>Ga0160423_10002342_pt1 | contig 15814 bp, 14 predicted proteins | sample CRUFie14St8metaG_FD_108191 | JGI IMG/M metagenome (GOLD analysis project Ga0160423, IMG submission 108191) | Marine microbial communities from the Costa Rica Dome - CRUD Field 142mm St8 metaG | ecosystem: Environmental > Aquatic > Marine > Oceanic > Photic zone | place: Costa Rica: the Eastern... | reverse complement strand
ATTTTTGGACATTTTGATGTTGTAATTGTAGATGAAGCTTCTCAATCAGATATATCATCATTACCTGTAATCCTTAGAGGGCAGAAAATTGTAATTGTGGGTGATGATAAACAGGTTTCCCCATCTAGTTTGGGAATAGATGAATCAAGAATCTTAAAGCTTTCACACCAATATCTTCAAGACCAAGTAGAAATATTTAAGCCATATTTTATGCCAGACAGGTCATTATATGATTTGGCATCTGTTGTTTTTTCAAAAACATCAATATATTTGAAAGAACATTTTAGAAGTGTTCCACCAGTTATTAATTTTTCGAAGAGATATTTTTATAATAATGAGTTAAAACCTCTAAGAATTTTAAATCATAATACTATATATAAGGAGCCTCTTGTTGATGTTTATGTTAACAACGGAGTGAGATCTGGCGATAAAAATATTGGTGAATGTGAATTTATTATAAATTCTATAAAAAAAATCATCGATGATGAAAAATTTAAAAATTCTACAATAGGAATTGTATCTTTATTGAACATAAGTCAGTCAGATTTTATTTGGTCACAAATTTTAGAGCATATTGGACCTGAGAAAATTTTACAACACCAAATCATTGCCTCTGATGCATCGGGATTTCAAGGTAGACAAAAAGATATTGTTTTTATTAGTATGGTAACTTCACCTGGAAAAATGAGTTTATCATCCACTCCGCAAAAAATAGAACAACAATTCAATGTTGCACTATCAAGAGCAAGAGATAAAGTTTTTCTAGTCAGGTCTTTTAAATTGGATGATCTTGATGGAGAGGACTTACTTAGAAGGTCTTTACTTGATCATTTTTCAAACTATAATCGAAATAATTATACAAAAAATACAAATCAAAGTGTTTCTATGAGTTCTTTTAAAAGTGAATTTTCGCAATTTTTAAAAAATCGCGGTTACTATGTTTTGGTTGATTATGATATTGGCAACTTTAAAGTTGATTTTGTTGTTCAAAATCCTTTGAATTCTGCTCAATTAATATTAGAGTGTGATGGCGTTGATAGAGAATTCTCAAACTTATGGTCGGTTAGAATGTCTAGACACAGATTATTAGAGAGAATGGGATGGAATATTTTTCGATTTTTTGCAAGTAGTTATTATTTAAACAAAGATAAAATTAAATCATCTGTTTTACAAAAACTAGATGAATTGAGTATATATCCAACTAATGATAAAAAAATTATTGGACCCGTTATTTCTGATAATATTGAATATAAATCTAACATTAAAGATTCGCAACATAAATTAACAATAGTCGCCTAACTTATTCGATAATATTTACGCATGAAAAAATTTCTATCTCTATTGCTTATGATTTTACTTGTCGCTTGCAAAAATAAAGATAAGATCCATAATATTGCAACTGAAGATGAGAAACTCGCTTATTCCACTGGATACGCCTTAAGTTCTCAATTGGGTCCTGTTAAAAATGAATTATCTGAAAGAGATATTGAAATAATATTACTAGGTTTACGTGATGGCCTAACTTTTTCTGATCCTGGTGAATTAAAAGTTGATGTATCTAACTATTTGCCAAATATTAATGAATGGATTGATAATAAGATCACAAATAAAAACATGCAACTGGTTACTAATGCTAACCAGAAATTTGAGGATTTTAAGAAAGATGGAGAAGTTATCATTACGAAAAGTGGTGCGTTAATCAAATTTACTTTAAAAAATGAGTCCTCTGATAAAAAACCACTTATCTCTAATTCTGTTAAGGTTCATTATGAAGGTTCTCTTTTGGCAAATGATGAAGTCTTTGATAGCTCAATAGAGAGAGGCGAACCAATAACCTTTCCACTTTCTAATGTAATAATTTGCTGGCAAGAATCTTTACAGGAGATTAATCTTGGGTCAAAAGCAATAGTTTTATGCCCTCCTGAAACAGCATATGGTGAGGACGGGGCGCCGCCAGTCATTCCTCCAAATGCAACATTAAAGTTTAAAATTGAATTGCTGGAAATTAATTAGAAAGGAAGGTTATGTTAATTGATGTTAGAACATACAAGTGTAAACCAAATACTCTAAAAAAACATTTAGAACTCTATGAAAAGCATGGTAAAAAACCTCAGGTAAAAAACCTTGGACACCCCCTATTATTTCTCGCTACAGAGACTGGTGATCCTAATGAATATATACATGTTTGGGGTTATGATGATGCCGCTGATAGAGAGAGAAAAAGAGGAAAGCTTTGGAAAGATAAAAACTGGTTGAGTTATGTCGAGAAAAGTGCGAAATTAGGTGCTTTAATTTCTCAAAGTAACAAATTAATGAAGCCGGTTGATTTTTTCAAGATCAAGATTTAATACATTTTTTTATAAGTCTGAAATTTGGGAATTATATTTTTTTAAAAAATTAATAAATTCTTCATTAGACTTGTTTGATTTTTCAAAATCATCTAAAGATTCTTTAGCTATATTTTGGTAGCTTTTTATAAGTTCACTTTCGATATGAAGTTCATTCAGAAAATAGTTTTTATAACCACTTGATAAACTAATAAATAAATTTTCAGCTGAGCCCTTAAATTCCTTTTCTATTTTTTGTTTTAAAATAAAAGATTCATGCTTTTTTTTATTTAGTATTTTGTTAAGATGATTAGTAACTGCATTTGCATAGATATCTCTTTTGCTTTTTTTATCCAATATTTGGGCAATTTTAATCAAATCATTAAAAATTTTAGCGCTTATCTCATAGATTGATACCAAATCGACTCCATTATTTATTTTTAAATTTTCATCTAACCCAAACTGAGATACTAGGTTCATATTGTTATTATTATTGATTATACTTTGCGAACTTTCCTTTTCACTTTTTTTACAAAAACACCATGATAAAAAAACTTGTAAAAAATAGATTTGTTCCTTTGTAATTCCAATTGGTGAAAAAGGATTGATATCAATGCCTCTTACTTCTACATATTTTATACCTCTTTCTTTTAATGCAACTAGTGGCCTCTCGCCACTCTTTATAGGCTGTTTTGGTCTAATAGAGGAGTAATATTCATTCTCAATTTGCAAAAGAGAGGTAGATAGCTGAATGGGGTGACCATTTTGAAGAATGCCGATTTTTTCATATGGAGGATAATTATCTATAAGAGCTTTTTTCATGCCTTTAATATAATTTTTAAGAGAATTATGATCAATCATGATTGAATTTTGTAGGTTGCTTTGATAGCCCAAAGGTCCTTGCCTAATAGATAATCCTTCTGGCATGTGAAAACATTCTTCAGAGAATTCTTTTAAATTATTATAGCGACCACTCAAAAAGTCTTTATTGCATATTGGCGAAAATCCAAATAAATAAGTTATTAGCCAAGAATAATTTTTATAATTTCTAATTAAATTTAAATATTCTTTTGAAATGTACTTTACTTGATTAGAGTCAAATAATTTGTTGATAACTAAAGGAGAAAAGGAAAAATTAAAATGTATTCCAGATATCATTTGCATTTTAGCTCCGTATCTAAGAACGAGGCCTTTTCGATAAACGTTTTTTGCAATACCAATATTTGACTTTCCAAATTGTGCAATAGGGATATCAATATCTTTGGGTAATTTCGAAGGCATACTATAAGGCCATAAATACTCATTTTCGAGACATGAGTAAACAAAGTAATGTAAATGATCTAAGTTTAATACTAAGTCATCAACCGAACTATAGGTGTTAGATACTAGTTCAATCTGAGACTCACTAAAATCCGTAGTTATATTTTTATTAGTTAAAGTTGAACCTAAGCAATCTGGATGTTTTTCTTTGGAGAGAAAGCCTTTATAGTTAGTTCTTAGGGCTTCTTTTTCAATACCAATTAAAAAAGAATTTTCACCAAATTCTCCAAGTGCATTGAGTTTTTTTTTATCCATCATGTTTATTCAAAAAAGACTTACATTTTAATTATAATAAAGTTTTGGTTTTTTTATGAGTACTTTAATAATTCAAGGTGGGACTATAATTGATGGATCTGGGAGAGAAAGTTTTACTGGTGACTTATTAATCGAAAATGGAATCATAAAATTAGTATCAAATAAAAAAATATCTTCATACGCTGACAGAAAAATTAATGCTGATGGATTATTAGTTACCCCTGGATGGGTAGATATTCACACTCATTATGATGGCCAAATCACTTGGGATAAATATGTTACTCCATCCAGCTGGCACGGTGTAAGTACAGTTGTTATGGGTAATTGTGGAGTAGGTTTTGCTCCTGTAAAAAAAAATCATCAGAATTTTTTAATTAAACTAATGGAAGGTGTTGAAGATATACCAGAGACAGTTTTGGCAGAGGGCGTAGATTTTAATTGGGAAACTTTCCCCGAGTATATGAATCATTTAAATTCTTTATCTAGAACCCTAGATTTCGGCGTTTTAGTACCACATATTCCAGTAAGATTTTTTGCCATGGGTGTTAAAGGTGCTGATTTTAATTCTCAACCAACTAATGATGAAATTTACTTGATGAAGCAAATAGTATCTGAATCTTTGGCTTCCGGTGCTCTTGGCTTTTCAACTTCTAGAACAAAAAAACATACCACAAAAGATGGAAATTATGTATCCTCATTGAATGCAGGTAAAGAGGAGTTACTTGGGATATTTTCAGCAATGAAGAGTTACACTAATTCTTTAGTTGAAGTAAATTCTGATTTTGCTGATTCTGACTTTGAATTTATTGCAAATATTGCCCTTAAGTATAATCTTCCTCTTTCAGTTTTATTGCTACAAGTGCATAATGCACCCCAAAGATGGAATGAGACATTAAGTAAAATAAAGGAGTTTAAATCCAAAGGCCTCAGTGTTAATGGGCAAGTTGGTACTAGACCAATTGGGATGCTAATGTCCTTTGATGGTTCGATAAATCCTTTTATAAATAGTCCTACTTTTAAACTCATTAATCAAATGCCAAGTAAGGAAAAAAAAGAAAATCTTTTACTCAAGGATGTCAAATCAAAAATTATGGCTGATACCCCAAAAGATGAACATCTTGATTGGATAAATTCATTGTTGCCAAGATGTTTTAAATTTGAAGACAATTTTAATTATGAACCAAAAGAAATTCAAAATATTCTTAGTGTATCAAGACAATTAAATAAGCCGCCATTAGAACTTGCATATGATTGGATGTTAGAAAAAAATTGTGAAAGAATGATATATCATGCATTTGAAAATTATAATGAATATAATTTAGATGTTGTTAGAACACTACTGGCAGATGAAGATACAATTTGTGGACTTGGTGACGGTGGTGCACATGTTGGATATCTTTGTGATTCAAGTAGTGTTACTAGTATGCTCAAATATTTAAAAAGTGATTTGTTAAATAAAAATCTTTCAATTGAATATTTGATTAGGAAACAAACAAAAGAAACCGCGCATTTTTTTGGATTAAATGATAGGGGAGTTTTACTCCAAGGAATGAAAGCGGATGTAAATTTAATTGATTTTGATAACTTGGATGTGACTTATCCGTCCATTGCTCATGATCTTCCAGCAGGTGGAAAAAGAGTGATCCAAAAATCAGAAGGTTATTTCAAAACATTTGTTAGTGGTATTGAGGTTTACAATGAGTTTGGCTTTACTGAAAATTTTCCAGGAAGATTGATAAAAGGCAATCAAAAAAATTAATTATTTCTGTGTAGCTTTTAGTTTTCTAATTTTAAAATTAAGCAAATGGATGGTGGCAAAGAAAACAAAAACTAAATAAGCAATAAAAACATTAAATTCTTTATCTATAAAAGTATAGAGGAATAACATTAAAGCGAATGACAGCAATGTTTTGTCAATTAAAGAGAATCTACTTAAAAAGAAACCTGACATCAAAGAAGATAATGATAAAATAATAATAACTGTTTTAAATAAAGTATGAAAGAAGTTTTCATCTGTTAAAAAAAGAAGGTTGTTATCAAAAACAAACAAAAACGGTATCAAATAACATGGTAGCCCAATTTTTAAAGCATATAAACATGACCTCATTAATTTACCTCCTGATATGCTATTTGCAGCAATTACTGCAAGTGCAATGGGAGGAGTGATAGAAGATAGTACAGAAAAATATAAAGCAAACATATGAGCAGAAATTTGATTAACTCCAAGATTTATTAATGTGGGTATTAACAAGGCTGTTTGTAATATATATGCTGGAGATGTCGGCATTCCCATTCCTAAAATTAAAGAACACATCATAGTCAAAAATAATGCAAGATAAATATTCTCAGAAGAAATTAGGGTAATAAATTGTGTAATTTCTAGTCCGATTCCACTAATAAATATAATACCGATTATTAATCCTGCACTTAAGCAAGATGATCCAACAATTAAGCTATTCTTTGTTGTTTGTACGCAAACATCACAAAAAAAGTTCAATTTTAATTTTTTTCGAGAGTTCTTCTTAATTAAAAGAGTCGGAAAGAAGGAAAAAATTCCAAGACTTACAGCTAAAATTGGGCTAAATCCTGAGAGAATAGTAAAAACAAGTATAAAAATTGGTATTAATAAAAATATATTTTTTATGACATCTTTAATCGAGAATATTTCATAATTATTGAATTTAATTTTTAGTTTTTTTGACTCAAAATGAATATAAGTAAGAATTCCAATATAAAAAAGTAAAGCAGGTAAGATTGCATATTTTGTTATGGTTAAATAACTAACTCCTAAAAATTCAGCCATAATAAAAGCAGACGCTCCCATAATAGGTGGAAGTAATTGACCACCAGTTGATGCAACCGACTCAACACCTTCTGGAAACCCTTTAGGATAATTATTTTTTTTCATTAATGGGATGGTAAAAATACCTGTTGTCATAACATTTGCAACAGAACTACCAGATATGGAGCCAAAAAGACCACTAGCTATACAAGAAATCTTTGCTGATCCACCAGTAAATTTATATATTGCTAGTAGTGATAAATCAATTATTAATTTACCCAGTCCAGACTTTTCAGCAAGAGCACCAAAAAGAATGAATAAAACTAAGTAATTTGCTGAAACATGTATAGGTATTCCAAAAAAACCTTCATTAGTCAAATAAAGGTGTTCCAAAATAAGGGCAAAATTATAATTTAATGAATACAGACCGATGATTAGAAAAAATATTAAAAGCATCAAAAAGAATCTTCCAATAAATTTATATGCCAAAAAAAATGTAGCTAAAGTAATAGAACAACCAAAAAAGTATTGAAAAAAAGTAAGAGGCTCGGTAAAAACCATTCTTTTCGAAAGGTTTTCATCAAAAGTTAAAATATAAAAGCATGAACAAGCACCAAGAAGAAAAAATATTATGCTTAATATTTTTAATTCTCTATTAATTCCCTTTATACTGAAAAAAATAGCAGAAAGAAAAATAAATAAAACATGTAAATGTCTAAAACTATGTGAGTCAAAAAAATTAAAGAATATTATCGCTAAATGACTCATTGAGAAAATTACTGAAAATAGAATTATTTTTTTTTCAATCATTGTAGATTGTAATTTAGGCATTACTTTAATTCAGATTCTACAACTTTATGAGTAGGAACAAATAATTCTTTGGTAAGAGTTTTAAGATTTAAATTTTCCATTGAACTTGAAAAATTTTTTAACTTTTTTATATTCTTTTTTATTGAATTTAAAAATAAAGCGACCTTCTCGTCCTTTTCATCACATCTACAAATTACATGAGTAAAGTACCCAACTGTTTTAACTTTTTTGTGCTGATTCTTATATGTATTAGCTGGAATTATTGTTTCAAGAAATCCTTGATTATATTCATGTAATTTTTTTAAATCAGAATCACTGATGTTAATAAATTTGTAACTTAACGTACTGGCAATCTCAGTTATTGAACTAGCAGGTATTGTAGTACCTAAAGAAAAAATTTGAGCATGTTTATCTTTTAATATTGTCACAGAGTCAGTATATGAACCATAATTTACTTTTGAAAAGTCATCGTATGTAAGATTGTTGAATTTAAGAATTAGCCTAGTTACCTCCTCCGCAGTACTACCATATTTCTGACCAGTAAAACTCTTCCCTTTAAAATCGGAAACAACATTAATGTTTGAGTTGGTTGAGATTATTTGAAAGTATTGAGGATACAGGGAAATCAGACTGCAAATATTTTTATATTTTTTTTTAAATGGTTCAATTCCATTAACTGCTGCATAGGTAGATACTGAATTTGTTATTGCAAAGTCAGCTTTTTTTTGGTCAAATGCGATAATATTTGAAATTCCAGCCCCTGGAAAAACTTTAACCTTGATGCCATCCTCATTTTCAATAAATTGTTTAAAACTACCACCAATTGGATACCACGCACCACCCTGAGGACCCGTAAAAATTTTAATTTCAGTAGTATTTTTAGAGCAGTTTATTATGCTAAGAAAGCAAATGAAATAAATTAAACTTTTAATCATTGAGCAAATCAAATCTGATGTGTTCAGAACTTTCCATGCATATCTTAGCTAGGTTTAGTAAGGGAACATATTTTTGAAAACTAATAGTTAAATTATCATCTCTATTTTTTTTAAAATCATCAATGAAGTGATTTAGCTCATTTATCAATAATGACAGATTTCCATCCTTCATTACAAACGGAAATTCCAAATGATTAAAGTTTTTTTCAAGTAAATTCTTAATATCATTTTTAAACATTAAAAGATTTCCACACTCGCTAGTTATTTTTACCATTTGTTTCTACATAATTTTTTAATTGCCTTAAGCCAATTTGATAAACATTTGAAAGTTTTTTTATTAAAACATGATCTTCTTGACCTTTTGGAGGTTTTTTTGTCCAATAATGTAGCCGTTTGAAACTTGCTTTCCATATTACTTTAGTACTATTTTCATTCAGTTCCTCTAATAATATTTCTGAAAAATAATCTGATGTGAGAGGAAGTCCACCAGAATATGTATATTTTATGTATTTATCAAATATACCAACTTCAAGCAATTTCTCCTCAACCTTTGAACCATTTTTCCTTACAAGTTCTCTTATATTTCCAGGTTCACCATTCTTACCAAGAATAGATTTACTACTATTAATATATGGTTTAAGCCACTTTACAACACCAGAAAAATCTATCACGACTAACCAAACTTGCTCAAGCGGAGCATTGATATTTATTTTTCTTTCTACATATAAAGTATTAGTTTCGCCAAAACAATTAGGTATAAAATAAATATAAAAAATAATGTTTAATATAACTTTCATCAGTAAAATATAAAGATATAATTTATTTAGTATACGCGTAATATTTATATGGTTAGAGATTTTCTAAAAGGAATAAAAGTCCTTGATTTAACATCGGTTGTTATGGGTCCATATGCAACTCAAATACTTGCAGAACTTGGTGCATCAGTTACAAAACTTGAATCATTTGATGGAGACATTATTAGAAAAATGGGTCCTTATAAAAAATCGGACCAAATGGGCTATTTGTTTTTGAACTTAAATCGTGGAAAAAAAAGTATTTCAATCAATTTAAAGAGTATTGATGGCTTAAAAATTTTTTATCGGCTAGTAGAAGACTCCGATATTTTTATCTCAAATATCAGAGATTCTTCTTTGAAAAAGATTGGTATTACCTATGAAAAAGTAAAAAAAGTTAATAAGTCAATTATCTATTGTAAATGTTCTGGTTACAGCCCTTTGTCATCAAAAAAAAATGATTCTGCCTATGATGATACGATTCGGGCTAAATCTGGATATGTCGATGTTATGAGAAATATCGTGGGCCGTGCATCATATGTACCTATAAATTTGGCTGACAGAGTTACAGGACTTCATGTTGTATATTCATTATTAGCAGCAATAATTAGTTTACAAAATAATAAGAAATCTCTACAACTTCACATATCAATGTATGATGTAATGAGTGCATTTCTTCTTGGAGATCATATCGGAAATAAGACTTATATGCAAAAAGGTTATAAAGGTTATGACCGCCTTAAATGGAGGAAAGTTTATAAAAGTTCTGATGGATATTTGTCTGCCATTGTTTATTCAAATTCAGATTGGAAAAATTTTTTTGATATTGTTAAAGACAAAAAATATCGAAAAGAAAAAATCTTTACCTCACAATCTGTAAGATCACAAAACTATGAATACGCATATGATTTGCTTCAAAACTATATTATAAAAAAGCCGAAAAAATATTGGTTTGAACAATTTAAAAATAAAGGTATAGCTTTTTCAGAGGTTAATACAATTGATGATGTAATGAAAGATGATTATTTCGATGAAAGCAACTTCTTTTTTACTGAAAACCATCCTTCAGAGGGAAAGTTACTTGGTACCAGAAATCCATTACTCTTTAATAAAAAAAAACTTTCTCAACCTTCTCATGCACCAAATTTAGGCGAAAATACGTTAGAAATAATGAAAAAAATAGGGTACAAAATCAAAAAAATTAATGAATTAAGAAAAAAAAATGTAATTTATTTTTGACTTATTTGATAATAGGGCCCTTATTTCCCATCAAGTTATCAGCCATATTCATATTTTCCTGACCAGGTACAACAATAGAAGAAGCGGCTTTCCTTTTCATTTCTTTGATTTCTTCAACTGCTTTATTGATAGCAATTTTAGCAGAATTGCCAAATTCACCAACAGCATCATTTATGTTATTTGCAGGAATTTCAAAATTAATTGGGAGTGCTCCCATAGGTGTCATAATTTGTGTCTCACCAATAAATAATTTTTCATTATCAGAAATAGTATTAGTTTCAATATTAATTTTTTCTAGCATTTTTATGGAGCCAGATTTTCTATCTGTATATACTGTTTCTTTAAATAAATTATTAGAATCCATTTTTATACTGAGTTTTCCAATCTCATCTTCCATTTTATTCCCTCAAATTAAATTAATTTTTTTTGTTGACAATTATTATAACTTAAGTAACATATAAATTATCTGATAGTTAAAATTAAAAAAAAATAAAAATCTATCAACCCACTTATTTTCTTGGAGTAAAGTGCAAAAACTTAATATTTGCTTATGTCCACCGACTTTTGGCTTGGATAAATTTCTTGATTGTCATGATAAGGGTCTTTTCATCCTTGAGGGCAAATTCTCTGAATCTAATGCATCAGATTTTAGTGAATTTATGGAGAATAGGATTTTTCCATTTGAAGCATCTGTATTGAATGATGATGATATCCTGCGAGAATCCATTTCAAATGCAGATGCATGTATGATATTTTACAAATATGAATTAGATGGGCAACCTGAACAAGTTCTAGATAACTGTGTTCAAACTGGAAAACTTTATCTTTTAGTTGACATCGAAAAATTTAAAGTTAATGACTTTGCTAAACATGTATCCGATTTTTTAAAAAAAAACTCTTTGCAAAAAATATTTTTTTCTGCAAGTCACACTGATAATTTATTTTTAAACTCTTGCATTGATACTTTTAGTAAGATTAATATTTCTAACACAAGAAAAAAAGATAGAAACAAATCCTTTGCATTTTCAAAAAAACAAAAACCTAACGGTTTTAAATTAAAGAAGAAACCGCGTAGGTTTAATAAAACAAAACAGTCAAAATGGAAATCAAATAACAGGACCCCTAATGAGTCTTTTTCAACCAATAATCAAGATTGACTTTACTTTAACTATATCTTTCTAGATCTTTTAAACTTTTTCTCCAGAATTTACTGAACGATTCAATTTTATCCATTTGATAAGGGTTAAAAAATAAAGTTTCATTTAAATTTGCATCAATTTGCTCAAACAATTCGGAATAATAAGGATTGAATGTTTTAGAAGTAACCGTTATGGAATCTTTTAAACGGTTTTTTATATAGTCAAAATCACCGACCAAAATAATATCACAATTTAATTTCATAATAGTTTCGATAAATTTTAACCTGGATTCCGACCACAAAAACTTATTGTGATATTCCGTAATTAATATTCCAACATTTTCAGGCTTATATTCTTTGCCTAAACACCATGGATGAATTATATTTATTTTTTTTTTATTCAGTGATGTATCAGGATTTTTTATAAAAGATTTGGCATCAAATCTTTGAGATAAGTTTAGTTTTTTACTTTCTATATTCTTAATTTTTTCTTTTGCATGAAAAATTAAATAATCATAATCTTGATTAAGAATAGAAGATTTAATTGATTTATACTTTGAATATTTTTCAATATTTTTTTGGTTGAATAAATATGGTTTACCATTTAAAGTTCCTGCTACCCACTGCCAAGATAAAAAATTTGATGCAATATCACCATCTAAAAGATGATAGTACATCCATCTTGCTCCTAAAATCCAGCTAACACCTCTGAAGTGAATCATATATGATGATAACCATAGTCTTTCATGATTATGTAGATATCCCTTGGCGTATAACTTACTAATGAAGTCATCTATTGGTTCAATGCCCGTTTGTGCTAGGATAATATCATCAGGAATGCAATTGTGATAGTCTCGAAGAGGTTGTTTAAAAGGTTTAAATATACTTAGTTTGAAATTTTTTAATACAACTTGAAAATATTCCCTCCATGCAACCTCATTGATTAATTTATGTGTAATATCTAAATCATAATTTTTAATTAAATAATTAATTATCCAATTAGAGTTAACGACACCATGGGTGATAAATTTTGAAAGTTTTGTAATTTTTCCAAAGGTAAAGTTTCTTGTTTTTTCATATGCTACGGGATCAATTGAATCTAAGCATGATTTTAATTCTGATTTATAGTTCACTATTTAAATTTTATTATTTTTATCAAATTGGAATTGTTTCTTTTGATTTCAACCGGAATCCATACAGGTGTATCATAAATATTTAGTAAAAAAGATACATCAAATGAGTAATTTACTTTTCGTCCACCAATGTTGAGTATTGTATCGCCAGGTTTAATATCAATGTCGAAAGCAATCGATTTGTTTTTTACATCTGTTACTTTAACCCCTTCTTCAGAGTCAATAATAGTAATACCGATAGTTTTAGTTTCTTTGTAATTACTGCCAACAAATACATAGTCACTAATTTTTTCATTTTCACAATTATTGATATAGTTAACTAAAGCGATTGTTAATACCTTTATGTTGGGATTGATTTTATTTATTTGCCAAGAAATTCCATTATCATATTCAATATGACCTGTTCCACTGATTGAAATTACTTTTGTATCATCATTAAATAAGTCAACAATATTTTTTGCAAAAATATAATCCCAATATGTTTGACTTTCTATGAAAAATTCAAACTTTTGTTCATCAAAATTTGATAAAGATTTGTGTTGGTCAAAATATGATAAGAGTCTATTTCTATAATTTTCGTTAATAGCAAATGGCATATCATCGATAATTTTTTTTTGAATTGCTTCATTTAAACCATATTCTGAGATAAAGTTAATTATGCTCTGACTTGTGTTAATTCCATTTATATTTACAGAATTAAATTTTGCAATGTTTAATATGGTTAAATAATCATCCCATCTAAAACCCCAAAAAGAATCCCATTCAATCTTTTCCTTAAAATCTTGATCAGATATCAAGTTCTTCATCCACTGGTCGATAAATATTTTTTTATTTTTTTCAATCATTTCTAAGCCTAATGAATATTTATTACCTTCGGCTATAAAATTTGACAACAAAAAAGATTGAAAATGGTGATGGAGTTGATTGTTATGGGTTTCGCCAATCAAAATGACATCATAATCTTCATGGTTTATTGATGATGGAGATGTAGCTATATAGTTTGAATCCGTGTATTTATAAAAACCATTGCTAAGCTCACAACTAAAAAGTGGAAAAATTTTTGTTAGCAGTAAAATTAGTAATAATCTTACAAACATAATTCATCTTTAGCTTTGTTTCTTAGCAACATATTATCAGAATGACTTATGTATAAAAGGTCAGAAACTTTTCTTACAAGATGATCTTCGTAAATATCAAGATCATTATTGATAAAAGCAATTTTCCATAATCCGAGGACAACTTTTTTTTTGAAGTGAATGTCAAAGTTTTCATTAAAATATTTAGTGATAGGGTGATATCCAATTAATCTCTCAGAAGTTCTAACAATGTTTAACTTTTCTTTAACCAAATCCAAATTAAAGTTAAATTCTTTTGATAAAATCTCTGTTATGAAGATAATTTCTTTTTCATCGATCTTATAATCAACTCTAGAAACTTCTACAAAAAGACTTGCGAGATATGAAATTAAAGTATCATCCATCGAGTCAATTTTAGGGTTATTAGTTTCAAATATTTTTTTTAGTTTTTCAAACATTATTAATTAAATAGATGCCAAAAAATATTATATCTCTTGAGGGAATAAATGAAAACAATTTAAAAAATATAAATGTTGAATTTACCCTAAACGAAATTACTACAATTACAGGGAAATCAGGCGCTGGTAAAACCAGCCTCGGCATTGGTGTATGTCATTCAGCGGGGCAAAGAGCTTACCTGCAAACTTTTTCTACTTACACTAGACAGTTTTTGGATAAATATAAAAAACCAGAAGTAAAAAAAATAAATAATTTACCTCCAACAATTAGTATCACTCAAAAAAATAAAGTAAGAAATTCAAGATCCAATGTTGGTTCTATTACAGAAATAAATGAATATCTTAAGTTATTATTTTCTGGATTTTCATTACCATACTGTCTAGAATGCGAAAAAATTATTAAAATTTCTAGCAATGATCAGATACTTCAGGATATAAAGGAAAATATTTCAATTAAAAAATACCCCATAAAAATTACCTTTTCCAAATTAATTACTAATGACGTTTCTGAAAGTGAAGTAATTAGTATGTTATTGAGTCAAGGGTTTACCTCATATTCAATAAGAAAAAATATTGTTTGTGTTACCTATGACGAAATACACTATGATGAATTTAACGACAATAGATTTTTGGAGTCCATCGAGGGTGCATTTGCAAAAGGTGATAATTCAATACAAATAATTTTTGGAAAAACCAAAAAAGATTACTCTAAATCCCCTCAATGTTTTTTTTGTGAAAGTGAACTGCCAAAAAAAAACCAATCGATCTTTTCTTACAATAGTCCAATTGGAGCGTGTTCAGAATGTAATGGGTTTGGAAAAACAATTTCAATCGATTATTTGAAATGTATTGATGACTTTTCGAAACCAATTAAAGATAACATAATAAAACCATTTAAAACACCTTCATTTTCTGAATGTCATCATGATTTAATATCTGCAGCAAAAACCAAAATTAATATAAATAAAGGATGGAACGAGCTAAGTAAAAAGGAAAAAGACTGGATAATTTTTGGTGATAAACAGTTTGTTTCTTTTGAGTCTTCTCCTAACAAATGGTATGGACTTAAAGGATTTTTTGCATGGTTAGAAAAAAAAGCTTATAAAACTCATATTAGAATTTTACTGTCCAGGTATAGAGTCTATGAAAGATGCTCTACTTGTAATGGTAGTAGATTGAATAAAAAGCATGACCATTTTAGATTATTACTTGATAAAAATCATTGTGTTTCCCTTTCATATTTCTTTGATAAAAGTATTGCAGAAATTCATAAAGATATTGTATTAATGGAAACCAATAATGATTTTATTTGTGAATCAAAGGCTTTTAATGATCTAAAAAACAGATTAGAGTTTTTAATGGCATTGGGTTTAGAGTATCTTACTCTTGATCGAGAGACTAGAACACTTTCCGGTGGAGAAACACAAAGAATTTCAATTGCTTCATCAGTAAATAGTTCTATATCAAATTTACTCTATATTATTGACGAACCATCTACAGGTCTTCATCCAAAAAATATAAAGTCCATGATCGAATCATTTAAATGT
>Ga0160423_10002341_pt1 | contig 15817 bp, 36 predicted proteins | sample CRUFie14St8metaG_FD_108191 | JGI IMG/M metagenome (GOLD analysis project Ga0160423, IMG submission 108191) | Marine microbial communities from the Costa Rica Dome - CRUD Field 142mm St8 metaG | ecosystem: Environmental > Aquatic > Marine > Oceanic > Photic zone | place: Costa Rica: the Eastern... | reverse complement strand
TATTTTTTTTGTTATCATTATTAATATCTACTGTTTCATATCTCTTTTGATTTAAAAAAGTAGTTGCATGAGGTATAAATTTTTTTGGTACTCCTCGCATATTCTTACAATATATATTAGTTATATTCATCAACTTGTCTACACTAATTTCTTGTATGGCTTTTTTGAAATATTGTTGAGCTTTTATTTTTGAGCCATCATTTCTAGGATATACATTCCAGAATAGTTCAAACTGTTTATCATACAAATCTTTTTTATATTTTTTGTTTTCTTTCTTTAAGGTTATTGGCATAGCATTTTGAGACTCCCTCCCCCCTGCAAATTGCGACTGGGTATCTATATTTATTTTATATAAATTTGATGTTTGTCTATTTTTACCATTTTCTAGCTTTTCAAACCTATTAATTGTAGTGATTAAACCTTTTTCCTCTAATGACTTTAAATGCCTCATAATTGTGTCTTTACTACATTCACAAACTCTAGCTAAAGTATTGTGAGATGGATAAGTTTCATTATTTTCATCAGCATAATTACATAACATTATTAGTACTAACTTTGATGCAGTAGAGCCAGTTTCTTTTTGACTAGCCCAATAAAGTGCCCTCCAAGACATATTCCCTCCTATATTTTTGTTTTAATTATGGGGCATAAATTAAATTAAAAAAAGTTTTTTTTAGTGTTGTTTTTTGTTTATATATGTAGATAATAAAGTTATATTTATAAACTTACAAGGAGATAAAATATGACTACTACTTTTGAAATTGATGGAAAAATTACTAGGACTACTAGGTCTGAGGAGGAGTTTCTGTTGAATTACTTTATTTTGAAAAAGCCTGAATTTGAGGTTTCTTCAAAATCTTATTATTCTCTTATTAAAAAAGGTATTATGAGAAAATATGCAGGTTCTGATTGGGAGGTTTTTCCTACTATTAAAGGTCAGGCTATTCTTAAATGGTTAGCTGAATCTTGGGAAGATTATTGTGCTAGAGAAAAAGCTCAACTTAAACCTACTTTTATAGGTTAAATTTATTATGAGGGTGGTTTTACTGCCCTCTTTACTTTTTTACAAGGAGAAAAATATGTCAACAAGTTCATTAATTTATTTAAAAACAGAAGAAAATTCTAGCAGTTTTTACTATGGTTTTAAAAATTGTTTTTATAGGCATTATGATGGAATGCCAGAAGTAACAGGACACGATATTGCTAAAGTTATCCAAGAAGGAATTAGTACAATTAAAAATGAGATGAAGGTTTACAAAAAAACTATGTGGCTTGATAAGTATTTATCAGAGAGATTTAAGGCTGATAAAAATTTTGAACTTCTTTATACCACTAAAGATTATCATACTGATATTGATCAATTAGGAAATATTAAAAAAAGATATACTGTTAACTATAAATATTACATTAGTTTGCGTAGTACATTTTATGAAAATAATTTTCAGACACCAATCATTCAAGTAGTAGCAGATGATGAATCTATTTTTAATGATACTTATGATGAATATAGAAGTTGGTTAGCATCAAGAGTTAAGACATACTATATTAAAGCAAAATTAATAGAAAAACATAAAGGAGAAAGTATCCATGAAAAGTAACTCGCCTTTTAAAACTCATGGCATAGAACATCTGTCTGTCAGTAAAATAAATCAATGGGTATCAAATCCTGCTAGTTTTTTGTTTAGACTAGCAGGTGGTGTTGATGAACCATCTCCTGCTATGTGGAGAGGAAATGCAGTAGAGAGTGCATTAGAAAAAGCAATGAATATGGAAAATGCTGATTATAAAAATATTACTATTTTAGCTAACCAAGAATACGATGAAATCGCAGGAAAGTATCAATACAAAGACACAGAAAAAAAGAACAAAGAGAGAAATGCTTTACAAGACTATGTAAGAAATGGTCTACCACATTATCAATCTTTGGGAATGCCAAGCAGTTATCAAAAACAATTCTTTTATGAATTTGAAGATATTGAAATACCATTTATGGGATATGTAGATTTTGAGTTTGGTAATTCAGATACAAGTTTTCATCAAATAAGAGATTGTAAGACTTCACAATTTCGATTGCAAGAAATGAAAGAATCTCACGCAAGGCAACTATCATTGTATGCAGTTGGAGTTGGTACTGCTGATAGCGAATTATGGATTGATAACATCACAAGAAATTATGGTGTTCAATCAATAAGATTAGAAGACCCTATGCCGTATTTAAAACAAATAATTAAGATATCTTTAGGGTTAAGGAAATTCTTGTCTATATCAGACGATGTAGCAGAATTATGTCAGATGATCTATCCAGATTTAGATGATTGGAGATGGTCTGGCGATTTATTAAAAGCAGAAACTAAAAAAATATGGGGTATAAATAATGACAGAGAAAACTTTTAAAGAACAGAAAAATACTACATTTTCATTTGATGAAGATTTAGTAAATTTATTAAATGAAGTAAGAAATCCTATCAAGGATAGTGCGATAAGTTATTTGCAAAAAAAACAAGGCTCTAACAATGAGTTTATGTATGCTAGTTTAGGAAGTGTATTAAAAACAGTAAAAGAAATACTGCCAAAATATAATTTCTGTTTAAGCCAAGCAATAGTGCAAAATGAAGGTAAAGCAATAGTGCAAACCAGATTAATACATAAATCAGGTAAATGGTATACAGATGGAGGTGTAAGTTTGATAGCAAAAAACTATAACGACCCACATCAATTAGGTAGTTCTATTACTTATGCAAAAAGATATGGCTTGTGTTCATTACTAGGATTAGATGCAGAGTTTGATGATGATGCTACAGACTATGATGATATTAACACAATACATAAACATACAAATGGTACTGCTCATGGAATATAGGTGGTATGTAGAAGTAGAAGATAATAATAAAAAAAGAAAAAATTTTATTATTGAAACAGACAATAGTTGGGGTGAGGGAGTAGATGAAGGCGATATTATTGATAATCTTATTGATAAAAATAAATACAAACTTACTGAAGTCACTTTAATTGATAAATGTTAGGAGATAAAATGAGTGAATATGATAATACAAATAAAGGTGCATTATTTCCTTTAAAAGAGCCAATGGAAGTTATTTATGAAGGCAATGTAAATATGAGTGGATTCCAAAGAAGGGTTATTTTAATAAAAAGAAAAAATGCACAAGGTCAAGATACTTTTGAAATGTTTGAATCTGTTGGAAATATTAAAAGAGTACAAGATAAAGAATCAGACAAACATCCTGATGGCAAAGGTGTTTTAGAAGTAAGAAAAGTAGATAAAACTTTAGGAGTATCTTTTTGGAGAAGAACATCAAAGAATGATTTAAACTATTTATCTGTTAGTTTAAGTGAGATGCAAAAAGACAAAGATGTTGAAAAAATATTAGAAACTTTTGATAATGCAAAGGTAGAAGAAAAAGGATTTTGATGGTCAAAAGATACATCAATAAGAAACACCTAAAATATGTTAGCGATTTGCCTTGCAGTATTGCTACTCATTTTAGGTACAGAGTAGATGGTGGGTCGCAGGAAACATACTCCGTACCGACTCCTTGTAAGAATACGGTACAAGCTCATCATCTGCTCAAACCAATAAATTCAACAAGAGGTGTGGGAAGGAAGGCATCAGATAAAGATGTCATACCATTGTGTATCTATCATCATAATATGTTGCATAGAATGGGGAATGAGTTTAAATTTTTTACTGAAGTAACAAATAATAAATATTTTGGTCAAATACTAGCACAACAATTATGGTTATCAAGCCCACACTATGAAGAAAAAGAAATCTAATGTTATTAAGAATAATTATATGTATTGCATACAATGTGGGAGCAACCCAATGATAAGTGTTGATAATGCTAAAAAATATATGTGTTCAAAATGTATGCCTGATAATTATGAAGAAATATTAAAATTAATTAAAAGGAGAAAGCTATGAGAGTAGTAGATAATGAATTTAAATTTAGTCAATCAGAATTTAATAATCTAGTAGATAGAATAAAGAACAGAGCAACTATAAAAGATTGCTTTTATATCAAACAATTACAAGATGAAATATCAGAATTAAAACGTAAAGAAGAATTTTGGAGTAAAAAATATTTTAATCTTAAAAAAGAGATGGGTGTATTTTTTCCAAGAGGAGATAATAAATGAGTATGTGGGCTAATGGAATAAGAACAGAACACTTAATTGATGCCTTTAAAGATGGATTAGAGGACTCATTTAAATGTAGAACTAACACTCGCAATAATGACAAAATTATTATTGATAAATATTATGAAGATGGTTTTAAGTTTGGAGAGTTATTGCAAGATAAAGTTAAAGCAAGAGGGAGTAACAAATGAGAAATATTGTAAGAAAAAAAGTAACAAAACTATATCATGGGTATTTAGTTAGCATTAGGGATTATGAACTTAAAAAGGCTTATGATATGGGAGGTATGATCATAATGCATAATAATGAAATAATGTATCTAAATAGAAAAGATTTAAAAGAAAAAGCTGAATTTGAAGATAAAGTACAAAAGTCAAAATTTGGAAAGCCTTACAGACTAGTAAATTTTAGATGGAAACCTAATCACGATAGCAGACAACAGGAGATATTTTAATGCCTAGAGTTATAACTTTAGAAGATTTCAAAAACAACCCAACACCTCATAGCAGACTTTTATATCAAACTGCTAAGAAAAATAATATGAATTTGTATGATCTTGCTCAAGTTTTACAATGTTCTTATGGTTTTGTTGTATTAGTTTTAAAAGGTAAAAGTAATTTGAGTGTTAATAAAGCTAATTTTTTAAGGAATAACTATGAGCAATAATCAATTAATGCAACAAATACAAAGAATAAATACATTTAAGAATTTAGTATCAGAAATAGATATTTCAAAATATTCTCAAAAAGAATATGTAAAAATAGTAAACTTAATTTATTTAGATATTTTTAGAACACAGGAGGTGGATTATGACACAAGCAGTGATTAGAGGAACTTATGCAGATTTTAAATTAGTAAAAACTAGAAATGTAGTACAAATGATAGTTGAAGTGCCAGTAGAGGAGGCTGAGAGAGTTACTGCTACTTTTGGTATACCACACCCACAAGAGGAAAAGTGGGTAGCAGTCGCCTTATTAGATACAAGAAAAGTAGAAAATAATACAAGGGCAAATAAAGCAATTCAACAAGCAGGAATTTTATGTAAAGAAATATCTTTTGGTGAATTTTTAAAACATAAAATACCAGAAGTAAACCCAAAAGACCAAAACAGCATAGCAAATGGCATAAGAACTTTAGCAGGAGTAAAATCTAGAAGTGATTTCAAAAATAATGAAACTGCTTTAAAAATATGGGAGAGATTGTATGACGAATACAGAGCATCAGCACAATAAATTGCCAATAGAGATTTTATCTCCTTGGAGTAATATTATTCTAAAGAGCAAAATACCTGACGATGTATTCGATGACTTATTAAAGTTGTATGCTAGAACAATGGATAGTGATTGGTCTAGTCATGGAGATTTTTTAGTTGGACAAATAGATCAAGAAGTAACAGTAAGCACAGAGCATCAAAAAATACATACAAAATGGATTAACTTTTGTGCTTTAATGACACAAAAATTTATGGTTGCTCAAGGTAATGTGAATCAAGTTTCTGAAACTACTGAAATTAAAAAAATCCAATCTAATAAATTTACAGCCAACATCATAAGTATGTGGTTTGTTAATCAAAAGCCATTGGAATACAATCCTGCTCATGTGCATTCTAATTGCTCAATATCCAGTATTGCATATTTAAAAACACCAAAGAATAAAATTAAAAGCAAAAAAGAATTTTATGAAACAGATGGTAAAATATCATTTATAAACAATGCAGGAGCAGATGCTAGGTGGTCTGTTCCGATACTTAATTTAGAACCTAAAGAACAAGATATATATATATTTCCTGCCTTACAGACACATATGGTCTATCCATATAAGTCCTCAAACTCTGAAGATATAAGGGTTTCTGTGTCATTTAATGCTGATATTAAAAAAGAGTAATATTTGTAACTTATTTGTTGTTTTATTTTTTTTCCTGATGATAATAATAGTTATATTTATAACTTACAAGGAGAATAAAAATGGAAGAAAAAAAAATAAATATAAAATTAACTGCAGATGAGTTAAGGGTTATAACTCATAAATTAACTTTAATCGCTACTGATAAAGAAATGAATGAAAATAATTCAATCTTTAAAAAATGTTTAAATAAGTTAACAAAAGCAAATATTGAGCAACATTTGAGGGAGATATAATATGGATTACATTTCACAACAAGAGCAAAGAGCAAGACAAATCATAGAGTTAAATAAAACTGCTGTTTTAGATGGCATTACTAAAAAATATGTTCAGCTATTTAAGGCATTAGAGGATTATGATTTTGTATCTGTTAAAGGTACAGAAGAAGAAGAGAGAAATTTATCTACAGAGATAGCTTATCTATTGCAAGATTTAGGAATAAAAATGGATGATGCAAAGACTATGTTTGATGAACACCAATCAGTAGTGGAGGACTGGAAAAATGAGTGTAGATAAAAATCTTGTAAGTGATTGTTCTGGGGATAATTCCCCAGAGCAGTTTGTTGAGGAGTGTCCTTATCAAATAGCGATCAAGCATTACTCTTGGTATTACTTTTATTATTTAAAACTAGAGAAAAGTGCCTCATCTAATCTCAAAGATGCAGAATATTATAGAGGCAAAAGGTTACGCTACAGCAATTTTATAAGAGCAGTTAAGTTTGTTAAAAGTACAGGCTGTTCTTGGGCTGAGGCTAAAAAAGTGTTTTTTACTAACAAGGAGAGTGAAAATGGAAATTAAACACACACAAGCAAATAACATACAAATCATATTGAGTTGGTTAGTTAAGACTGCTCCATTTCAATATAGAATAACAACACATCAAAATGGTGAACTGCATATTAAAATGCAAGTACCAGAAAGTGAGGAAAACAATGACAAAAAAAACTAAAACTAATTATGTTAGAAATAATTTAGATTTAGCGATGTTATTAACTGACGCTATTTTAAATACATTTGAAAAAGATGGTAAATGTAATATACCATTAAACCAATCAAAAGACTCCAAGCCATATTCGTGGGATTTGCAAGACGCAATTCAAACTGAATTAGAAAAGATTGCTGAAGGCGACAATATTAATGATAACACAAAATCAATATCAGAAGTGGAGATTGTAAATGACTGAATGGAAAACAGAAGTAATAATTAAGGAAACAGAAAATATTGGCTATAGAGCAGAAGATTTATCTGAAATGTTGGCAAGGATAAGAAAATGTGCTGAATCAATAAATGGAGTAAATTTTGAAAATAGAGAAATATTATCAGAAATAAATAGACTATGCACTTTGGGTATAGCTAAAGTATTGCCTGATTTAATGTTAAGTAACTTTAAACAAATCGCTATGATTAATCAAAAATTTAAAAAAGGAGAGATAGATGTATAGAACATATATTATGCTTTTTATAGCAATGATTATTTTAGGTTTACTAATGCAAGGTTGTTCTGTAAAATGGCAACCAATAGTAGACCCTAGAGGAGGAGAAAACTATGCTGAAATAACCAGAGACATTCTTGAGTGCAAAGAACTTACTAAAGAAATATCTAATATATGTTGGGATAGTATGCTCAACTGTAATAAAAAAGATGAGGCACTTAAGACTTGTTTATCAAACAGAGGGCACTCAGTGTTAAATTAAAATGTATGAAACAACAATTAGAATACAAACTAAAAAAAGATTAAAGAAGTCAGAAATTGAAAACTACTTATTTGACAGATTAAGAGATAAAAATCTAAAATATAAAATAAATAAAATCAAACAGTTGGAAATAGCTGACTTCACAAAAAATTTTAATAAAAGGAAAAAAAATGGTAGTTCAACAGAACAAAAAAGAAGTTACAATTAAACTCAAAAAATTTGAGTGGATTAAATTAAAGTTCTTATTTGATAATTTTAATATCTCTTATAATGAAGTAAAAGAATATTTAAGAGAAAAAAAAGATAATAAAAATTGGAGATTTGCAAATGATAAGTAACAAATTCATTGATGTTAGTAATAAACTTATAAAGTTAAATAAAGCATTTTATAATGCTGAAGATTTAAGTTTTAAAAAAATATGGCTAGATAAATGGAATGAAGTAGCTAAATCTACTAAATTTATAAAAGAGAGAAAATTTTTACTAGAGGTTAATGGTATAGCGAATGATAATTAATAATGGCAAAGATTTTAAAAGGTGGCGAATAAGAAAAGGTTGGTCACAAAAAGAATTAGCAGAGAAGTTAGGCTATAATCAGAGGTTCTCTATATCACATATAGAAAATGGTTGCAAAAAGATGACTAAACAATTACAGATTTTATGTGAGTATATAGATAAAGATAAATGAGCATAGCTATACCTCCTAAACTAGCTAATACACATGGAGTGCTTTGTGTGGATACATTATCAAAAGATATTTGTAATAAGATAATAAATTTACACAAAGTATCTCATCATCTTAAAGGTAGAGTACAAGAACCAATATCTAAAGGTGCTGATTACAGAAAAATAATATCTATTAGGCAGGTTGATTGTTGGGTAATAGATGAAAGCCACGAATGGATAGATCAATTATTAGTAGACAAAGCAGTAAGAGCAAATGAAACATTTGATTATAATATGGCAGGATTATTAGAAAGACCTCAACTGCTACGATACAATGCTCCCTCTATAGGATATGATTGGCATACAGACATAGGCTCTGGAGATGCCTCAACAAGAAAAATATCCTGCTCTATATTATTAAATGAAGAATTTAAGGGAGGCGACCTTGAATTTTTTAGTAGTGGTATACAGAAAATAGAGATGAATAAAGGCGATGTAGTATGCTTTAGTTCCTTTATGCCTCACAGAGTAACAAGGGTAGAGAAGGGTTTTAGATGGGCTTTGGTCTGTTGGTTTAGTGGTTCTCCATTCAAATAATTTTTTTTAAAATACTTCATTTTATTTGTTGTTTTTCTTATATATTAGACAATAATAGTTATAATTATAACTTACAAGGAGAATGATTAAATGTTTATATTAATAAGAAAATTAAAAGGCGAAAAAAATTGGAGGACTTCTGTCCACAATTATAATGGATATTCAGTGCTTGTGTATTCAGATCACGAAACTGCTTTATCTGCATTAAAGGAAATGAGATATTTATTTCCTGATGTTGTGGCTCACATAGAGGATTACAACTACTCTGACTACTCAGCTAAGATGGTTACTGGTAATTCAAGAACTCCAGTTTTTCTAGCAAGATTACAGGAGAGCGCATAATGTTAAGTAAAAAAATGCAAATTAAATATAAAAGCAAAATTCAGAAAACCAAAAGAATAGTAAAAGAAGGATTAAAGATAAATCAGTCAAAAGATAGCATTATTCTTAAAATAGGTATGCACCTTAATATGATGCCAATAAGTGCAGAGGCATTTTATAAACAAGCAGTCAATGAATTAGAAATGGAGAGTAAATAATGTATTTAGGATTAACAACAGACTTTATCAAGGCTAAAAAATTGCTTAAGATTAAAGATACTAGAACAGATGAATATACTGCAGTAAAAGTCTATTGCAGAAAAGCTAAAGATTGGATTAAACACACTCATTTGTGTTCTGACAAAAGAATATGGCAATTGCTATGGAGAGGTTTTTCTGTAGATGATGTTTACAAAATAGTAGTAGAGCAATATAGGTATTGGGATATTCCTGAATATTGGGAAGAAAAAAAACAAGGAGTAGAAATGTCCTATAAGTTCACCTACGGAAAAGGCAGTAATAGATACAAGGACTACAATCCTGTTAGTTATTTAAAGAATATACTCTCTTAATACTTAATACCCCTAGAATCTTATTTAAATCGGTTTTAGGGGTATTTTCTATTGTTTTGTATCTGTTTTTTTACTCTTGTCAAAAGACCTCATTCCTGCAATACCCAACATACCAAATAATAAAGGCATCATTACAGACATATCTGCTTGAGGAATGATAATACCGAATCCTGCACAAATTGGGGAAATCATATAATTAATAGCTAGGGATAGCCCACAAATCCATCCGATGAGAGGACGCCACGATGACTGAAACCAATTGCCTTGTGCCTCAGCTTTATTTACTTCTATTTGTTTTAAAGATAATTCTTGAGCGTGTCTTTCAGCCATAGTTGCAAGGTCATGTGCAAGTTGTGCTTGTTTGTCTTTATCTCTTACAAACTTACCAATTAGTTTAGTTGCAGGTCCAATTAATGCAGTCAAAGCCATTATTTTCTCTCCTTATAATTTTTGCCATCAAATAAAAGATAATTACCTCTGTTTTTTTCTTTGTTGTAAGAAACATGAACCCACCCAGAAGTAGGCTCATCTTCCTTGTAAAACTCTAGTATTAATTGATCATAAGTAAGATTATTATGAATCCACTCTGCAAGTCTAAGATTATCTACACTAGGAATCTCTATGTCAGCTGCCTGTCCTTTACAATGTTGACTTTTAGAAGATGATTTTAAAAGGGCATTCAATTCTAAATTTCTGTAACCAGAATTAGGAGAAAAAGGCACAGAAAAAAAATCTCTTACAGGTTGTAAGATATTAACTGCTAACTGAACTAGATTTTCTATAATAATTTTATCTTCAGGAATATTATTAATATTATTTCTTACAGCAGTTTGGCTTTTACACAATTCACCTAAAGTAAAATTTTCTGATAATTTGTAAGAATTATCAAACATTACTCTGGCATACCATCTGGAATATCTGGAAAGTTGTAAAGTGTAGCAGGAGTTTTTATTGTTCCATCAGAGTTATATATTGTTGTCATTAAACTTACAATAGCATCAAAGTCTTTTGCATTTTTAATTGCTGTTTCCATAGTTGATGCAGAATCTCTAATTCCTTTTCTATAAGTTGTAACAGTTGATGGTATCGCCTCATCTGTATCAGCTTTTCTTATAATCCATTTATCTGTTGTTGCTAATAGCTTACCTTGTTTTATTTTAACTTCTTTTGTTAATATTGTTTTTAATCCATAGTTAATTACTTGATTTCCTTCTGCATCTTTTATCTTATTACCTTCTTCATCTACTGCATCTGTATCATCTATATTCTTTGCTGTAAAATTATAAGTTCTTTCTACTTTACTATCTTTTTCATTCCAAGCAAAAGTTTCATCTGTACCACTATATAATATTGCGTGTACAGGTAGCGTATTTTTATTAACTACAGGATAAATACTAAAATCAGCTAATCTAGTATCATTATTAAATATTGAACTTGGATATTGTGTACCAACTGCATCTCTTATTATTTCTGGATATTTATATATTTTTGTTACTTTTTTATTTTCAATTTTTCCCCACATATTATTTACTCCTTTAATTATCTTCCATTATTATATCGAAAAGGTACTGATGCCCAAGCAAGATAAACATAAGAACCACCACTTGCATTAAAATTAGAATTACTTGATTTTATTTTAAAACCATTCCCCATTAAATCCATTTCTCTTGAAGCAGAACCTCCTGTGACATAAGCGTTATTAACATCTAATTCTCCTCTAGGTGGACCATCAACAGTATTGTTTGGATATTGTCTATTATCTACTATTGTCCAACCACCAGAAGTATCCGTTCTTTTAATCCATAACATAGCAGGTAAAAATCCTGTGTATATAAATGTACCATCAGCATTACCGTTGCCAGTGTAAAATCCATATTTACTATAACCATCTACTTCAATAAATGCATAGCCGATCATAGCCTCTCCACTATTGTTATTTCCATCTGCTCCACCAACTCCTACAGTAGAAGTTGTCATTCCTGTTGGATACCAATAAGTTAATGCTCCACTACCTACTGCATATCCTCCATTACTTTCTGGGGATAAAAAACCATATTGTCCAGTTGCAGAACCATTATTTGCGTGTGCGTGATACATATTCCAGCTTTGTGAATTTTCTCTTCTTTTAATTAACCATACTTTTGGTATTGCTCCCAATCCGTGTCCTAAAGTTCTTGAGTTACTTCCTGTTCCTGTCCATTGTATGATAGACATTCCTGCTTCAGCATTCACCTGTATTGTACTTGTAGTATTACCATCGTTATTAGTCGTAGTTGTTCCTGCATTAATATGCCACATCCACATTTGATAGTTTGCACCTGTACTATTTAGCCAAGTACCACTAGAAATACCTACTGCAGAAGAAGTAACAGATTGAAAATTAGATTGTGGAAATGTAGCTTCTGCTTCATTAGTATCTAATTTAAGATATTTATTTGCAGTAATTCCTCTACTTGAATCTACCCAATACCAATTCTGAGCAAAGTTAGTATGTCTTATCATAATTATATCTGGTTGATTTTCAACTGTTATAGTTCTATTACTGAGATTTCCTGTGTACCCTGCAAAAAAAACTTGTTCAGTAGGATTTAGTGTATCACCATTATCGCCTGCAGGGTCTATACCTGTAGCTATAGTAAGATTAGCAGAAGTTAGAGCCAAATAATCTGTTGGTGGAGCATATTTGAAATTGCCTACACCATTAGCATCACTTCCTGAACCTGCACTGATTGTTCCTGCAAAAGTAGAGTCTTGACCAAAGTTTGCTGTCCAAAAATGACTTGTTCCTCCACCATCTCCTGACCAAGCTAAACCATATTCTATACTAGCAGACGGACTTGCAACTTTATTAGTGCCATCAGTAAAATCAGGTGTGCCATTAATCCATGTATTATTAACAGCTACCCACATATGACTGTTATCTCTATCTATTGCGACACTGACAACTCCTGATGTTTGAGTGCCAATTTGACCTGTATATGCAGTGTAGGAATTACTTACATATATTCTATTTTGCCAACTATAAAAACTTATGAAATTACCAGACTGTGTTAAAAAATTTTTGGCAGAATCTACTGCTTCAGTAACAACATCAAACAAACTAAACATTACTGATTGAGAACCATCAGTAGCTGTATTTACAAAGCTACATTCAAAATACCACTTCCCTGTGTTTGGTATATTAAAAGTAGTTCCATGTCGTGTATTTTCTTTATTATTACCGTGTTTTGCTATACAATTACCGTGTTCGAAATCAATACTTGCTCCTCCTTTTCTTGCATAAGGATTAAAAACAGCGAAATTACCTGCACTAGCCATATATGTTTTTACCTTTCATATCAATTACCAAAAGTAGGACTATCTGGAGTCTGATGATCCGTACCCATATTTGAAACTGTCCAATTATTACTTTGACCACTACTATCTAAACCTAGATTAGATGCATCTGCAAATTTTAGCCAATGACCTGCATTACCCCAAGTTACAGAAGAGCTAAAGTCTTTAGGAATCCAAACACCATTTTTTGTTTCTCCAAATATAGTGGGTGCATATGTATATCCATCAGTATATGCCCACTGTGCTATGTAAGCGTTAATACTATATCCATAATTATAATAGTCACCTATTGTCCAAGCTCCTGCAGCAATACCTGAAAAAGAAGAAAAAGAACTCCTATTGTCTGTCTGATAAGGTGCTTCTGTGCCATTTATAAAAAATTTTACTTTTTCACTAGCCGTTCCATTATTAAGGTCAAATTGCATATGAATATTAATCCAAGAAGTTACATCAGTATATATGCTAGATGAAGAAAGAACATAAGCACCTGAGTTAGTATTTGTAACTACTAAAGCATCTCCTCGCCCATAACTACTAGGAGCCATAAATGAAAATTCGTGTAAAACAGACCCACTAGTACTACTTCTAGGAGTAAAAAATGTATGTGGTCTTGTACTGCCTTGAGGATTACTACCTAAAGCACCTGTTCCACTTCTTTTTATCCAAAAATTAAGAGTAAAATCTGTATTTGATGTAACTGAACTAAATGTTCTTGTCAATCTTGAGGCATTTGATGATGTACCTGCAGCGTCAAATCTAGCTGATTTTTCTATTTGATGTGTGTAAAAAGTTCCAAGATTACCACCACCACCACCTGCTGATTGACCTGATGCACCTGCTCTATTAGATGTATTTAATAATCCCATTTATGCGTAAGCCTTTGTTCCTACTATTTGTATTAAACTTGTTGTGTGTACGATGTAATCAATTCTATCTACTGCATTTGCAGCAGTCGATAGTGTAAAACCTGCAGCTCCAGCAGTTTTGAATTTACTGCCATAAGCTAAAGTTCTTCCTCCTGTGCTATCTTGAGTAACAAATATTGAACCTGTTTGTCCTGCTACTAAATTACTTGGATTTGCAAGAGTATATGCACCAGAATTATCTGCAGCTAGTGTTCCGTTACCTGCATTATCTGACAAAATAAAATGATTATTTAAAGAAAAGTCAGGTGTTATTGTGCCATTACTTGCAGAGTTCACTGTTGTTATACTTCCTCTTTGTGCTTTTGTAAAAGTCTGATTAGCGTCATCAAAAACAATATTAGCCGTATCTGCAGTTTGATCTATAGTTGTTATTGTTACCCAAGCGTCATTTGCTGAGTTTCTTAATTTTAAAATATTTGTTGAAGTATCAAACCACCATTGATAGGCATAAGTTGTGCTAGGTGAAGTTGCATTACTATTATTTGATACTATTGCAGCTAATGCTGAGTTTATATCTGCTCTTACTGTTGCTCCATCAGCATTTGCTATTACATAATCGTGTGTTGCCATTCTTTCTCCTTATAATGTGTTACTCGTTACCGATAAAGCAGAGCATCTAATATTATATGCAGGGTCATCTGTACTTAATTCTGCTTTAAATTTAAAATATCTGTTGTTTGCCTCCACAGATTGAAATTCCTTAAATTCTATATAATCATTTGTTATTGTATCGAAATCACTCCAAGTGTCAATGTTTTGTGTTACTTCATCTATACTACCAAAAGTTCCATCTGAGCTTTCTGCAAAAAATACTTTTAAATCAGCAACCGCAGCATCTCCTGTGCTATCAAAAGATACCCAAGTATCAATGTTCTCAAATCTTTGGTCAAACAAATCATTAACATTTATAATACTTACAGTAGCACTAGCTTGTAATCTTACTCTAGTTACAGAGCCTTTATCTATTTGATTTGCAAATATATATGTTCCAGAGGTATTTAATCCTCCTAAAAAGTTAAAATCAGAAATGCTATCAAAATTAGTAACTTGATCTAATGTTGTTGATGAATTTAATTGTAATTGTCCACTACTTACAACTAAATTAGTTTTAGTGCCAGAAAATGATGGACTTTCTGTAACAGTTACAGTGTTTTGAAAAGCTAAAACAGTTGCAGCTGTAGTAACATTAGTTGAGGCAGTTGCACAATAATGACCTGAACTATCAAAAAATTTAGCTAAATAAGTTCCTGCTCTTAAAGGAACTACTGCTGAGGTGGCATTACCTGCAATTGTATCATCTACAAGAGTAGAGCCATTCCAAGTCGCACCACTTATTGCAGGGCTATATCTTATTTCAATACCACCTCCTAAAATAACATCTAAATCAGTTGATTTATTCCAAACTAAAAAATTAAGACCTGCAGTTGGTTGAGAATTTAAGCCTGTCATATTTGAAGGAGGAGCAGATAAACCAGATAAAGAAACAGTCGTAGAAACAAAATCAGATGTAATCCCTATTGAAGTTACTGCCCTTACCCTAACATCATAGACTCCTGATGGTAAATCTAATATAGTAAATTTTGAGGCAGGATTATTTCCTGCAGATGTAAAAGCACTTTCTGTAGTTAATTTAAATTCAGTTT
>Ga0160423_10002340_pt1 | contig 15823 bp, 3 predicted proteins | sample CRUFie14St8metaG_FD_108191 | JGI IMG/M metagenome (GOLD analysis project Ga0160423, IMG submission 108191) | Marine microbial communities from the Costa Rica Dome - CRUD Field 142mm St8 metaG | ecosystem: Environmental > Aquatic > Marine > Oceanic > Photic zone | place: Costa Rica: the Eastern... | reverse complement strand
GCAGAGCGGGCGCCCCGCGTGGACCCCCCAGCGCGTCTCGGCAACCAAAAACGGTCCCCTCTGCCGGAGCTGGAAGCTGAAGGGTGCCCAGCCCAGCGAGCACGAGGATCCACCGGCCGCGGTGCCGTTGCCCCCCTCCGCTGGCGGTGGGGGGTCCAAGTCAGCCGACCCGACCGCAAAGATAGCATCTTCCTTGCCCCAGTCCTGGAGGGCGTCCTCGTCGAAGCTCAGCCAGAGCTCGAAGGACAAGCCCGTCGCGTTCGTAACCAAGAGGTCCCTCAAGAGCGCCGAGGCATTCTTCGTCGAGTGTATCACGGGCGGGGCCGCGACGCCCGCCCACCCACCGGGCTCCGTCACGCCTCTTCCCCGAAGCCTCAGCCCGACGCTCTGGGGACAATCCACGACAGGGCTTGGCTCCTCGCTCGCTTCCAGCGATCCTGGGCCGCTCCACGCCGTGAGGTTGCCCATTGAGCCGCGCCCCTGGCACGCCCACACCCCTCGCCGCGACCGGCACTCTTCCTGAGAGAACGGAAAGTAGTAGGCAGGCGACTCGGCGCTTTCTCTTTCAGAGGCGAGGTCAAGATTGTCATCTTGGGCCGCGACGGCGCCCGCGAAGGGCAATGCGAAGACGGCCAGGAGCGCGAGGGCTGTCCAAAGTCGAAGAGCCCGCGTCGCGAGAGCTCGCATGTTGCTCAGTCGCCGACCGGCGGTCACCTCCGCAGGTCAGTGAGCCACGCGGCGCGCTTTTCTTGGCGTTTCCTCTTCCTGCCCGAAAAAACGCATGCATGCGGTCGAAATATTCTCGTAATACGAGGAGCCAGCCCATTGTTTTGGGGTTGGGGAGGCGTTCTCGTACGCCTGGCATTTTACAAAGAAAGATCCTATAAAATACAATACATGGCACTTAGTCCATCGAGGAGAAGGTCAGCAGAGGCACAGGGCAAGGGCTGAGCGCGCACCCGTCTCCACTGGCAGAGAGCGCTTCGATGAATTCCGATACGTCCCTCTCGGTGTGAAAGGCGACAACCTTTTGGGAAATTGGCAGCCCGCCGCATCGCCTGAGGACGGTGAGTGTCGCCACGAGACCCTCCCAGTCGTGGGTCACGATGTCGGCGGTGGGGATCACCCAGTCAAGCTCCGCGGCATCACCTACCGCGAGGTGTGCCATCATCACATGTCCATCCGTCACGAGGACGCAGCGGCCGTCCGGCAGGACGCAGCTAAAGACCCTGGCCTCACCGCGGAACTCCCCGGAGCTCACAGTGGCCACGATCAGCTCCCCGAGGCTGGCACTCAGCTCGTAGGCAGCCAAGGGCTCCCCTTCCTTGATGATCCTGGGCGGCCGCATGCGATAGGTTTGGGGGCGCATCCTCGAGGCCGCGTCGCGCAGCGCCTTGGAAGTTTTCTCGAGGGCCTCCAAAAATGTCGCGGTGGGAGAGCCGAAGGCCCCGAGCACACCGTACACCCCTCCCTCCACCAACCCCCTCAGCCCGTTCTGTTCCATGCCATTCACTGGGGCGGCTATCATGCCTCCGATTCCCCTGGAAACGGCACCCAGCATAGACTCCTCCGCCGAGTTCTCCTCGGCGGCGATGGCCAGCCTCGCGGTCTTGGAGATCTTCCAAACGCCATTCGAAAGGGCGTAGACCGTGTGGATGAGCAGGCTCCAGCTTCCCGCACTCAGCCCTGCTGTGAACTGGCCCATGTCTCCCAAAGTCAATGCAGACTGGAAGAGACCCACGGTGGGCTTAGACAGAAAGTCCCACATTCCCGTGCCCAGGTGCTGCACCAGGCCGAGGGGGTCGCCGAGGACGTTTGCGGAGCCCAGAATTTTGACGGCCTCCCTCAGCAGAGCCTTTTTGTAGTGCTTTCCCATAACCGACTGCAGGGTCGTCCGATCGATAAACGCATGGTTGAGCTCGTATCCCGAGAGCAGAACCTTGACCCCCTCGAACTCGGCATATAGGAATAGGGCGTATAGGAGTAGGTCGTTCACCCCCCTCGGGTTCTCGGACATGTTGAAGGTCTCCCTGTACGTGAGCCCAGAGGTGGACAGGCTGACCGTGATGTGAATGGGCGAGATCTTGATGCACTCAAAGTGCAGCCGGTGCTCCGACCTCTCCTCCTCTTTGCCGTTCATCGAGCTCGCGGAGCTCACCCTGGTGATGGACGAGGTCTCGTCCACCCACGACAGCACCTCGGAGAAGTGATGGAGGTGGATGAAAATGGACCCGTCCACGTCCAGCAGGATTGGCGGGACCTTCAGCACGGCGGACTCGATGCAGGTGATGTTGGCAACGTTGGCGTGCCAGTACGACAGCTTAAACGTGATGGCGTCGCTGGCGGACGTGATGGACTCCTGCTGGTAGAGCGGGGCAGGAATCGATAGGAGGACCGGCAGGGCCGCATTGGGCAGCATGTTATCAATCTGAATTCTCCTGGTCTTGAAGGTGATAGCGTCCCGCTTCTCCCCGCCCTCGAACTTCAGCTGCAGGTCCAGCATCCCGAGATAAAGGATCTCGCTGGACTTGCCAATGATGGACAAACCCAGGTGCGACACCTGGACGTCCATGAGGAAAACGCTGTCCTGCGCGGGCTGGGCGTCCTCCTTGGATGGCTTCTTGCTCATCTTGGCAAACTTGAGGAGCTTGTTAGAGAGGGGCAGTCTGGAATTATCCCTCCTGGGCATGTGGACGGAGAGGTCCGAGATGGCAAGCACCCTGGTGGGGCCGTCCGCTTTGACCAGAACCTGGAGGCTCCTATGGACATTGCGGTTCAGCCGCGCCCCAGAGGTCACGGGAACCGAGACGATGTGCACGGACCCAACCCTGTCCAGGGGGAAGGCCCCGAGGCTCCCATGGCCCGGGAGCTTGATCACAAGCTTGTGGCTCATGTAAGGCTCATCCCAAGTGTATACGGCGGACGAGTAGGGCTGGAGCATGCCCTCCGCTGACTCGCACTTGTGCTGATAGTAGGACAGGACGTCCCCCGTGAAATTGTCGATCCTGTACGGAGCGAAGCCCGCCTGGTACTCGGAGATGCTGATGGTCCACGTCTCGAAGCTTAACTCCCTGACGTCGACCTGGAGCATCATGCTCTCGTCCTCGCCCGCCCCCGTCATCTGCATCTGAATTCCCCCCGGCTTGTCCAGACGAAAGTAGCCAGACCAGACCGCATTGTCCTCGAGCTTCACACAAAGCTTGGGGTTCTGGGTCAACCTATCCGCGTGGACCGCCTCAGAGCCACCGGCCTTCAATGTGTGCTTGACCTTGGAGCCCTCCTGGCGGTAAATGATCTCCTTCTCAAGCTTGTTCATGACAATGAACCTGGGACGGATGTGGACTCCGATGGACCCGAACGCAGAGATCTCCGTGCTGACCGTGAAGAAGTAAGCCTTTGGCCTCCTAGGCACGTGCTGATCGTCCGAGGCCACGACTTGGATGACTGTGGGCTCCCCCAATACCTCTACATTGAAAATTTTGCTCACGATGACGCTCTCAGACCTGAAATCCGGCTTGACCCTCAACTGGAGCTGAATGTTGTGGTGATATGACTTCAGTCCGAACATGGTGGGGCATGACTGAACCCTTGCTTGATCCTTACCCCCGTTGGCTGGCTTGTACTCGATAAGATTCGTGCCCGTGCTCTGCTGCTTACGTTCCTCCTCCCTCGCCATGCTGGCGATGATGCCAAGGCCCACTGGCTCAGAATCGGTCTCGCCGGGAATCACAGACCTGGCCCCTGCCAGATCGTGCGTTTCGTTCTCCCCAAAGAAGGGCAGGACCTCCAGGAAGCTGCTCTCCTGGTCCTTGTCGCGGACGCCCAAGTCAAGGCCCGTGTGGTTATAGATTCTCAGTGGGCAAGTGATTTGGATCATCATCGGGACACTTCCAATGCACTTCACCTCGAGGGAAATTTTGGCTCCGTCATCTCCGTCAGTGCGGCGGATGACCACGTTGCTCTCCCTGACAAGTGAGGTAGAGTCCTCGTCGACCAGATACTCCCTCTTCGAGCTGAACGGAATGGAAATGCCGTCGCTCCAATTGAAGCCATCAGGTCTGAGGAACAGCGACAGCTCGCCAGAGTTCCTCACATTGTGAATGTTCAGGTCCGCATCAGGCTTGATCGTCGACTTGAGCAGCTGCTTCTCGCCCCGATAAAGGACGGAATCCATGGGCACTGGCAGCCAGTTCCTCACCCGCACGGGCGGCTCAACTCTCAGCTTGTACTGGCTTCCATCCTTCTCCGTGTTGAGAGCAAAAGACATGATTTCTCCTTCGCTCCGAACGCAGTTCCCGATAAACTTCCTGACCTTCTTGCCTTCCCCGACAAAATCATCCAAGTTCATGGGCTGACTCCACTTGGTCTCCTCGGATTCGAGCACCATACGCAGACAAAAGAAAGTGCTGCCGGCAACAGATATTTGTACGGGCAACCAAAATGACTCGCCAGGTGCAAGCACCCTGATGCAGATGGGCTCCGGACAGAGCGGCGAGGCTGACCCCACTTTGATGTAAAATCCACAGGAATTCACGACCGAGATGCACGAGTGCAGGACGATCAGCCTTCCCCCGTTCGCCCTCCTCTGGACATCGCAGAGTATCTTCATCGGCTTGCTGCCCGACCCCTCCACATCCTCCAGCGTCACGCAGTGCTTTGCGTACGTGTTCATCGCCAGCGACTCGGACCAGGTGCTTCCCTGGATCTTGAAGTGGATGACAGGCCTCCTCCCGCTGACCCACTGCTGGTCGTTGGTTTGGCTCACAAAAGACCTTCTCGCTGCGATCTTCTTGTTCATGTACTTGTAGGACACATACCTGCCCCCGCGGCCTGAGCTCTTCCTTATGTACAGAGGAACCAAGTTTTCGTCGGGAGCTTGTCCCTCCTCCTTGTTCCTGAGCTCACTCAGATTCGCAGAGCTGCTGCTCCCGTCGGTGAAGCAATAGCCCACCGTAAGACCCGTCAAGTTTTGAAGCCAGTACGGGGTGAATTTGGCCGAGGAGATCCTTGGAGCACAGACTTCGCCGTCCGAGACAAGTTTCAAGCTCTCCAGCATCTGCCTCAAGATGTTCGCAGTCTCGATGGTGTACTCCGACACGTTGATGTTCCACTGGCTTTTGGACTGGAGAAGGAGCTTGTGAGATGGCACAGGTTTCCGCTTCCTGTCCTCGTTGCAATTGTCACCTTGGTAGTAAATCTGCAAAGGCCAGTCCTCCACGACCGGCTCCCAAGCCACCTTGTCATAGTTGTAAAAGTCCAGCAGGAGCTTGAAGCTCGCAGAGCACTGTGTCGTGCTTGAAGGATCGATGCTGCACTTTGTGTTAATGTCACAAATGGCAACCTCAGCAATGGGCGAGTCCCTCTGAAAACGGTCGTCACTGAAGAGAGCTGCAAACTTCTCTGACGAGAAAACCAAGTCAATGGAAGTTTTGCTCGATGAGGTCTTGGCCGGACTGGTCTCAGCATCCGCAGCCGACTTTTCACCAAAGGTAGCCAGAGCCGTGTTCAAGAAAGATAAATTTTGGTGAGAGACCCACAGAGACAGCGACCCCAAATTGATGGCTCCCGTGATGGCATCCCGGGATTGCAAAGAATCAAGCGAAAGGCTCAAGTCATCAAAGAAGGCAAAGGTCTTGAAGCTGCAAAGCTCACCATCAGCGTCTTCCTCCAGTCCTTTAAGGGGCATGTCCAACAGCAAGTGATTCACCTGCAAGTCCACCCTCCGGCGATCAAGCTCATTCTTCTGCGAGAACTCAAGCCTTGTTCGGATCAACACGGGGGGTGACCTTATCTCGTACCTGTCCTCAAAGTTAATGCTGATCTCCAGATCCTCAGCAAAACACCTGAAGCCCCGCATGCCACCCTTTGTTGAGGATTCCGGCTCTTGCATGGTGTCATCCCTCGGGCTGCTTTGCAGCTGATCCATCAGGATCGCGAACTTGTCCCAACAGAAGGTGTTCACGGAGATCTGCACATTCTTCACAGAAAGTTCCAAACTTCCGACGCTTTCACTAGCATTCGTTTCTATGATTGGAATGTCATTCCCTCGCTGCTTGGGCTGCAGTGACGCAAGGAGTACCCTACTGGGGATGGAATTTCCGTCACGGATGGACATGAAGAGGCCCAAAAACCTCCACCCACACTCAAAGGAGCTCACGGCATTGTCGGCAACGTTGACCTGAAGATACAGTTCCTCTGACAGCCCCACAATGGACCCCAAGCTCGCCTGCTTTCCGCAAACCTCGCACTGAAGAAACTTGATGTCCACTGTTGCGTTAATCACCTCCGGGAAGGTGCTCTTTGAGGCTTTGGGCGCGATCTCTTCACTACCTTCTTTCTTTTGTGTGCCAAAGGAGTCCAGCAGTCGGGAGAGCGCCTCAGTATCGTCTTGGCGCAATCCTATCTCCAACTGGGGGACTTGAATCCACAAATCTAGGGCTGTGCTCACGCTCGAGTCGGCACCCCTCAGCACCGGTCTGAAAGCCAGTTTGGTGCTGATGTCAAACTTTTGAATCAGCAGGTGGCTCCCTTCCGAAGAGCTGAGGCTCGCGTTCAGCGCCTCTTCAAAGATTTCGACAGACTCGATTCGGTCAGCAACTTTAAAGATGGCCACATTCATCTTGGGAATTCTGACAACGCACATTTCGTCCCCCTCCACAATGTCCATTTCCAGGGTGTAGTTCGTGACTGTGATGTGCATCGTGACCTTGTTGTCCACGCTCACGATGGCCTTGGAAGGTCCCGCCTGGCGCTCAATCAAGTTGGTGGGCTCGGGCTGAGCCTCCTCCTTGAAGCAGCCCTGGATTGTAGAGGACACCCCCTGAATGCACTCCAGCAGCCTCGTGTTGATTCTTGCACAGAAGGCGTTAAAAACCACGGTCTTCTCCTGCTTCTGGTCCTTCTTCTCAAAGATTGCGAGTGAGAGGGATGATGTTATCCACGTTTTCTCATTCAGGGTTCCCTTGAAGAGCTCTCTTTCCTTCTTCTCAGGTGTGACCTTCTGGAATGACTTTGAGGCATTCCTGTACAACTCCGAACTTTGGGGCACGATGTCCGCAGACTGCTGCTCCCGGAATAGCTCCTGCAGCGACATGTTGAGCAGCGTGTAGGTGGACAAGCTGGTCTTTTGGTCCAGCCGTATGCTGGATATGGAGACAAAGCATTCTTCTTCCGCGAGGCTCGTCTGGAATCCAGCTTTCAGACCCTTCATCGTTAGCCTAAGGTGGTCCTTCAGGGGCTTCTGAATCCCCTGGAATCCTTCAAGATCAATCGCAATCGAAGGAAACCTAGCCCGAACTTCGACCAGGGAACCTGGAGAATTCTCGTCGGGTATCTCTGCACTGACTTCGTCCAGCTTTGACTTCCAGGAAGTCAGTTTATCTGTGTTGTGAGAGGCAATGTCCATCGATTCCTTCAGGTTTGAAGTCGAGAGCTTCACCTTCAGGTTGGAGAAGTCGACGTTCGCTTTGCAGACCGCCTGCGTCTTGTCGTCCGGAAGCAGCAGCAGCTCGACCTCAGTCCACAAAGAGGTCGAGAGCACCTTCTCCTCCTTGGAGCTTCCTCCCACAACCCTCACGTCCACCTCCGTTACGGTACAATTCAGCCTATGGTACATCACGTGCTCGTCCACCATGTCGGAAGCCATGTCAACGTTGTTCTTCAGGGCGTTGAGCGCCAGCTGGGCTTTGCTAGAGCTCTCCAGAAGATCGTGCCTCGCACTCGTCACGGACGTCTCCCTCGCCCTGAGAATCAGGGACCTGTCCGAGGGTCCGTCGAGCAGAATGCAGACTTCTGACAGAATGAGCTGGAAGTTCACGTAGGGGTACTGCATCAGGTACTGCGCCTTGGCGTGAGACCTCGCAAGATCCGTCTCCAGTTGGTTGGCGGAGTAGAGCCAGGACAGGTGGTACGTCTCTATGATGGGGATCTCAAAGGAGGTCAGCCTCCTGATGGCGCCCTCTGACGGCACAGAGCAGATGAAGGGTTTGACGATGCAAGAGATCTTGAGGCTCAGGTGCTTCGCCTCCCCGACATTCTGGACCTCCACGTCCAGGTCCACAAAGCTCTCACCCACGCACGTTTCCTCCAGCTGCCTCAGCAGGGTCGACCTCCCAGCCCTCATGTACACGTCCCTCGCCCTGACATTCACCTTGGTCACGCTGCTTTCCAGGACCTCCAGCTTGCACCGCGTTCCGGAGACCCCCACCTCGAGCACGGGGCGGCCCCGGTCTCGGAACTCAGACACGTCGATCTCTATGGCCTCAACGCTGATCTGAAACCTGCAGACGACCTCCGAGCTGGTGGATTCGGGCGACACCGCTGACATCCTTGGCGTCCTCGGCATGTGCTCGACCATCTTGTCGTAGATCTCCTCGAGCTTGCTGAAATTCCTCTCCACAGATGTCGCCGGGTCCCGGCCGCCAGACGCGTCCGAGGTCATCCAGTTCTGCCAGAACGAGGACAGCATCGACTCCTCCACCGTTTTTCCTCCCTCCCCCTGGACCTCGGAAAGCCAGGTGCTTCCCATGGTCTCCCCGACGTGAGAACGCAGCGCCACGATGCTCTCCGTGTCCTCCTTCTCTTCAAAGTCCCGCAAGAAGTCGACAAAGCCCACCTTGAAAGAGTTCTTCCTCTGCCCGGATGCCAGCCTGACGAGCCTCTGCTTGTAGAGCTCCGCGTACTTGCCATAGCTGTATGGGTACCTCAAGCGTAGCCTCCGCAGGCGCTGCGACCGGGAGCGCCTCGAGCTGATCCCGTGGAGGACCCCTGAGATGGCATACTTCCAGCCCTCCCTCGCCCAACGCTCCCCCTGGGCGCTCCGTGGCCCCGGGTCCCCCCTCCCGGTGGCGGCTGTCCTCCACCTCGAGGGCCTGAATCTGCCGTACACGCTCCTGAGCTGCCAGATCTCCAGCTTGTCCACAACCACAATGGCCGCCCTCAGCAGCTCGTTGTCTATGTTCAAGTGGACCCTGTTCAGCTCGCAGCTGATGTCGTAAAAGTCTGAGTTTCCTTGGTCCTGGTCCCCGTGGTACACGTTCACGCTTATCGTGCAGCTCATGGGCTCTAGGATGCTCCTGGCGTCCTCGAATGGGGCCCCCGCCCCATGGCCGCCAAGGTTGCACGTGTAGATGGAGATCTCGCTCAGCGTCACCATGGTGGTGGGTGACCCGCCCTCGTGTCCGACGCTTCCGTTCTGGTCCTTCTGGATGCTCTCCAACCTCCCGAGCCTCACGCCGAAGGCCTTGACCCTCGCAGCTCGGCCCCCCGGGCTCCTCGCTTCCCCGCCCAGACCAGACCCGCTGGTTCCCTCCTCCATCTCCGCCGCAGAGGAGGAGGACGAGGAGGAGGATCTGAGCAGGTTTGCCGTGATGGCATCCACTGGCGAGGCCTCCGGGACGATGTCGCCGCCAACGACAGCGTCGCCCAGTCGAGGGCTGTCCTGGTACTGCACGTGGACGTCCTCCACGCAGATGACGAGCTTGGCCAGCAGAACCTTGCCCACCTTGGACAGGAGCCTGGCGGTGAGGGAACCAAAGGTGAAGCCGCCCTTGTTGCCCTTCGCGGAGGATCCGGAGGACGTATCCCCGGCGTCGTCGTCCGAGGGGTCGCCGGAGTCCGACTCGCCCCGGCTCGCCCGCAGCGCCCGGGCCAGGAGCTCCATCTCGCAGTTCGCCAGCAGGGCCTGTTTCTGCGCCTCGCTCCTCGCCCTCGCCAGGCCGCCCTCCCACTCCCCCTCCGCCCTCTCCCTGAACACGACCTCGACCCCGCTCACCCTGACCACGATCTTGCCGTACACGAGGTTCATCCACGGGATCTGCAGAACAAGCTGGTCGGCGGACCCCCTCTCAATCGCGACTGGGAGACTGAAGCCAGGGATGCGCTCGACTTCCCTGCACCTCAGCCTTACGTTCGACATGCTCACGCCGTTCCGGAAGGAGAACTTGAAGTTCTCCGTCACGTCCACGAACTGCCCAATCGCGGACGTCAGCAGGTCCTGCAGCCATCGTTGAGCCCACCCAAAACCAAAGCCGGCCAGCACCATGCTATTGTATCCGCTTGCTCTTCGTGTCCGTGAACAACTTCTTCGACTCCCTAGGTCCCGTAACCGAGCGCGAAGCCGGCGCCGCGATCCCTGCGACAATTCAACCCCGCAGCGGTGGCCCTCCTCTCCCGCGTCGTCTCCATGGCGCGCCGCGTAACTGCAACGCCCGACCGCGCTGCCTCCGGTGCTCTCGGCCTGCTTCTGAGGCTGGTGTGCCAGAGCACGCAAAGATCCGCAGAAATCCGCAGAAATGTTGTTTTTCCTGGAGAAGTTTTCCTGAAGTTTTGACTGTTGGAAAGGGAGTTTACGAAGAGAGCAGCGGGGGGAAGAGGCCCGTGCAGGTGGGGGAGTGCCCGCCCCGGCGCCGAGGAGGTGAGGGAGGGAGCGTAACTTGCCAAAGATGGAGATGATCCCGAAGATGGCGAGCGTCGTGGCGCAAGCCAGCGGCGTTTCCCTTCGAACGCCCGAGAACAGTCACCTTGGACTCAGTCCAAGCACGTCGAGCCAGAGCGCCCTCGGTCCCTATGTTGGTAGAACCTACGACTTGGTGGAGGACGAGGACCGGCAGCCATTTTACGTCGGCATGCGCGGCGTGGAGAGGAAGTTCTCCCTGTGCAAGGAGGTACGGGAGATGCGTGAGCTTGACAAGCTCATGAAAAACTTCAACCCAGCGCTCACGGACAAGCCTCAACTCAGAGTGGACGACTACTTTGTGGACAGTATCAGGGAGGTCGCGGTGGGGATACCGGCGTACATGAGGATGTGGATCCTGAACACCGCCACACTGCGAAAGAAGGTGACTTGGGAGGACTTCGACCTCCATTTTTTGTCGGGCGTAAGCCGACCCAAGTTCACGCTGCGCCAGCTGAGCGACGACCTCTTCGTCATCGAGATCGTGGCCCACCTTCAGGGCGCCTGCGTCTTCGGCGTCAAGTGCCGGGGGATCACCCTGAAGGATAGCCCCTTCCACATCCACGCGGTGAACCCCCAGTGGAGTCCCACAAACTCTTTTGCGGTCGTGCCCACGCAGACCTTCTGCGGCGACGTCGTTAGGGTGGACATCACGTGCAAGGACCAGTTCGGGTACCTGTACCCGGGCGCGAGCGACACGCTGGACATCTCGCTGTCGGGGCCGGCCGTCATCGACAAGATGAAGGTGAAGGACAACAAGGACGGGTCTCACGTGTTGTTCTTCAAGGCCACTAAGATCGGCAGGTACAAGATCGAGGTCAGCGCGTTCAACGACAACATCAGGGGGTCACCCTACGAGATCCTGGTGCTGCCGACGAGGCCGGACCCAAACCAGACCAAGATGGAGGGCGAGGGCTGCAAAAAGGCCGTCGCGGGGTGCGTGCACGAGTTTGTGATGGAGCCCAGGGACAAGTACGGAAACTCCAGGCTGGTGCTGCAGAGCGGGGAGAAGTGGAACGCGGAGCTTGTCGAGGTGAACACGGGGGAGAAGGTGAAGATCGACGTGAAGCCGGTCAAGTCGGGCAAGAAGGTCCTGTTCCATTGCGACTACCGGGCCTTCAAAGCGGGAAAGTACGAGATGACCCTGTCGGTGACCGAGGAGGACGGAATGGTGCTCTCCGCGGCCATGCCCAACCACATCGTCGTCCTGCCGGGGATCACCAGCGGCAAGAAGTCCATCCTGACCGTCAGCACGACCAACGGGTACTGGACCATGAGAGACCAGAAGAAGGTGTGGCAGCTCAAGGCGGGTTCGAACTTAAACCTCGCCGTGCAGTCCTGCGACAAGTTTGGAAACTACAAGAGGAAGGAGATCTCTCAGCTGGTGTGCCGGGCGGAATACATGGAGGAGACCTCGGACAGCGCCGCGGTGGGCGCCGGACTGGACGTCAAGGTCAACAACAACAGGGACGGCACCTTCAAAGGCAGCATCACGGGAACCAAGGCCGGCAAGTACCTTTGCCATGTCAAGCTTGCGGATGAGGAGGTGGACTACTCCCATTCTACTTCACGCTGATGCCCGCGTTCCTGCACGTCCCCTCGTGCGTGGCGCTAGACATGATGAAGAACGTCATCAAGGGCGGCGTCACCGGGCTGGTCGGCGAGGAGAACATTGTCGTTGTTCAGGGCCGAGACCGGTTTGGAAACAACGTGGACATGGGCGGCCACGACTTTTGCGCAATCCTGCAGTTCAAGCCCGACGCCCACACGGTCGGCAAGGTCTCCACCAAGCCGATTAGCTTCATGAGCAAGGATAACAGGGACGGGACCTACTCCATCACGTACAAGACGAACGTGAGCGGAGACTACTCGATGAGCATCGTGTCGTTTGCCAAGCACATCATGCACAGTCCAATCCCGCTTTGCATGAAGGGGCAGCGCGACATTGCTTCCGTCATCGTCGACCAGTCGAGCAACGTGAGGGCGGTGGCGGGGGAGAGGGCCAGGCTAAGGATCATCGCTCTGGACACGTTCGACAACAGGCAGCTGTCCGGGGGGATGACCATGTATCCAGAAATCACCCTGAGGGCCAAGACCAACAAGATGATCTTGCAGGACCCCTTGCTGGAGAAGGATAGGCGGAAGCCGCTAAGGACGGAGGTCGTGGACAACAACGACGGGTCTTACGACATCTTCTACGAGTCGAGGTACATCGGGGAGTACAACGTCATCATCAAGTACTCGGACGAGAATAACAAGGCCGGGAAGCAGGAGCAGGCGCCGCAGCAGGTCAAGATCAAGAACGGGCAGTTCCTGCGCGTGCAGATCGTGGCGGCCGAGGTGGACAGGTCCTCCTGCACAATCTCAGACCCACACTTCACCGCGGAGGCCGGCATCAGGAGCCACTTCACCATCATCACCGCGGACCGTTACAAGAACAGGCTGGACAAGGGAGGCGTTAGGATTGACGTCCAGGCGTGGAAGGAGTACCTGCCCGAGGGTTCGGATGACGTCCTGCTCGAGTGCGAGGTCGAGGACAACAACGACGGGTCGTACCACGTGCACTACACGGGGAAGATCTCGGGGGCTTACGTTTCGGAAATTTCTGTGAACGGGGAGAAGGTCGAGGCCCTGTCCCAGAAGGTCACCATCCTGCCGGGGCTGACGGACCCCACGGCGTGCATCTTCGAGGGCGAGGGGATCCACACGGCCAAGTGCGGCGAGCAGGCCTCCTTCACCATCGTGACTTAGGACAAGTTTGGCAACATTCCCGACCACGTGAACGAGAAGTTCCAGGTCTTCCTGCAGCCGCACGCCCACGTGAAGCAGGTGAAGGGCCAGGACTCGAACAGCACGACGAGGGTGAGGGCCAAGTCCATCTACAACGAGAACGGGGAGTACAAGATCGAGTACCTGCCCAGGAAGGCTTGCCTGCACCAGCTCTTCGTGTTCTACCTCCCGGTGAAGAAGAGGCCCGGGTGGTCTCTTGTCCGGCAGTCGTACGTCACGGACGAGTGGTCCAGCTCGCTCATCTTCAAGTGCACCGTCGACATTTCAGCGGGAAGGGCCTGCGCTTCAAACACCACGGCCAAGGGGAACGGCCTGGGCGGGACACTCGCGGGCAGGCCAGGAGTCGTGGCGGTCAATGTGAGGGACAGATTCAACCATCCTCAGGTGCCGGACGAGGACCAGGAGCTGGCCGCCGAGCTCATCGACAAGGACGGCAACTCGGTGGGCACCACGACGGTGTCCCAGAGGGAGGGCTCCACGAACGAGTTCATCGTGATCTACCGATCCCACCAGGAGGGCGAGCACAAGCTCAGCATCACGCTGGACGGCCAGCACATCGTGAGGAGCCCGTTCTCGATGACCATCCAGTCCAACGACATTAAGGTCGAGGAGCTCAGGGTGCACAACAACGATCTTATCTGGGACTCGGACATCGCGCTGATGTGGGAGCAGAAGCACGTTGCAGTGGGGAGCGCAAAGGCGGCAGCGGACTACCTCTCCCAGAGGGGGGGCGGCTCGACCCAGGTGGTCTCCATCGCTGAGGCCCTGCTGGAGAGCGAGGACAGGTTCGGGCACTACATTCAAAGGAAGAAGACGATGTCGCTCCATAGTCGCATCGCGAACCTGGCAGAGTTCTACACGCCCTCCACTAGAATCCGCAGGCCGACCGCAGGGTCGCGGGGGAGCGCCCGGTGAGGAGGAGGAGATATAAAATTTGTAAGCTTGAGAGTTTTACTTGCGTGGAGCACCGCGAGTCCTCAGTGCAAGCATGAAGATGAGGGCCGCCCTTTTCGTGCTCGCGCTTCTCGCCGTAGCCTGAGGAATCCTGTTTTCCTTACAACCTTAATAACTTTGCTAGCACCTCGTCGAGAGCCCAGGCCCAGGCCGTCCAGTGGTTGCCGCCCTGGCAAAACACGGCGTAGGGCTCCCTGAGCGGGCCGTCGCATGTCATCTCGCCCGTGCTCCCCGCCACGAAGGTGCCGTCGGCGAAGACGACCTCGTCGGCATACCCCGCCGTCTCCCCTGGCACCGGCCGGATGAAGGAGCCCACCGGCGAGGACGCCTGGACGGCCTCGCAGAACGCCAGCAGCTTGCCGCGATCGCCGAGCTTGACGGCGGTCACGTAGTCCCTCCGATCCTCGCGCCACGAAGGCAGCACCTCGTACCCCACCCTCCCCATGACGTGGGCGATGAGCCTGCTGGCCTTGAGCGCCTCTCCCACCGCCGCGGGGGCAAGGTAGAGGCCCTGCAGAAGGAGGCGGTTGGTGTCGCCCAGGTGGGCACCGTTGTCGGCCCCGGCCCCTGGAACGGTGAGACGGGCCACCGCAGAGGCCACGAGGTCGGCCCTGCCCGCGATGTACCCGCCGCAGGGCGCGATGGTGCCGCCCGGGGACTTGATGAGGGACCCCATCATCAGATCGGCGCCCACCGAGGGCCCAACGGGTTCCTCCTCCTCCACAAACTCGCCGTAACAGTTGTCCACGAGAACCTTGCACCCGGGCGGCCCCTTGTCGCGGACCAGGCGGACCAGCCGCCTGATCTCCGCTAGCGAGATCGTGGGGCGAAACTGGTACCCGCACGAGCGCTGCAGGAAGCACACGGCGGGCTTGGTGGCCACGAGGCCGCGCTCAATGGCGTCCCAGTCCAGGACTCCCGATTCGGGCACCAGGTCGACGGCGGCGTACTCGACGCCCCAGTCCACGAGGGTCCCGCTGCCGCCCTCGCCCTCGAGCCCGACCACCTCCCTCAGGGTGTCGTAAGGGTGGCCCGAGCAAGACAGGAGGACGTCCCCTGGCCTCAGCGCGCCGAAGAGGCCGCAAGTGATTGCGTGAGTCCCGCTCACGATGTTCGCCCGCACCACCGCAGCCTCGCATCCCCAGAGATCCCTCGCCACGGCGTCCAGAACCTCCCTGCCCAGGTCGCCAATCCCGTACCCGTTCGACGCGCTCTGTACGTGATGCCCACCGACCCTGTTCCTCTGGAAGGCCTCGGTGAGCCTCCGAACGTGCCTCGCCGACCGCAAATCCTCGCGATGGAACTCCCCTTGAAGCTCTTCGGCCACATCCCACACCAGCGAGCCAGACGACGACGAAGGTAACTCCCGTAAACCTGAACTCCGTCCAAGAATTTTTTCCTCTTCTGCTTCAGCAGGTCGCCCAGCTGGTGGTCTCTCACTTCCGGTGCGCGCTGGCGTCAAGCCGGGCCGGTCCGTCGCCGCGCGTGGGGCGGCGAGAATTCTCGATTTTTCGGGCCGCGCCGCCGCGAGCCTCCGGCCGCCTGGGCGCCGGACTTTGCCAAGCGACCGAGATAACGCCATGTTTGCGTCCTCGGAAAAAGCGCCCTTCTCCCTGCAGCTCGTGT
>Ga0160423_10002339_pt1 | contig 15825 bp, 8 predicted proteins | sample CRUFie14St8metaG_FD_108191 | JGI IMG/M metagenome (GOLD analysis project Ga0160423, IMG submission 108191) | Marine microbial communities from the Costa Rica Dome - CRUD Field 142mm St8 metaG | ecosystem: Environmental > Aquatic > Marine > Oceanic > Photic zone | place: Costa Rica: the Eastern... | reverse complement strand
TTACCAAAAACATCATGACGGGCAGAAGTTAAACCATTACTACCCATTCCGCCATTGTAACGGTCTTCATATACAGCCTGTCCGAAAGAAGCTAAACCAATTATAAGATCACCTTCTTGAATATGCGCATTAGTAATAACTTCACTACGCTTCATACGAGTCACTACTGTAGAATCAACAATAATGGTACGCACTAAATCCCCAACATCAGCTGTCTCGCCACCTGTAGAACGAATATCTAAACCATAGCTTCTCAATTCTTCTAACAAGTCTTCTGTTCCATTAATAATAGCAGAAATAATCTCGCCTGGAATTAAATTTTTATTACGCCCAATAGTAGATGACAACAAAATGTTATCCGTTGCTCCCACACACAGCAAGTCATCAATATTCATTACTAAAGCATCTTGCGCTATACCTTTCCAAACAGAAATATCACCTGTTTCTTTCCAATACATGTAAGCCAAAGAAGATTTAGTTCCGGCTCCATCAGCATGCATTATCATACAGTAATCTTGGTTTCCTGTTAAATAATCAGGAACAATTTTACAAAATGCTTTTGGGAATAGTCCCTTATCTACATTTTTAATTGCCGCATGTACATCCTCCTTGTCTGCCGAAACACCTCTTTGATTGTATCTATTTCCGCCCATTTACTTTTTAATAATAATATAATAAAAAAGCATCCCGTTAGGATTCGGGACGCTTTTATGTTATCAATATATTTGCTATTTGTCGTTTTCTAAAATCTCACCTGAATCAGGATTATAGAATTTATTTAAGACTTTGAAGTCTGTTCTTCTGTTATATTGATGTGCTTTTTCTCTATCTTTTTCTCTTCTTAGTGAGTTGATATATACTTCATCTAAAGCAACTCCGATTTTCAATCTTCCATCTTTTTCATCCATCACGTAAGGCTCAATTTCACCCATTCCTATTGGAATTAAGCGAACAGGGTCAACTCCTTTAGAAACCATATAATCAACACATACTTGTGCTCTTTTTTGAGAAAGTTTCATGTTGAATTCTGTACCTGCTCTAAAGTCAGTATGAGATCGAAGCTCAATAATTACTGTTGGATTATCCAATAATACAGTTACCAAAGCGTCCAAAGTTGATTTAGATTCTTTTCTTAACTGTGCGCTATTAAAATCATATTCAATTCTTGGTAAGACAATTTCTTTTTTTGTTGGCTCTAAAGAGAAGTCTAAAATAAAATCTTGCGATTCTCTTACACCAAAAGTAGTTTCGTTAGCAGTAGTGCTTAAATAACCTTCTTTGGAAATCGTTAACTCATATGCTACTCCTTCTTTAATAACATCTTTTCCAAACTCATATCTACCCGAATTATCTGTGATTTTTGTTGCTGTTGTACCATCTGTTCCAATTAAACTAATGGTAGCGCCACCAATAATACCATTTGTGTTGATGTCGCTCGCAATGCCTGAAATGGTTAATGTTAAAGAAGGTAAATTGAACTGATAAATATCATCACCGCCTTTCCCTCCGGGACGATTGGATGAAAAATACCCTCTTTCGTCCTTTCCTTCAAAGATGATACCAAAATCATCTTGCGGTGAGTTAATAGGGCTCTTCATGTTAGAGATAGAAAGCAAAGTTCCTTCTAAATCAAATTCTGCTTTATATATATCCATCCCTCCCATTCCAAGATGACCATTAGATGAAAAATATAATGCACCGTCAGCATGAATAAATGGAAATAACTCATCACCACTTGAATTGATTTGATCTCCTAAATTGATTGGCTCACTCCACTCATCACGCTTTATTTTTTTTACCATCCAAATATCTTTACCTCCATATCCACCTTTCATATCAGAAGAAAAATAAAGAAGTTTACCATCTTCACTAATACTTGGATGACCAAAAGTAGTTAAGCTATCGTAGGGTAATGGCAACAAAACTGGCGCGGTCCAACCTTTACCTTTTTTCTTAGAAAAATAAATTTCACAAGTAGGAATTGGTTTTTCTTTGGAGCTTTCCTCGCATCGAGTGAAATACATTTCGTTGCCTCTCTTATTTAAAGAGGTAGTTGCTTCATGCGCTCCAGTGTTCATTGGTTCTGGAAAAACAACCGGCTTACTCCAGCTTCCTTTTCTATCTCTTTTCACACTCCACAAATCAGTATATGATTGACCATTAGATCCATCAGCTCCTTTACCGATTCCTCCATCTCTGGCAGAAGTGAAAAATAAAACATCATAATCATGATTACCAAAAGAAGGAGCAAAGTCATTTGCTCTAGAGTTTGCAATATCCAATCCATCTATTTCATATCTAGTAGGATTATCCAAGGATTCTTTAGCAAACGCACAAGATTCTATTCCTTTTGCTGGTCTATCATCTTCTGGTTTTAATTGTTGATATTTTTTGTATTGAACAACTGCTTCATCAAATTTTTGTTGCAATTGTAATACTTGAGCGTAACGCAAAAATACTTCTGCGTGCGGATATTTTGCTTTTATAGCACGTTTATACATGCTCTCAGATTTTTTCAAAGCCTGTGGTGTGGCAACCAAACGCCAACATTCCGCCTGTAAAAAGGTTAATTCAGATTTCTTAGCTCTATTCTTTTCTTTTAAATATGCTTCTTTATACAAAGCAGCTGCATCATAATAATTTTGTACAATAAATGCCTCGTCAGCTTTCGATTTTTTACTCTTTTTCTGATACTCCTGTTGAGCTAATGATGTTAATGAAAACATTAACAAAAATGATAAAAGCGATAATGCGTTTCTCATGTTGTGATTTAATTTTGGCTAAAATAAGGATTTTATCCTTTTGTTTTACTCTTAAACTTTTATTGATAATTTGTTGAAAATTATTCAATTATCAAGCATAATTATTTACTAAAGTAAATATTTTTGTATATAATTATTAACACTTATTTTATTTATTAAAAAATCTTTATGAAATCTAAACTAGAATACATTTGGTTAGATGGTTATACTCCAACGCAAAACATGAGAAGTAAAACCAAACTAATAGATAACTTTAGCGGAAAGCTAGAAGATTGTCCAATTTGGTCTTTTGACGGAAGCTCAACAAAACAAGCTGAAGGAAATTCTTCTGATTGCTTACTAAAGCCAGTAGCTATTTTTCCAGATCCGCTAAGAGAAGAAGGCTATTTAGTTATGACTGAAGTATTAAATTCAGATGGAACCCCACACGAATCTAATGCTCGTGCTAGAATTGACGATGACGATAACGATTTTTGGTTTGGATTTGAGCAAGAATACTTTATTATGGATGTGGAAACACAACTACCATTAGGTTTTCCTATGGGTGGATACCCTGGTCCCCAAGGAATGTATTACTGCTCAGTAGGTGGTAAAAATACACATGGTAGACACATTGTTGAAGAACACTCTGACCTTTGCTTAGAGGCAGGGATTAATTTTGAAGGAATCAACCAAGAAGTTGCTTGTGGACAATGGGAATTCCAATTATTCGCAAAAGGTGCAAAAAAAGCTGGTGATGAACTATGGGTAGCTCGATATTTGTTAGACAGATTAACTGAAAATTACGGATACTATATCGAATACCACCCAAAGCCGATTAAAGGAGACTGGAACGGTTCTGGTATGCACGCTAATTTCTCGAATGAAATATTAAGAACTTGTGGTTCGCAAGAAGTGTACGAAAAAATTTGTGAAGCATTCCGTCCAGTAGCAAAAGAACATATTAATGTATATGGTGAGTTTAATGATCAACGCTTAACAGGATTACATGAAACAGCTTCTATCAACGACTTTAGTTATGGTATTTCAGATAGAGGCGCTTCTATCCGCATTCCTATTATTACTGTAGAAAATGGATGGAAAGGATGGCTAGAAGACAGAAGACCTGCTTCTAATGGAGACCCATACAAAATTGCTGGAAGAATTGTTAAAACTGTTAAATCAGCAAAATTTTAACACATAATAAACAAATAAAAGAAAGGCAGCTAAATAGCTGCTTTTCTTTTTTAATAAGGTTATCTACAAGAAATAGATATATAAAATATATGCCAAAAACATTACACTACCTTCCAATCTGTTAATGGTACTTTTAGTAAACACACGCATAACTGGGTAAAGTAAGATAACAAAACCTAACATTATCCAAACATCTTTTGTATAGATTTTAGGATCTTCAACAGCAATATCGGTTACTAAGGAAGTAATACCCAAAACTGCTAGCACATTAAATATATTAGATCCTAATAGGTTTCCAATAGCTATGTTTTCCTCTTTACGTACTGCTGCCACTACCGATGCAGCTAACTCAGGAACACTGGTTCCAATAGCTACCAAACTGATAGAAATAACACGCTCGGTCACTCCCCATTCCCTCGCAATCGCAATAGCGCTATTTATCAGAAAATCAGAGCCATAATACAAAGCCAATCCACCTAATAATAAATAAATTGTAGATTTCCACACCGGAAAAGACTTTACTTCTTCTTTAGATAATTGCTCAGTCTCATTGGATGTATTAAGATTGTTTTTTCTAGAACTTCTAATAATAAGAAAAATAAAAATAAGTAGAGATAATACAAAAAGAGCACCCATCCAAAATTGAACAGCTTGAAACTGATAAATAAGTATTACAAAAACTAAAGAAACTCCCAACAACATAGGGTAGTTCGTTTTGTATGTGTCATTGGTAATATTAAGCGGAAAAATGAGCGCTGTAAAACCTAACACCAATCCAATGTTAGCAATATTAGATCCTATTATATTTCCTAACGAAATATCTGGATGCCCATCAAGTGCTGCATCTAAACTTACTAAAAGCTCTGGAGCGGAGGTAGCTAAAGAAACCACCGTCATCCCCACCACCAAAGTGGAAATTTTTAGCCTTAGTGCCAAAGAAACAGAACCCTTTACCAAGAATTCTCCTCCCACAGTTAACAAGAACAAACCTAAAATGAGATAGATATAATCCACTATTTTTTCAAGTCTTTATCTATTTTTTGCGATTGTTTCGTAATCTCATCTGTGCTAGATTGTATCTCCCGCCTAATATCGTTAGAGGCATCTTTCAATTCACGAAGACCTTTGCCTAAACCACGCGCTAATTCTGGTATTTTTTTAGAACCAAACAACATCACCACAATAATGAGTATGACAATGATTTCCGATGTACTAATGGATAACAAATATTGTGTCATTATAAATTTGATTAAAGAGCAAAAATAAAAAAACCCCGCTCAAAGGCAGGGTTTTCTTATTTATTTAGAAAAATTTATTTCTTGTTTTTCTCTTCCGACTTGTTAATTGTATCTAACATAATTGGAGACGCTACAAATAAAGAAGAGTAAGTACCTACCAATACACCGACCATTAATGCAAACATAAACCCTCGAATTACTTCACCTCCAAAAAGAAAAATAATCAACAATACAAAGAAGGTTGTAATTGAAGTATTGATCGTTCTACTTAAAGTACTATTCAATGCGTTGTTTACCAAAACATTGAAATCTCTCTTCTTGAAAATTGCCATATGTTCACGAATACGGTCAAATACAACTACGGTATCGTTCAATGAATAACCTATTATAGTTAGGATTGCTGCAATAAAGGCCTGATCAATTTCTAAAGAAAAAGGTAAAACACCGTAAAAAATAGAAAATATAGATAATACAATCATTACATCGTGGAATACAGCTGCTACCGCACCTAAGCTAAACTGCCATTTACGGAATCGTAATAGTATATATAGGAAAATAACTAGTAACGAGAAAATAATCGACCAAACTGATGCATTCTTGATGTCGTCTGCAATAGTTGGACCTACTTTCTGCGAGCTCATTATTTCGTACGCATAATTTGATTGGAAACTAATGATTTCATATAAACCATTAGATGATAAACCATCCTCTAATTGTGCAGTTACTAATTCGTCTGCATTTAAATCCTGACTTTCAATGAGGTATTTTGTAGTAATCTTCACTTGATTATCCTCACCAAAAGTTTTTACTTCTGGAAACATTTCAACACTATCAGTTAGAAATGCTTTTCCTAATGACGTACGAATATCATCATTGTTAACCTTTTCATCAAAACGTACTACATAAGTTCTATCAACTTTAAAATCTACTAAACCCTCAGCTAACTTTGAAGCTACTAATTCGTCTGCATTTAAATCCTGACTTTCAATGAGGTATTTTGTAGTAATCTTCACTTGATTATCCTCACCAAAAGTTTTTACTTCTGGAAACATTTCAACACCATCAGTTACAAATGCTTTACCTAGAGATGTTCGAATATTTTCATTATTAACTGAATCATCAAAACGTACTATAAAAGTCCTACCTCCCTTGAAATCTACACCATAGTTAAGACCTTTAGTAATAAAAGAGCCTATACCTATAATTATAATCAATGAAGATAAAATATAAAATCGCTTACGATTACCAATAAAGTCAACCGAAGTATTTTTAAAAGCGCCTCTAGTAATTTTATTATCAAAACTAACAGAATCCTTTTTTCGTAATCTCCAGTAGAATACCAGTCTAGTAATAAAAATAGCAGTAAATAATGAAGTAAGAATACCAATTACCAATGTTGTAGCAAATCCCTTAATAGGACCGGTTCCAAACACATACAGTATTATACCAGTTAACAAAGTAGTAACATTCGCATCTATAATAGAACTGTATGCAGCTTTGTAACCATCAGCTACTGCTAGGCGCAACCCTTTTCCATTCATTAACTCTTCTCGAACACGCTCATAAATTAGTACGTTGGCATCTACCGACATACCAATGGTTAATACAATTCCTGCTATTCCTGGTAAAGTAAGTACTGCACCAATTGACGACAAAACTCCAAAAACAAAGAACAGATTTGTCAGCAATGCGATATTGGATACTAATCCTGCAAAATTGTAATAAAAAATCATGTACACTAAAACAATCGTCAGTGCAATTAGAAATGAGCGGAAACCAGCATCGATTGCTTCTTGTCCTAATGATGGGCCTACAATAGCTTCCTCAATAATACGAGCAGGGGCAGGAAGTTTACCCGATTTCAAGATGTTGGCTAAATCGGTGGCTTCATTAATAGTAAAGTTTCCTGTAATCTGAGAACGACCACCATCAATTTCTGCTTGTACTGTTGGGAAAGAGTACACATAGTCATCTAGAACAATAGCTATACACTTTCCAATATTCTCACCTGTTAAACGCTTCCAATCAGCTGCACCTTCTGAGCTCATAGTCATGGAAACTTCAGCAGAATTATTGAACTGGGCAAAGTCCTGACGCGCATCTGTAATAACTTCTCCATCCATAGCTGCATCATTGTTTCTAGGATCTCCTCTTAAAGCAATCAATTGTACAAATTTTCCTTCTTTATCGTACGGCTTTACAGTCCATGCAAAGTGTATATCTCTTGGGAAGAGGTTTTTAACCTCTGACATTGCTAGAATAGAATTTACCTTGGCAGTATCTTTTACAGCAGCAAAACCACAGGCAGGCCCTTGTAGTGGTTGATTATTTTGATCCAAACTAGGAATTAATAGCGCATAAAAAGGATTTTCAGATGCAAATTGTTCAAAAGTTAAAGAGGATGTATCGGTTAGTGCCGAATCTGATGATAATTCACCAAGTAAAGAATTTACTTCTAAATCCAATTCATTATTTGACACCAATGGTTCTTCAATTTTTTCATCAGCTTCATTTTTTAATGTTTCTAACTCTTTCAAAAAGTCGTTAACTGATGTAATTGCCGTAAGTAGTTCGGTGTATTCGTAGGTTTCCCAAAACTCTAGTTGTGCTGTACCCTGTAATAATTTACGTACACGCTTAGGATCCTTCACACCTGGTAATTCTACTATAATACGACCTGAGCCTTCCAAACGCTGAATGTTTGGCTGTGTAACTCCAAAGCGGTCAATACGTGTTCTTAAAACATTGAAAGATCGATTAATCGCCTCTTCTACTTCGTCTCTTATTACACTTATGTACTCATCGTTAGTCGATGAAGTTTTTAATTGATCCTTCAATTCAGGATAAAAAATAGCTGCCAATTTAGCGTTAGGATCTTGCTCAGCAAAAGCTTTTGCAAAAAGGGTTACAAAATCATCTTGACTATCTTTTTGATTTTCTAAAGCAGTAATAATTGCCCTATTAAAAGTTGGATCTTTACTGTTGCCCGACAAAGCACGGATTACATCAACTACCGAAACCTCAAGTGTTACATTCATTCCTCCTTTCAGATCCAAGCCTAAATTGATTTCTCTAGAAGCACACTCATTGTATGTATACTCATTTAAACCGAGGGGATTGTAAACTGACTCGTTTGCAACAGAGTCTAGATACATACGTTCTTTTACTTCATCGCCTTGTGCAAAAGCTTTAGCATCCTCTTCTACTCCATTAGCAATCCATGTAAATGACAATTGGTATAAACAAACCAAAGCAAATAGGATGGCAAATAATGAAACTACATTTCTATTTTGCATAATAATATAATTGCTATTTTATTAGAACGGGCAAATATAGAATTTCAAATCCGAAATAGCAATTGAAATAGGTAATGGAATAAAGAAGTGACAATTTTACTTTGAATCAGTAAGAAATTCACTTATGAATTCATTATTTCAGGGTAATATAGCTACTTTTGAAAAATGAATTATTTATTTACATTGTCCTTATTAATGGCTTTTTTCACCTCGCAAAGTCAAACATTACAAAGAACATTACTAGAAGTAAAAAATATAAATAATCAAATTATACCTAACCCTTTTAGTGGAGGTTTAAATGCTTGCCAACTGTCAGAAATAGATTTAAATATGGACGGCTCAAAAGATCTTTTTGTTTTTGATCGTACCGGAAATCGTATATTACCCTTTATTAATAACGGATTTAACAACACTATAGGCTACCATTACGAACCAACATACATCAACGCTTTTCCAAATTTAAGTGATTGGGCATTACTAGTGGACTACAATGGAGATGGGAAAGAAGATTTATTTGGCTATAATGGAGGCAAGGTAAAAGTTTATCGTAATACTTCATCTAGTACACAGCTGGAATTTACATTGATCACTAATAATCTTATAACAGATTACAGTGGCTCACCCTTTCAACTTTACGTTAGCAGAGTAGATATTCCTGCTATTACAGATATCGATAATGATGGAGATATAGATATATTAACTTTTCAGTCACTAGGAGGTTATATAGAGTTTCATGAAAATTTAAGCATGGACCTGTACGGACATTCCGATAGCCTTATCTTTGTAATGTCAGACCCATGTTGGGGCGATGTGTACGAGGGACTAAACACATATACATTAAACGATTGCAATAATCTTCAATCTAGCCCAAGACATACAGGTTCTTCCATACTAGCTTTAGATATAGATAATGATACAGACAAAGATTTAATTTTAGGAGATGTATCTTACAACAATTTAAATCTACTAATCAATGGAGGTAGTTCTAGTAACTCATTAATATCCACTGTTGATCAGAACTTTCCAGCTAACAACAGTAACACGATAGCTACAGATATTACTGCTTTTCCAGCTGCTTTTTACCTGGATGTAAATAATGACGGACTTAAAGATTTAATTGCAAGTCCTAACATAGGAAACAACTGTGAAAACAAAGAAAGTCTTTGGCTATACCTTAACAGCGGTAGCAACACAGCACCTATTTTTGATTTACATCAAAAAAACTTTCTACAAGATAATATGCTAGATTTTGGTGCAGGTGCCTATCCGATTTTTTATGACTACAACTCCGATGGGTTGCTGGATATTATTTGCGGAAACTTTGGCTATTTCAATGGTGGAGACCATTTAGGACAACTTGCTATTTTAGAAAACATAGGCACAAACAACGAAGCTACTTTTAAATTGATAGACGAAGATTTTGCAAATTTGAGTAGTCTCCCATTAAATACCATACTTAATATACCAGTTGCAGGAGTATCACCAACATTTGGCGATTTAGATGGTGACGGCGATGACGATATGATTTTAGGTGATGCTGATGGAAAACTACACTATTTTCAAAACAGTGCTGGTCCAGGAAATCCTATCCAAATGAGCTTGGAAGAAAATAATTACTTTAACATAGATGTTGGGCAATACGCTTCCCCAGTACTATGGGATTTAAACCAAGATAATCTACTAGATTTAGTTATTGGTAAACTAACTGGTGACCTAGTATATCTTCCAAATAACGGAACTATTACCACAGCTATTTTCGATACCATTATTAACGACTTTGGACAAGTACATGTTGCTAATTTATTTGCAGGCTATGGCTACAGTCGTCCATATTTTTTTAACGAAAATAATAGTACACAGTTATTGGTTGGTTCGGAAAGCGGACATATCTACCACTACAACAACATAGACAATAACCTAAATGGGGCTTTTGCTGTAGTAGATACCTTTACTTTTGACATATGGGATGGTATTAAAACGAGCGTAGCCTACCAAGACCTAAATAATGATAGTATTCGAGATTTACTGATTGGAAATCAATCGGGAGGACTCATTTATTTTCAGTCAGACACCACCACCACAAAAATTATAGAAGCACGACAAAATTTACATATTTTTCCTAATCCAGCTACACACAGTATATATTTAAGTTGCGAAGGAGAAAAAATAATTTATAATATCTTAGGAGAAGTGATACTCAAGAGCAAAGACAAAGAGATCAATATTAACCACTTTTCTGATGGTGTTTATTGGATAAGTTGTGAAAAAAGAATGGGGAAAATAATCAAGAAATAAAAAGGGTGTATTTATTAAATTTTAGCCTTTGTTTAGAACAAATCCATATCACTTAAAAGATTGTTAGTTGCATTAACTCCAGATGCAGAATCTATTAACAATTCTTTTTCATTTTTATCTAATTCAATCTCGACGATTCTTTCAATTCCGTTTTTACCCAAGATAACTGGAACACCAATTGTTAAATCGTTCAAACCATACTCTCCTTCTAAAAGAGCTGAACACGGGAACATTTTTTGTTGATCGCAAGCAATTGCTTGAACTAAAGAAGAAACTGCCGCACCTGGGGCATACCAAGCAGAAGTACCCAACATACCTGTTAAAGTAGCACCTCCAACTTTCGTATCTGCAGCCACTTTAGCTAATCTTTCTTCTGAAATAAACTCTGATACTCTTACTGAATTTCTTGTAGCCAAACGTGTTAAAGGAACCATTCCTTTATCACTATGACCACCTATAACCATTCCTTCTACGTCTGACGCAGGGCATTCTAATGCTTCAGATAATCTGTACTTAAAACGTGCACTATCCAATGCACCACCCATTCCGATGATTCTATTTTTTGGCAGTCCTGTTATTTTATGTGTTAAGTAAGTCATGGAATCCATTGGGTTACTGACGATAATCAAAATAACATTTGGCGAATACTTAATTAGATTTTCTGACACGGTTTTTACGATTCCTGCATTGATACCGATTAATTCCTCGCGAGTCATACCTGGTTTTCTTGGAATACCAGAAGTAATAACAGCCACATCACTTCCTGCTGTTTTACTATAATTATTTGTACTTCCAACAATTTTAGTGTCAAAACCGTTTAAAGAAGCTGTTTGCATCAAATCCATTGCTTTACCTTCTGCAAAGTTTTCTTTAATGTCTAGTAATATCACTTCCGAAGCAAAATTTTTAATAGCTATATACTCGGCACAACTAGCGCCTACTGCTCCCGCTCCAACTATTGTAATTTTCATAAATGTATCTTATTAAATGGATTTATATGTTGTAAGTTACAAATGTAGTAAACACACATGATTTAACAATATGATAATACACATTTATTGAATCAATTAATGAATATTAAAATCATAAAATAAAATTTTGATTAATTACTTATTATATTAGATTTTAAGCATCGACAATTTATTCGTACTTTAGCCGATACTCAAATACTAATAATGAGTTTCATGAATAAAATTTTATTAACTCTATTAATTATTATTCCAAGCATAATTAGTGCCCAAGTTTTACAAGTGTGTTGTGATACCACCATATGCTCAAGCTCTCCTGTAACACTGACAGCAGATATTACTGGATCAATTAACTTAGGAAATTTACAAGCAGTAGCTCTCACTGATGATTCTTACACGCCTGCAATACCTATTGGTTTTCAATTTGATTTCTTCGGAAATACCTATTCTGACTTATTAATAAGCTCTAATAATTATGTGACTTTTGACTTAGTAAACGCTGGAGGATATTCTGGCTGGAATATTGCAGGAGCTATACCTGGCAATGGAACCAACAATTCAATTATGGCACCTTGGCAGGATATAAACCCTGGCCTTGGGGGGATTGTTGAATGGGGATCTTTTGGAACTGCTCCAAACAGGGTATTCGTTGTTCGATGGTATCAAGTTCCTATGTTTAGTTGTACATCGGATTTATTTTGTTCAGCTCTTTATTTGTACGAAGGATCAAATATTATTGAAACTTACATTGAAAACAAACCTCTATGTGCTGCATGGAATGGTGGTGCGGCAATACATGGATTACAAAATGCTAATGGCACTATTGCTCATGTTGTAACTGACCCTACATTGGGTGCACCAAGAAATTTCCCACTTCAATGGACATGCACAAATGATGCTTGGGAATTTGTCCCTGACCCTGTAAATCCGAATAACTATGCCATAAACCAGATTCCATTTGGTCAAATATTATCAAGCAACAACATTGTATGGTATGATGATAATGGCAACCAAGTTGGTACAGGATCAAGTATCACGGTTTCTCCTACAGTTACAACAACCTATACCGCAACAGCTGTTGAATGTTTGAGCGGATCATCTGTTTCAGGAAGCGCAACTGTATATGTTTCAGATTTGACGTTAACTAATATTGTTAATGATGTATTATGTAATGGTGATGGAAATGGAAGCGTAACAATTACACCAATAGGAACTGCTCCCCCATGGGATTTTGAATGGCAAGACAACAATGGAAATATCTTACAAACCAACTTGAATGCGAATGGTCCTGTAACTTTAAATGGTTTGGACGGAGGAACATATGATGCTATTGTAACAGATGATATGGGATGTATTCTTTCCGAAACAGTCGTAGTAAACGAACCAACTACTATCACCACTAATCTTGTTGGAGCAAACCTAAATTGCTATATGAGCAATGATGGTTCTATAACAGCTAGCGCAAATGGAGGAACTTCTGCATCTGGAAATTATAGCTACAGTTGGACAGGACCAAATGGATTCACTTCCAATAATTCAAATATACAAAACTTAGCTCCAGGAGCATATTCAGTAACCATCTCGGATGATAATGGCTGTACAACTAACGACTCTTATAATGTACTAGAGCCAACGGAACTAATTGCAACATTAGATAATTATATAGATGTCACCTGTTTTGGATTTACAGATGGTTCTATTAATACAACTGTTTCTGGAGGAACTCCAAACTACATTTTGAGTTGGTCAGGACCAAACAGTTTCAATAGCTCATCAGAAGATTTAACTAATCTTGCACAAGGCTCCTACACTCTAAGTATAGTAGATGCAAACAACTGCCCTGCAACACTAAATGTAAACATTGGAGAAGCAGGTGTTTTAGTCAATACTTTTGTTACTTCTAACTACAATAATTATAATGTTAGTTGTAATGGCCTTAGTGATGGCATCATTGAAGTAACAACAACTGGTGGAACAGGTCCTTACGCTTACTCCTGGAGTGGTCCATCTGCTTATTTATCTAACGATGAAGATATTATCAATCTTTTTGCTGGAACCTATAACTTATCGGTAGTAGATGCACAGAATTGCACCAGTAATGAAACTGTTACTTTAGATGAACCAACACCTTTAGTACTAATCTTAGAAAATCACAGTGATATAAGCTGTCATTACGAAAATGATGGTTTTATAGAGACCTCCTGTTGGGGATCTGTCCCTGTAGATAGTTCATACAAATATAACTGGGACGGACCTGGTTTCTTTTTTGCTAACCAACCTGATATTTATAACCTTTCAGAAGGCGGTTTGTACACCCTTACCGTTACAGACAACAACGATTGTATTGCTACATTAGATTATGATATGTTTAAACCAGAAGAATTAAGAGCGATTATTTACAATCTTAATGATACTATTACGGACAACTATCCTTATGTTAATTTTTATGATCATTCTTTAGGAAATCCTGTAGCATGGACTTGGAGTATTTCTGATGGAACACCTCAAACCTTTGCACAAGATCATATCAATCATCACTTTGTAGCTAAAGGAGATTATCAAGTAGAATTAAAAGTAGAAAATAGTAGCGGTTGCCAAGATAGTACTCAAAAAACAATTCGTGTCATTGAAGAACACACCTTGTATGTACCTAATGCATTTACTCCTGATTTAGATGGAAGAAATGATGTATTTAGAGTGCAACACCATGCACTAAGAGAGAACACCTATCGTATTGCTATATACGATCGATTAGGCTCATTAGTACACAGCTCTAATGATCCTGATGACGAATGGGATGGAACAAACGATTTTACTGGCAACAAACTGGGTACAGGAGTTTTCACTTACTACATTAGCTATCAAGATTGGGATGGTTGGAAATACGATCACACCAACTGTGAAAATTGCACTGGAACAGTAACACTTATAAGATAATTACGAACTAAAATTGAATAAAAAAGCCTATTTAAAATAGGCTTTTTTTATCTATATACGCTATATATTAAACATCAATATTAGCATATTTCGCATTAGCTTCAATAAATGCTCTCCTTGGCGGAACATCATCCCCCATTAACATTGAAAATACTCTATCAGCTTCAGCTGCGCTATCAATACTTACTTGGCGTAGAGTTCTTGCTTCAGGATTCATAGTTGTATCCCAAAGCTGCTCTGCATTCATCTCTCCCAAACCTTTGTAACGTTGTATATTTACGCTACCGCCCATTTTTTCAGCTAGTAAATCACGCTCATCATCGCTCCAACAGTAATGTTGCTCCTTTCCTTTTTTAATTAAGTAAAGTGGTGGAGTAGCAATGTATAAATATCCGTTCTCTACTAATTGCTTCATATAACGGAAAAAGAATGTTAGGATTAGTGTAGCAATGTGCGAACCATCCACATCCGCATCCGTCATAATTACAATCTTGTGGTAACGAAGTTTTTCTAAGTTCAAGGCTTTACTATCTTCTTCCGTTCCAATCGTTACACCCAAGGCAGTAAACATGTTCTTAATTTCCTCATTCTCGAACACACGGTGTTGCATGGCTTTTTCTACATTCAAAATTTTACCTCTCAACGGTAAAATAGCTTGGAAGAAACGATCACGACCTTGCTTTGCTGTACCACCTGCAGAATCACCCTCTACTAAGAAAATTTCGCATTTTTCTGGATCCTTATCAGAACAATCGGCCAGTTTTCCAGGAAGTCCTGAGCCTGATAATACATTTTTACGTTGTACCATTTCGCGTGCTTTACGCGCAGCGTTACGCGCTTGTGCAGCTAATAATACCTTCTGTACAATTTGCTTGGCCATCCCTGGATTTTCCTCCAGGTAATTATTCAACATTTCACCCACTGCCTGATCAACAGCTCCTGTAACTTCTTTGTTCCCTAATTTGGTTTTAGTTTGCCCTTCAAATTGTGGCTCCATAACCTTTACAGAAATAACCGCTGTTAAACCTTCACGGAAGTCATCTCCTGCAATTTCATACTTCACTTTATCTAACATCCCGGATTCATCAGCATATTTCTTGAGCGTTCTCGTTAACGCTCTTCTAAAACCTGAAAGGTGGGTTCCTCCTTCATG
>Ga0160423_10002338_pt1 | contig 15833 bp, 13 predicted proteins | sample CRUFie14St8metaG_FD_108191 | JGI IMG/M metagenome (GOLD analysis project Ga0160423, IMG submission 108191) | Marine microbial communities from the Costa Rica Dome - CRUD Field 142mm St8 metaG | ecosystem: Environmental > Aquatic > Marine > Oceanic > Photic zone | place: Costa Rica: the Eastern... | reverse complement strand
TTGCTTGCCCAATCGGGCGAAACCCTGTCCTTTAAGGTAAGTGACACCCAATTCGAGGCACCCAAAGCCTGGGTCAAGATCCAGCCTAGCTCATCGATGCGGAAAGCACAGTTTGCGGTCAAGCGGGAAGGCATTCAGGATGCAGGAGAGGTGATCTTCTTTCATTTTGGCCCAGGGGGTGCTGGCGGAGTGACTGCCAACATCCAGCGATGGTACAAGCAATTCAAGGAACCAGTGGAACAGCTAGGGACACAGACTGAAAAAATGGAAGTCGAGGGGGTGCCCTTGACGCTTGTACGTGCCTCAGGGACTTTCATGAGCGGATCTCCGTTCGGGCCCAAGACGGCCAAGGCGAACTATTCCATGCTGGCAGGCATTCTGGAGTCTCCCAAGGGATCCATATTCGTGAAATTTACCGGCCCTCGGGACTTGGTTCAAGATGCTCGCAAGGAGTTCCTCGGCATGCTGAAAAGTGCTAGAATTCGTCCTTGAGGAGAGGGAGTTGGTGCAAAACTGCCAATGAAATTGGATATTTATCACTTGCCTTTTTCTGCAGGATGTCAAAGATAATCGCTTCTATGAGTTCAAATTCAGAATCGATTACTAGCTTCGATTTATTGACTTGGTTTGAAACCAACCAAAAAAAGATCTACACGGGCGGAGGGATCGTTTTGGTCCTCTCTCTGGGGCTTTATTTGTCCAACCACTTTACCTTGCAGGGCGAGCTATCTGCCTCCAACGCTCTGTTTGAGGCCCGTTTCCAGCCGGCATCCCAAAATAGCGCTGGGGAGGCGCCTCCTCAGGATCCTGCAGCATTGTTGGTTGTGGCTTCCGCTCATAGCGGGAAGGCGGCATCTGGTCGGGCCACGCTCTTTGCTGCTCAGGCCTATTTTGATCAAGGGGATTACGAGCAGGCTTTGGCGCAGTTTCAGTCATTTCTAGTTCAATTTGGTGATTCATCGCTGATTGGTGTTGCTCGTTTCGGTGAGGCTGCCTGCAAGGAAGCCCTCAATCAATCTCAGAAAGCCATCGAGGGGTACCAACAGGTTGCCACGGCCTATCCGAACAGTTTCCTTGCCTATCAATCGAATCTTGCCGAAGCCGGTTTGCACGAAGATGCCGGGGATGCTGCCAAGGCGCTTGCTCTTTATGACCGGGTTCTCTTGCCCACGGTTTCCACTAGCTTCAGCACCGAAGCCGGTACTCGTCGGGAGGCCTTGCTCAAGAAGCATCCGGAACTGGCACCTGTGGAAAGCGAATCGACTGTCGAAACCGCTCCTGAAGATGTGGCGCCCTAGAACGGATTGCTAAAAAATAATTTTCGAGGCGACAAAAGATGATTGTCGCCTCTTTTCTTTGGTATGCCATTCAAGGCCTCCATAGAAGTGGCAGCAGCCCTTATTTTCGACTCTGACAGGCTTTTGATTGCCCAGCGCCCACTTGGTGTCCACCTGGCGGGGTTGTGGGAATTCCCCGGAGGTAAGCGTGAGTTTGGTGAAACCTACGAGGCCTGCTTGTTGCGCGAAATCAGGGAAGAACTGGGATGTGAAGTGTTGGTGGGTCCCATGCTGCACGAGTCGGAGCATGCCTATCCTGAAAAATGCGTGAGGATTCGATTTTTCCAATGCCAAGTGGTCAGCGGAATTCCTAAACCGCTCCAATGTGCTTCTCTTCGGTGGGTTTTCCAAGATTCACTGGGGCAATTTCAGTTTCCAGAGGCAGATCAAGCTTTGATTGAGCAGTTGAAAATGCATCCAGAATGGTGGCGATAGAACGGTTTCCAAAGACGATGGAGATCTGCCTCGTGGAGTATTAAAAGCCGAAAGGCCCGTTCTCCTAAGAGAACAGGCCTTCGATAAAATCAAGAAATACCTCTATAGGGTGTCTCAATCTTATTGAGCACCCGGAACCCTATGGTTTGCCTTCAGCTGATTTCGACGGGCCAACCAGAGTACATCCGGATCTGAGGCATTGGCGTTTGGTTTGACCCAGTTGAATCGCACTGGATTGACCGCTTGGGAGGAGGATGCTGTCCATTTGTGAATCTCTGAATGCCCATCGGCAAAGGCAATACCCGCAGCTCCATTGTGATAGCTTGCCAAAAGGTCAATCCATGGGTTACCACGTTCTAGTTCAGGAGGGAAACAGCCAGCATCATTGATACTGTCGGGATGCTCGTCGGCATAAACCCAGGTTTGAGAAGGGCCAGGGTTATTTAGCCCAGACATTTTCTCTACCTCAGTAACGTAATCTCTGCATCCCCAGGCAGCAGATCCACCTCCATTGTTTTTGCAAACACCTATACGAATATTTCCAGAAATACTTCGAACACGCTCAGTCCACCCTAAACGTCGCTGAGCTGGAGATACCTTGTTGTCAGATGGGCACTTCCAGATGTTTTTAGTATTGGAAGTATAGCTTGCTAATGTTGAAAACTTGGGATCAAGAATGTACGCACGATTGGTGTTATCTTGCCGCGAGTCCCAAGTGAGCCAGCCGGTAACCCACGCACCTGTAGCTACCCCTCCTCCATGACAAGACGAGGGGAACTTGTCTTCGCTATCGCCCAAATACATGTGTGTGGCCAGCATGATCTGTTTGGTATTGTTCATGCAGAGAATACCCTTAGCTTTTTCCTTGGCCTTGCTCAGCGCAGGTAACAACATGCCCGCCAGGATCGCAATAATTGCAATTACCACAAGTAATTCAATCAGTGTAAAACCTTGGACTAGAGCGGATTTCAATGATTTTCTCGAAGATATTTTCATGTCATGATTTGTTTTCTAAAAGGACTGATTTTTTTAGCCTTTAATGGAATTTTGTTCAAACTATTTTCGGTAATCCTTGGGCAATAATGGCAATCACCACGAGCAACTCTATTAATGTAAAGCCAGCCTTAGGCCTGACGCTTTGATGGGAAAATTGAGACATATTCATAGCAAATAAGAACGGGATATTTCAAAAGTCATGCAAAAGAAGCAATTTGGCAAGCTTCTTTTACAGGGGGCATTGTCTGCTTTCTCAAAGCCAATGGAGAGGAAAGTGTTAAGAGGTCAGGCCCGTTCTACAGACCAAACTGGACTGATCGAGCAAGCCCAATTGCACGCACCTTGACGGCCTCAGGATCCTCTCCTAAAAGTGTGAGATGCCCCATTTTTCGACCTTTTTTTGAATGTGTCTTACCGTAGATGTGAAGATGGGTCTCCGGATCCTGGAGGCACTCGAGCATCCCTGAGGGCATGGCAGGCCCCTCAGACTTGCCCAACAGATTGACCATGGTAGCTGTTGGGCGCACCAAGTCTGTGGATCCCAAAGGCCAATCCAGAATGGCTCGGATGTGGTTCTCAAATTGTGAGCATGGGCAAGCTTCCATAGTGTAGTGGCCGGAATTGTGTACCCGGGGAGCTAGTTCATTGATCAAAAGGTCTCCTTTCGCAGTGAGAAACATTTCAACGCCAAAGCAGCCAATGCCATGGACGGCCTCTACGGCATGAATGCCCAGAGCCTGTGCTCTGTCCTTCACTAGAGACTTAACCTGTGCTGGGGCGCACACCGTGTGACAAATATGATCCTTCTGTTCGGTTTCCACCACTGGATAGGTTGCCTGGCGGCCACTTGGTGTCCGGATGACCATGATGGCGAGTTCCTTGATGAAAGGACAAAAAGCTTCGACGAAGAGAGGGTTTTGAGCCCCTCCCAGATCCGCCCATGCCTCTGCGGATTCCTCCGCAGAATGCACCGTGGTATTCCCCTTGCCATCATAACCTTGTTTGCGTTTTTTGAGAACGACAGGCCAGCCATGCTTTTGCCCAAACTCGACCAGGTCTTGAACTTCATTGACTTTATTGAACTCGGGTATTTCCAGACCATGTTCTTTCAACCGCCCTTTCTGGTGCCATTTATCCTGAACCACTGCCATGGTGGAAGCGGTGGGGATTACCTGGTGGCCCGCTTCTTCTAGTTTCAGAAGCGTCGAGGCTTCTACAAATTCATTTTCGAGAGTGATGAGGTCACATCCTTCGGCCCATAGAAGGAGGACTTGTGGATCATTCCAATCGCCTACCTGGTGTTTCTGTACAACACTGGCAGCTGGGCAATCGACTGTCTTTTCGATGGTGTGAATGATGCAGCCCAAACGTGCCGCAGCCATGGCCTGCATTCGGGCTAACTGGCCACCACCGACAATGCCAATGACAGGACGATGCTGGTTTTTGAACTGGATTCTCCGGTTTTCCTTCATGGTCTAGCCCTCAGGCTACGGCTGCGCTCTCCAAAGGGTCAAGCAAACGCGCGACGGGCAATGATGAGAGGGGTTTTCACAAGAATCCGATGTCCTTAAAGGCGTATCAATGTTCCCAGGCCGAACGTCACCAAACACCGGCTTCCATGAGCTGACGAGTGGCCTGACCCGACCAATCTCGGTTGGCTGCGGGGCTGGCTGGACTTGGGTGGAGGATCTGCGCAACGGCCACTTGGGTCTCCTGTGCTGCTTCCTGACATTGGTCAAAGGCAAAGCGCCCCACTCCAACGATCCCCTTGGGTTTGAGGATTCCAATAACCTCTTGCAGATGGTGTTGACAAATGGCCTGAAGTTGCTGGCGACATTCGCGAGGTAACTTGTCGGGAGTCAAGTTGCGTCCGGAAGATTCCAGAAACGCCAGAGGGCAGTAGTTGAGCACGAAATGGTCTTTGAAAAAGGCACTTGCTTTGCCAAAGCGCTCTCGAAAAAGACCCCAGAGCCGTTTGCCGCTCACTTCGGAGCGAGTGCAGCCGAAGCCTTGAATCGGACGCTTGGGATGTACGCGGGAAGGGGATTGCTGGATTTCTTCGATTCTGAGCCAATCTCGGACGACGGCAATTTCACCAAATGGAATGGCTGTCTGAAGCATGCCAAAGGGGCCGGGGTTCATTCCCACAAAAAGGTATTTTTTGCGATGAGAGGCAAAACACTGTAAGTAATGGGCGTGCGCATTCCATCCGTAATCCAATGGGTTGTAGACCCAGGCTACGGGTGGTGGAAAGGTTAGCTGATCACATGCCTGCCCCAGTTCCTGGGCACAGGTCAGCATCTTTTGCGCGATATACGGGGCCATGATGGAAAATAGTTTCCTTTTTGGGCACCTTACGTGATCCGAACACCCAGACCAATGAAGATTCTGCTGACCAACGACGATGGGATTGATGCTGAGGGCCTGAGCGCCCTTGAAAAAGCTATTCCGGGTGAACTTTATGTGGCGGCCCCTGCAAACCACGTTTCGGAGTGCAGCCATCGCATCACGACGCGTCAACCCCTTCCAATTGAACAGCGCGGGGATCGCCGCTGGGCGATCGATGGATCTCCTGCAGATTGTGTTCGCGTAGCCCTCAACTACTTGTATGCCGACATGCAGTTTGACTGGGTGCTGGCAGGTATCAATGAGGGGGGCAACCTGGGGGTGGACATTTTTTACTCTGGGACGGTGGCTGCCGTCCGAGAAGCAACCCTTCTTGGCCGGAGGGCCATGGCCATCTCTCACTATATGCGCCGGGATCTTCCCCGAGACTGGGAAGTGGCAACTCTTCGAGCTGCGAGAGTTTTCGATGAACTCTCCAAGAGCTTCCTTTCCCCTCAAACGTTCTGGAACGTGAATTTGCCTCATCTGGGAAGGGAAGCTCCCGAGCCTGAGATGCGACCCTGTCGACCGTGTGTGTTGCCTCTTCCTATGCGTTTTGAAAACCAAGGCAATGCACTGACTTATGAAGGGGACTATCCCAATCGACCACGCACCCAAGGGTCGGACGTCGAATGGTGCTTCGGAGGGGGGATTTCCATTTCCAATATCTCTCTTCACGGAGATAAAAAAAGCGACCCCTGAGGGTCGCTTGTATGAGTATCAGCTAGGAAGGATGAGCCCCGTTTTATCCTTCACTGCCTTCCGCCAAAAGAGCTTCGACTTTTTGTTCCAGATTGGCTCGGGCGTTCATGTCGACCAGTTCGCCTTTTTTGTTGATCAACCACATCGCCGGGATGGAATTGATCCCAAAGCGCTGGCCAAAGTCATTTTGCCACCCCTTGCCATCAAAATATTGTGGCCAAGTCATGTTTTCTTTTTTGATGAAGCTGGTGAGCTTACCCTTCGTATTGTCGAAGCTGATGCCTAAGATTTCAAAGCCCTTGGGATGCAGTTTTTCATAGGCCGCTTTAACGTTGGGTAATTCTGCGACGCACGGACCGCACCAGGTTGCCCAAAAATCGACAAGCACGACCTTACCGTTCATTTTTTGCAGATCGACCTCACGGCCGTCGACGGCGCTGAACTTAATGTCTGGCTTGCTCCCAGAGAGGCTGAGCTTTTCCAAAATACCGCGCGCTGCCGCCTTGATTTGTTCATCTTTGGCCGAAGCAGCCAGTTCGTTTGCAATTGCCTTGCCTTTTTCTCCACCCAAGTTTTCGGCAACGTAGAGGAGCATTTGGGGGACTTCCGGATTGTCTGGAAACTCCTTGGCCAGCTCACGGACTCCTGATTCAAAGGCAAGCATCACCGCTTCTCTGCCTTCTGCCTGCTTGGACATGGCTTTTTGCTGAATCACCATGCTGCGGATTTCAAAGCGCTCCTTATCATCCAGCGACATGGCCAGGAGTTTCTCGGCTGCCTGATCATGGCCGAATTCAAGAGCAGCTCGTAGCATTTCTTTTTCGGTGCCTTTGGCCTCTTCTGCTTTTGCGTGATCTGGAAACTTCGAAGCGAAGTCCCGCGCCATCTCCGCTGCCTTGAAAACCATTTGAGCGTTCTCTTTTTGGAAGGCTGCCACTTGCTCCTGGTTTGGGCTTTCGGTTTGCCATTCTGGTGGATAGGGACGCACCTGACTGGCTTCCTGCACTTTTTCCCAAATGGTATCGGCTTCATCAGCAACCAGGCTGGGCGTGAGTGAAAGCAACGACACGACCAGGGTGCTGATGCATACGGCAAGGAGGGTTATGGACTTCTTCTTCATCATGTTGGCTTAAGAAAAAACTATTCGCCATCGTACAGGATGGTTTGAAAAATGCACCCTCTATTTTCGAAAACTTGGGTCCATGGTCCAGCCGCCGCAATGGGTGGGCGTTTGCCAGCGTCTACTGGCTTTGGCATGCATTGTTTGCTGAGTGCGGATACGTCCAAAAAACCAGCGGTGCTGTTTGACATGGATGGGCTTGAGGAAAGGCCATTTTCTCGGCATGGCTCAGGCTTGTCATGGTCCAGGACATGGTCCTATCATGCTGACATGGACCTCCTCGATTATCTGGTATTGGTCGCCTATTTTGTCCTCATGATCTGGTTGGGACGGGTTGCCATGCGAAGAGTCAAGGCTCAGGAAGACTACTTCATGGGAGGGCGACAATTCGGTAAATGGTTGCAGGCCTTCGCCGCTTTTGGAGCTGGCACGGGTTCCTCAGATCCGGTCAACACGGCACGCACCAGTTTCACCAGCGGCATGAGCGGCATCTGGAGCACCATGTCCTGGCTTTTTGTGACTCCTTTTTATTGGCTGACCGGTGTGTGGTATCGGCGTATGCGACACATGACTTTGGGTGATTGGTATGTGGAGCGTTATGAATCCAAGGCCATGGGGGCAGCTTACACGCTGTTTGGGATTCTGTTTTACATGGTCTATGGGTCCATGCTCTTTTCGGCCATTGGCAAGGTTGCTGCACCCCTGTTGGGTAATACGATGATGCTGGGGGGGACTACGGTGCAGTTGGAATATGTTCTGGTCCCATTGATTGCGGTCATTGTGATCATTTACGGCGTTCTTGGAGGGCTGACGGCTGCTTATTGGACGGATATGGTGCAAGGCATTTTCATCATCATCCTTTCGATCATGCTGGTTCCCTTTGGGTTGAAGGCATTGGTCGCTCAATTTGGGGATCCGACGACTGATGGCCTCATGGAAGGTTTTGCTATCATGCATCAGCAGCTTCCCCACAGCATGTTTCAATTGGTCGGTTCCACCAACTCGAGCGAATTCCCACTCTATCGGATTGTCGCGGTAACAGTGATTTCCCTTATGGGTATCGTGGTCCAGCCCCACTTTATCGCAACGGGCGGAGGTTCTGCCAAAACGGAGTTTCACGCTCGAGTCGGTCTGGTGGCGGGCAATCTGGCAAAACGCTTTTGCACCATTGGGTGGGCGATTACCGCCCTGATCGTCCTGACGCTTTATGCGGACAATGCAGAAGTCATGCGTGACCCGGATCGTGCCTGGGGGATTGCCTCCCGCGAGCTGCTTACTTCAGGCTTGAGAGGATTGATGCTGGCATGCCTTCTCGCAGCATTGATGAGTTCCGCCGATACCTACATGTTGGTAAGTGCAGCCCTCATCGTTCGCAACCTTTATCTTCCCTATATCAGGCCGGGAGCCAGTGAGACGGCCTGTCTTCGCATGGGGCGCCTTTGTGGCATGATCGTGATTGTGGGAGCCGCCGTGGTGTCACTGAAAATGATGAATGTCTTTCAACAACTTCAACTGACATGGATTGTGCCAGTCATTTTTGCGGCCCCATTCTGGGTGGGTCTCTTCTGGCGACGAGCTACCACAACAGCATCTTGGGTGACGATCGGTTTTACAGTCGTTTTCTTCTTTGTGGCCCCCCGGCTGATTCCCATGGTGTTGCCATCCCTTCAAGAGTCGAGTTCCTGCGCGATTGTGACCGATCAGGTAACCACCCGCGTGCAAAGGAAGGCAACCCCAAGCGATGTTCGTCGACGCCTGATGGAAATTCGGGAATACGAGCGCGCCCGATCGGCAACCCCTGAAAGCCAGAGCTCTGAGGCCTCTGGGATCATGGGTCAAGCACCCGAGCCCCTGGCTCTCGGAGCCCCTGTCTATGATACGCTGGTGACCGGAGGGAAATCGATTTACTGGTCGGGTGGGGTGGAGCCTATACAGGGTGCCCGGCTGGTAATGACTCAAAGCGAGCAGGAGTCAGGTTCGGGCAAGGAGGTTGTGCGCAAGAACTATGAGGGACCGCTGCGCGGCAAGGGGACCTTCCGGCTCGATTTCTTGATCTATGACTTTCTCGGCGTTGACCTGAAGAAGCTTTCAGATTCGATGCTGGCAACCCTGGAATTGCCTATCAAGATCGTCCTGCCATTCTTAGTGATGGTGGGTGTCAGTCTGGTCACCGGTCGGAACTCAAAAGAGTCTCTGGACCGCTATTACTGCAAGATGAAGACCGCCGTGCTGCCGGATCCTGAAGAAGATCGGGTAGCTCTGGACCAAGCCTACATCCAACGACAACGTCTTGAAAAACGTAAATGGTTTCCCGGTAGCGATCTTGAGATCGAAAGACCGACCCTTCTGGATGTTGGAGGCTTCGTAGGAACCTTTCTCATCTGCTTCCTGATCATTGGGCTCGCCATCTGGGTGGCCACCCTTGGGGGTTGATCGTTGGGTGGTGGACTTTATGGCTCTTTTGGTTTATTCAAAAAATATGGAGGAAACGATCATGCAAAAGAAACATCCATGGCCAACCATCGCTTGGTTGAGTCTCTGTTTGCTGATGCTGGGAGCCCTGGCTTCCTGTGGGCGCAGCAATCCTTACATCGAATCTGCCACCTCCCATGACTCGCCCTTCCTGGGGAAGGTCGGTGACGCCGACTTTGATAAGGAGGTGTTGGAGCACGGCCAACCCGTTCTTGTGGATTTCTGGGCTACCTGGTGCGGTCCCTGTTTGACCATGGCTCCCATTGTGGAGGAATTGGCCCAAGAACATACGGATCGAGTGAAAGTTGTAAAAATGGATGTCGATCAAAACCCTGAGACCGCCCGAGCCTATGGGATTTCAGCCATACCAACCTTTATTGTGTTTAATGAAGGAAAGGAAGTGACTCGATACACAGGCTCTACTTCCAAACGAGGATTGGAGTCTATGCTCGAGCAGGTTGCCGGAGTCAAGGGGTCTGCTTCCAATCTCCTAACGTCACCCAACCCTTGAGCCCTTCTCTTGACAAAGTGCCTCGGGCCCCCGCGCGCATTGGGTTGATTGCGGGTGGGCTTTCCCTGCCGCTGGAGGTCATGCATCTGCTCAGGGCAGGAGGAAGTCAAGAGCTGATCGTGGCGGCCTTTGAGGGAGAAACCGATCCTCAGGTGGTGGAAGAGGCTGATCGGGCCACTTGGTTGAAGGTCGGCCAGTTGGGGAAAATGATTCGCTTTTTTAAGGAGCATGGAGTGGATCAATGCGTTATGGCTGGACGGATCGCACCCAAGAACCTCTTTGATGTGAAACCCGATCTGCGGGCCGCGGCTCTCCTTTTTCGCCTCAAGGAACGGAACGCGCACACGCTTTTTGGTGGGATCGGTCAGGAGCTGTCCAAGGATGGGATTCAGCTCATTGAAGCGGTTCCGTGGTTGTGGCCCATCATGCCCGGTGAGGATTATCGTGCTGGTGCCAAAGTGGCGCCTCCGACCCTGGAAGACGTTAGTTTTGGGTATCGGATCGCCAAGGAGGTTTCGCGCATTGAGATTGGGCAGAGCGTGGTGGTTAAACAGGGCACGGTCCTTGCAGTCGAAGGGTTTGAAGGGACCGATGCCTGCCTTCAGCGCGGGGGGGAGTTGGCTGGTCGCAAAGGGGGTGCTGTTGGCATCAAGGTGGCCAAGGCTAAGCACGACATGCGCTTTGACATCCCATGCGTTGGAATGACAACTATTGAACACTGTCTCTCATGTGGTTTCCGGGCACTGGCGTTTGAGCCAGGAAAGATCATTCTACTTGAAAAGGACCGTATTGAGGCACGTTTGAGTCGAGAGGCTTTCACACTTCTTGCCGTTCCATCTGCCGCCGCGTGCGCCTGATGCCCTTTTCGTCTCAAGGCATCGCAGGAGCCACCCAATCGGGTAGCACCCCTGTCTGGATTCCGAAGACCCAGGGCCCCAAAAACCAGACCACTGCTACCACCAACGGGACGAGCAGGAGATTGAGGAGCCAGCCTGCCCTGGCCATCTGAGGCAGAGTCAGTTGCCCACTGGCAAAGACGATGGCGTTGGGCGGGGTGCCGACGGGCATCATGAAAGAGCAGTTGGCGGCGAGTGCCGTTGGAATGAGAAGCAGTAAGGGGTTTTCCCCGAGGCTTATGGCAATGGCACCGATGATGGGCAAGAAGGTGGCTGCTGTTCCAGTATTGCTGGTCAATTCGGTCAACAGAAGAACACCCAGGCAAATAACTGCGACTAACATCCATATGGGCCATCCGCTCATGCGGTCAGCCCACTGACCTAGGTAGTGGGAAACGCCCTGCTTTTGAATCATTCCTGCCAGACTGAGCCCACCTCCAAATAAAAGAAGCACCCCCCAAGGCAAGGTTTTGGTGGCTTCCCAATCCATGGCGAAGGCTCCCTTTTTTCGACATACCGGGACCATGAACAACGTCAGGGCACCCGTCATGGCAATGGTGGTGTCCGAGATCATGGGGATCCATCGGGCCAGTACTGGTCGGCACATCCAGGCGATGGCTGTCAGGGCAAACACTCCACCGACTGCCCATTCTCCTCGGGAGATGGGCCCTTGGTCCTTACGCGCTTTCTCGAGTAGATCCTGCATGCCGGGTAGTTCCTGCTCTGGCAATCGAAAGACCCATCGAGTCAGTGTCCAATAGATGATCGGCAACGTCAGCAGGACGATCGGAACGCCGATAACCATCCACTGGCCAAAGCCGATCTGCAAGCCGTGGACTCGATCCAGATAACCAGCCAGCAAAGCATTGGGAGGCGTGCCAATAAGTGTGCCCATCCCACCCGCAGTGGCGCCGTAGGCGACGGCAAGCATCAAGGCGGGGCTGAAGGAGTCGGGCTCATGTCCGGTTCTCTTCGGTGTCAGGCTGGCCACAGAAAGGGCGATGGGCAGCATCATCATGGCAGTCGCCGTATTGCTCACCCACATGCTGATCATGGCTCCTGCGAGGAGAAAACCCGCAATCACTCGTTTTGGGCGCAGACCGAGCATCCCGATGAGAAACAAAGCCAACCGTCGGTGAAGGTGCCACTTTTGCATACCCAATGCTATTAGGAATCCTCCAAGAAACAGGAAGACCAGCGGGTGAGCGTAAGGCTCACACGTTTCCTGGATAGCCCCCAGTCCCAGGATGGGAAACAGGACCATCGGCAAGAGGGCTGTGGCGGCAATCGGGACGGGTTCGCAGATCCACCATACAGCCATCCATACGGCCACGCCCATGGTTCTCCAGCCAAGGAGATCAAGGTCAGTAGGTGGTGCTAAAAAAAAAGTCGCGATGAGGGCAATCGGTCCCAAAACCCAACCTAAGATCTGCCTGGTTCCCCATTTTTTTTGGAAGGGATCATTTGGTTCTGTTTGTGGCTTCAATATCGAAAATCATAGGCTTATAGCATGTTCAAACAAGTAGGATCTTGCTACTCTTTTGTCAGATCATGGGAAGGACTTGACAGAGTTATGGGATTGTTTAGTTTTTCATCAGCTCTTTAAAAAGAAGCCTCTCCTTGTTGTGTCAAGGAGAGCATCATCAGTTGATTCAATGCCAGGGAACCCCGTGTAAATCGGGGACGGTTGCGCCACTGTGTTGGGTATCGCAATTTCAATTTTGCCACTGGTCCCTCTGGGACTGGGAAGACGAAATGACGCGAACTTACCCTAAGTCAGGATACCGGTTGAGTCATGCTCGTCAGGACTTTATCTGATCCACTTTTCCGCAAAGAGAAGGACGAGGTAACACCAAAATCACTCGCAAATTACACTTGTGTCCTTTTGTGTATTCACCTCCTCTTTGCCTAATTCAAAGTGGAGGTTTTTTTTGTCTTCTGACGAGCTATCGAAAATAAATTATACCATAAATACAAATGATAGAAAAACGTCCCAGACTAAAACAAATATTTCACAGACAATTTGCTTTGTTACTTTTGCTTTACGCTATTTCCTCCCTAAGGGGTGATTCGTATGCGACAGAAGTTATACACTACGATCCAGGAGAGGGCTTTGCAACAGCTTGGGATACGGGGCTTGGCTACACTAACAGTGTAGCCGTTTTGGGGCCGCCATCGCGGCAAACACCTGGAGACTTCGGTGGACCTGTGGATCCTTTTTCACCTCCTTATCTTGCAGAACAACTGTTATCCGTCGGAGCTGGTGGATCATTAACCCTAGCTTTTGACACGCCTTTGTTTGATCACCCCTTAAACCCACATGGTTTGGATTTTATACTTTTTGGGAATACTGGTTTCGTTATTATAAATGGAGATTACTCCGGTGGTGGCATTACCGATGGCTCGATGTTCGGAGGGGGGCACGTCCATGCAGAATTAAGAGTAAGTGCTGATGATGAAGTATATCATCGAATCAGTCCTAATCGCCTTTGGCGATTGGGTAACGGTTTACCAACGGATGGAATTGGCGATTTCACAAGACCCTTGGATCCTGATCTTCAAAATGAGGATTTTGAAGATTCAGATTATTCCGGCATCAGGGATAAGTATCAAGGATCTGGTGGAGGCTTGGGTATCGATCTTCAGTGGGCGGAGCAGATTCCGTTATTGCCATGGGTTCGCTATATCCGATTGGACGTTATTTCAGGTCGATTGGATTTGGATGCGGTAAGCATTGCTTCTCCATCGGCTTCTCCATCGGATCAAGTGAGACATGCATCTTTCGTCGAAGATTTCTCATCGGACCCAGTTAGCGAAGGAAGTTGGAAAATTCATGGTAACCCCTCTCTTTTTCAATTCAATGAAGCCGAAGGTCGTTTAGACATTACTTGGGATTCTAGCGAGGATAATAGTTTCTTTTATCATCCTCTTAACCAGACCTTGAATAAGGACCAATCGTTTGCCCTCAGCTTCACCCTGCAGGTTGATCAACTGGAAATTGGAGTGGATCCAGAAAAGAAGTCTACCTTTCCCATAGCATTAGGCTTAATGGAGTTGGAGGAAGGTCTTCGATCCAATTATTTTCGTGGATCAGGAATTCATGAAGAGTATGGTCCCCGCGGTCTTGTCGAGTGGAGTTATCATGCCGACTCTGGATTTGGGGCAACAGTATCTTCTGGATTTGTTTCAATTGACAACCAATGGTCAATGCAAAACACGTTCCCCCTTGAATTGACTATGGGAGCTGTTTACGAGGTTGCGCTGCATTATGACGCTCAAGACCAGTCTTTGACAACTTTGATGACGGAAAATGGTTTGTCGTATGGTCCTATACAAACCATCTCTCTTGATGAATTTTACGGAGCTCCACTTGATGGTTTTACAGATCTAAATGTGGATTCGATTGTTATTGCTAGTTATTCCGATGGTGGACAGGCCTCTCCAGAATTTGCTGGATCAGTTTTGGCCAACGGGTGGGTAGACAATATGAAATTATCCGTAGGAAGATCTCACCCTGAATTAGAAATACGGCTCGGAGATGTTCCCACAGAAGTAATGTTCGACGCTAAAAAGAACACATTCTACTGGCTCGAAAAGACTACGGACTTCAAGCAGTGGGAAACCAGAGGTTTCCTATTTTCTGAAAGCAACGCTCAGCAATCTATAAAAGACTTGGGAAGTCGAGACGCCATCGGCTTTTACAGAGTGCGCTCTCTTGTGCAATGACTCTTGGGCACAGAGCATTCTCATTGATTGAGTTATTAGTGGTGCTAGCTATTGTAGCGGTAATTGCGTCTTTGCTCTTTCCATCCATTGCGGCGGTAAAACGTAGGTCCAATCAAATCCTCTGTACGAGCAATCAGAAACAACTTGCCCTGGCGAGCACACTCTATTGGGCCGACAATCAGGATCAATTCTTTCCTTACATAATGTCGAGTCAAAGAGATCATACCGATTACTGGTTTGGTCGTCTGTCTCGAGGTGCTGAAGGCGAGCGCCAACTGGATCGATCTCAGGGGCTTCTGTGGCCTTATCTGAGCACCGATGGCCTCGAGCTTTGTCCCGCTTTTCAATACCAGGCGGCCATCTACAAACCCAAGGCGCTGGGCGCTTCCTTTGGCTATGGTTACAATTTTCATTTGGCAGAAGGGGTAGGGGACAACAAGCGTTCTTCAAAGGTCTCTCACCTGGCTTCTACGGCATCAACGGCTTTATTTGCTGATGCGGCTCAAATCAATGATTTTCAATTTCCTGCCAGCCCGAATCGCCCCTTACTCGAAGAGTTTTATTACATTAGTGATGGACCATCTCTTTACGCTAATGGGCATTTCAGGCATCAAAAGCGCGCCGTTGTTTCCTTCTGCGATGGGCACGCTTCGATGGCCTCTTCGCGGGAAGGCAGTCGAGATAAACGATTGCCTCAGGCATGGGTGGCTCGATTTGAGCCCTCGATCCTCAGACCATAAAAGTGAGAAAGTCATGCTTGAGCATTCTTCTATCTCTCTCTTGACATCCCACTGTGTTTGGGTGAACCGTTGAAGCCATGCAGTCCGATGGGATATTCAAGCCTTTGCTCATCACCTTTTGTTTGGCATTGGTGGGATACGGTTTGATGTTTGGATGTGATCGGCATCTGCGGTTGCGTAAGGGTGCCTGGGAATTGACCTTTGCTTCCTCAACCGAGGGAGAGCCTGTGTTGACGGTGGACCAGCCCTACTACGGCATCAGCAAAGTGCGCATGGTCTTCAAGGGAGAGTCCTTCTTGGGGCCTACCAAGCGATTACGCTTTGATGGCCCGGGTGTATCCCTTCCCTTTGGGCAACCGATTTTTTTTGACACCACCTATTTGCCCGGGTCCATCACACTGGACCTCTTTGGCCATCAAGTGGAAATCCTGCCCCGAACCCTGATTCTCAACTTTGAGGAAAGACCTTGGGTAGAAGGCGAGTTGATAGAGCTTCGTCCCGAAGAGTCTCTGG
>Ga0160423_10002337_pt1 | contig 15834 bp, 13 predicted proteins | sample CRUFie14St8metaG_FD_108191 | JGI IMG/M metagenome (GOLD analysis project Ga0160423, IMG submission 108191) | Marine microbial communities from the Costa Rica Dome - CRUD Field 142mm St8 metaG | ecosystem: Environmental > Aquatic > Marine > Oceanic > Photic zone | place: Costa Rica: the Eastern... | reverse complement strand
GTGGCAAGGTAAACCCCACTCGGAGCAAGGCCAAATAGGAATCCTGAGATGCTGCTCGCATTGGATTCGGGTAGGCCGCTACAAGTTTGCGGTGACGCAAGCTGCAGATGAATAATTGTCCTCGACAGAACCCGGCTTACAGGCTGACTCCTTTTTTCTTCCCTTTCTATTTGTTCTATTTGCGCTCCCTTCGTGTCACCTCGTCAGCGTCTGACTAGCAAGAAAACACTTCAATTGTGTTCGCTATTAATATGTATTTCAATGATTAATTGATATCTCGCGCTGGCGTTTCTTGTAAGTAGCTACTCAGATAGCGGCAGGATCGCGTAATCTCTTGAAAAAAAACATAAATTGTCTTGCGCAGCGGCCGATCACTGCCTATAGTGTGGGTTAGTGGAGAAAAGTGGCGATAACTGGTATAAAAGTGGGTCATAGTGGCTCGCATTATTTGTCGTAGACGGCCATGAGTATCAGGGGCAAGGCGTGTTTCGGGGCATCAATACAATCAATCTGGATGCAAAGGGGCGGATGGCAATGCCGGCTCGTTATCGTGAGCAGTTGGTCGCTGCCTGCGCCGGCCGGATGGTTGTGACGATCGATACGAATCACTGCTGTCTGCTGTTGTATCCTTTGCCGGAGTGGGAGCAGATTGAGAGGCAAATTGAGTCCCTGTCCAGTTTTGACCCGATGTCTCAGCGGGTGAAACATCTGTTGATAGGTCATGCGAACGATCTGGAGCTCGATAGCAGCGGGCGCATTTTGTTGCCACAAGAGCTCAGGCAGTACGCGAAACTGGAAAAGCACATCTGTCTGATCGGTCAAGGTAAAAAATTGGAAATTTGGGATCAGCAAAGCTGGTCTGAGCAGCGAGATACCTGGCTTACAGAGAGCGCGATAGAAGGTGAACTCCCAGAAAAGCTGAGAACGCTCGCGCTTTAATCAAACGCGAAGGCGGTCTGTACTGATGGGACATCACGAAACGGTTCTGAAACAGGAAGCGGTCTCAGCTCTGAATGTTCGCCCGAATGGGAGATATGTAGACGCCACCTTCGGGCGCGGAGGGCATGCCCGAGCAATATTGGACACCCTCGGTTTGGAGGGAAGTCTCCTGGTGCTGGACCGCGATCCTGAAGCGATCGCAGCCGCCCAGGGGCTCATGGCACAAGACCCGCGAGTCAAGGCTATGAAGACACCATTCGGCGCATTAGAAAACGTTTTGTCCGAGGCTCGTTTGCTTGGCAAGGTGGACGGCATTTTGTTCGATCTTGGTGTGTCTTCGCCGCAGCTGGACAAGCCCGAGCGAGGATTTAGTTTCATGAGAGATGGTCCGCTCGATATGAGGATGGACAAAGGAGCTAAACCCTCAGCCGCAGAGTGGCTTGCTGAAGCCCCGGAAGAACAGATCGCTGATGTGATCTATCAGTATGGCGAAGAGCGCTATTCAAGGAGGATAGCCCGGACGATTGTGAAAGTCAGGACTGAAATGGCCATTACGCGAACCAGTCAGCTTGCAGATATCGTCAAACAGGCTCATCCCGCCTGGGAAAAGCACAAGCATCCCGCCACGCGCACATTCCAGGCTATACGCATGCATATTAATAACGAATTGCCTGAACTGGACTCTGCGCTGGAAGTTGCCCTTAAGAGTCTTGCTACCGGAGGCCGGCTTGTGGTGATAAGTTTCCATTCACTCGAGGACCGAATGGTAAAAAAGTTCATGGCTAGGTGCGCCAAAGGAGATATCTTTCCTCGCGGTGTTCCGGTCACCGCTGAACAGCTGAAGCCTTCCCTTAAATTGATCGGCCGGCCAGTCCGTCCGACTGCTGATGAAGTGCAGGTAAACAGCAGGGCTCGCAGTGCGTTGATGCGAACAGCGGAAAAGCTTGAAGTTGGATCAGCGGTGGCGTTGTGAGTGCACTAACTAGCAAAAATGCTCGGCGGTCGGGCGGTGAAAAGCACGTGTTTCCGTATCCGGTTCTCGTTTGGCTTGGTCTTGCCTCCGGGTCTTCCGCGTTGTTGTGTGTTCTTCTTCTTACACTGCTTGTCTCTGGTTTGATGGTTGTTAAAACAACCCATGAGAACCGCTTCGCTTTCAACGAACTTCAAGTGTTGCGCGAAGAAGCGAATCAGTTGGATGTGGAATGGGGGCAACTACTGCTCGAGCAAAGCACTTTCGGACTGGACGGGAGAATTGAGGAGAAAGCAACGCAGGAGCTGCAGATGCAGGTGCCACGAATCAGCGACATTGTTATGGTGAAACTGAATGATCGTCAGCCTTAAATCTCTGGTAAAGCAGTGGCGGGTGTTGCTGGTTCTGTTCGGTCTGTTCCTCTGTGTCTTGATCATCGCTTGGAAGTTAAGTGCTCTCCACGTGCTAGAGAAAGATTTCCTGCAGGTAGAAGGTGATAAACGGACAATTCGAAATATTCCCCTAGTTGCGCATCGGGGATTAATAACTGACCGTAACGGCGAGCCGCTTGCGGTCAGCACTCCAGTTCAGTCGATCTGGGTTAATCCGAGCGAATTGTTTAATGCTCCGGAGGTCATTGGCGCACTGGCGACTGCGCTGGAGCTGAATCCTGATGTGCTGACCAACGCAATAGCGAACCACGCTTCCAGCAAGTTCCTTTACGTGAAAAGGAGGCTGGCCCCGCCTGATGCGAAAAAAGTGCTTGATCTGAACCTAAGTCATGTCGGCGCACAGCAGGAGTATCAAAGATTTTACCCGCAGGGCGAGGTTACTTCGCATGTCATTGGCTTCAGTAATGTAGACGATGTTGGCCAAGAAGGTCTTGAATTGACTTACGACGACTGGCTGACTGGAACTCCGGGCAAACGTCAGATTATTCAAGACCGCCGCGGTCATATCATTGAAGAACGACAGACAATACAGCCTGCCGAGCCGGGACAGAATCTGTCGCTGTCAATTGACTTTCAGTTACAGAATCTTGCGTATCGGTCGCTTAAGGCGGAGTTCATTACCCGTCGCGCAAAGGCTGCTTCTGCGGTCGTTCTTGATGTGGATACCGGAGAGGTTCTAGCGATGGTCAATCAGCCGTCCTACAACCCCCATAACAAAGCGGACATGACAGATTTCAGTGTTTTGCGTAACCGGGCTATCACTGACGTTTTTGAGCCTGGCTCGACTGTCAAGCCTTTTACGATTGTGGCTGCGTTGGAGTCAGCGTTGTTTGAGCCGGATACCGTCATTGAGACAAGCCCAGGCTGGATGATGATTGGTCCAAATGAAGTTAGAGATATTTTTAACTACGGAACACTTAATTTGTCTTCCGTGATCACCAAATCCAGCAACATCGGCACCAGTAAAATCGCCTTTGAAATCGGTGCGGAGCCGATTAGAGATGTGTTGCAAAGAGTGGGGTTCGGGGAAGTGCCGGGGACGAGCTTTCCGGGAGAGCGCGGAGGGGTATTGCCCAACCCTCGCCGCTGGAGCCGCATTGAAACGGCAACCTTGTCTTACGGTTATGGATTGTCTGCCTCGGCACTGCAGTTGGCCAGTGCATACTCCGTAATTGCGGATGGTGGTATCCGCAAGCCCGTTTCGTTGCTGCGGCTCTCAGAAGACGAACTTGCGCAACTCCCTAGGTCGCAAGTCATCACCCCGACGATCGCCGCTGAGGTCATAACGATGCTTGAAACTGTGGTTGATTCTAGTCGAGGGGGTTCTGCGATTGAGGCCAACCTCCCATTTTACCAAGTGGCGGGCAAGACCGGTACAGCCCATGTAGTCGGTGATTACGGATATGAAGACAACCTGCACAATTCGTTTTTTGTGGGTCTGGTCCCCGCTTCAGACCCTAAGATCGTTGTTGTCGTGGTGATTAATGAGCCGAGAGGTGATGAGCATTACGGTGGCCAGGTTGCTGCGCCGGTGTTTTCGCAAATTGCCGCTGGTGCCATGCGAATCTTAAATATTTCGCCAGACGAGATACCTACGCAAAATCTTTTGAGCAGCAGTGTCCAATGACTTCTCATACTGCTCAGAAAATCAGCATGTCTGCTTCATTGCAGGACCTTATTTCTGGGCTTGTTGAACTGGAAGTTGATGCGCTGCCTGAATTGGCGGTGCCGGTAACTGGTATTCAGATCGACAGCAGGAAATTGGTTTCGGGCGATTTATTTATCGCCTACTTCGGTCGCAATCACGACGCCCGGGACTACGTCAGCGCCGCCCTTGACCACGACGTTTCCGCCGTTCTAGCTGAGTCCGGAGGGGAATGGCAGGGTATCCGGATTATCAGGGGTAAACCGGTTATTGCAGTAGACAATCTGACCGCAAAAATCAGTGAAATTGCAGCTCGGTTCTATGGCAGACCCAGTGAGTCGCTCACTATTTTTGGCATCACTGGCACCAACGGTAAAACCAGTTGCTCACAATTTATAGCGCAAGTTTTACGGGCTGTAGGTCAGAATTGTGGTGTTATGGGCACACTGGGTTACGGTCCATTCGACAACCTGTTAGCAACCGAATTGACTACGCCTGATGCGGCATTCACGCAAATGGCTCTGGCGGAAATGAGACAGAGAGGCCTGGATCCTGTGGCTATGGAGGTATCGTCAGTTGGGTTGCATCAAAAACGGGTGGCAGCGGTCAATTTCAAGGCAGCGATTTTTACCAATCTTTCCCGTGACCATCTTGATTATCATGAGTCTATGGAGAGCTACGCAGAAAATAAAAGGCTGCTCTTCACGATGCCCGGATTGCGGAACGCCGTTATCAATCTGGATGATCAATATGCACTTTCTTTCATCGATGCGGTTTCGAATAGCGTTCAGGTTTGGACGTACAGTGCAGATAATCCATCTGCCTCCGTTTACGGCAAGCAGGTCACTCTAGATAGAAACGGATTCTCTGCCGACCTTATGACTCCGGTTGGGGAAGCTAAGTTAGAAGCTGAGCTTCTTGGTTATTTCAATTTCAGTAACGTTCTGGCGGTTGTTACCGCCTTGATCGGATATCTGGGGATCGATAGTCGGGCGTCGTTACAGGCATTGTGTGACCAAATGGCTCGTTTGAAGCCGGTCTCCGGGCGTATGGAAATTGTGGGTAACTCTGACATCACCACAGTTGTCGACTACGCCCACACTCCGGATGGTCTTTGCAGCGCGTTACGCGCACTGCGCGATCATTTTGACGGCGCGATTTGGTGTGTTTTTGGATGTGGAGGCAACCGGGATAAAGGCAAGCGCCCGATGATGGGCGAAATCGCCGAACAATACGCAGATCACACCATTCTGACGGACGATAATCCCCGCAATGAAGCGGGCGAACAAATCGTGCAGCACATTCTCAGCGGAATGTCAGAGCCCGCTAAATGCTTGGTCATCCGTGATCGCGCGTCAGCAATTAAGGCAGCGGTCAGTCGGGCGATTCCCGGCGATGTGGTATTGGTTGCAGGTAAAGGGCATGAGACCTACCAAGAAAATCACGGGGTCCGCGCTCTCTTTAGCGACAAAAATCAGTTGCGCATCGCTCTGCAGGCGCGAATCGGGACTACCGGGGGCGAAACGCTTTGATTGGAGAGTTGTCGTTCAGCGCGTTGGCAGAGACCCTGCCCGCCCGCCATTTGGGGGACGAGAATTTTTTCTCGGATCTGTCTACGGACTCGAGAAGTCTTTCCATTGGATCGGCTTTTCTTGCGTTGAAAGGAGATAGATTCGACGGTCATGACCACGTCGAGTCGGCTATCAAAGCAGGGGCAAGTGGGGCGATTGTCACGCATTCTTCGGATGCTGATGTGCCCCAGTTAATTGTGGATAACACGCATAACGCATTGAGAGATATAGCCCGGCTGAATCGCGACAGAAGCACTGCCAAAATAGTCGCCCTGACAGGGAGCCAGGCCAAAACAACCATCAAAGAGCTGATAGCAGGCATTCTCTCTGAAGCAGGACCGACGCTATGGACTGAAGCCAATTTGAACAACACTATCGGCGTGCCGTTGACTCTGTTGAGACTGCAGGAGGAGCATCGTTACGCCGTCATTGAGATGGGTGCCGATCGCCAAGGAGAAATTGATTTTAGCGCGCAGGCGGCTTCCCCTGATATCGCTCTGATCACCATGGCGAGCGCAGCGCATGTTGAGGGCTTTGGTAGTTTGGCCGGCATCGTTAAGGGAAAGGGCGAGATTCTTGATCATCTCAAGCCCGGGGGCATTGCCGTACTGAATCAGGATGACCCTAACGTGCAGACTTGGATCGATCGGGTGAGAGGCCACCCTATAGTCCAGTTCTCAGTGCAGCGAGACACTAGCGCCGAATACCGCGCAGGTGAGATTGAAAGCCTCGCTGACGGCCGTGTCAGCTTTCGTCTTGTAACCCCGGCCGGGGAGATTGATATCTCGATGGAGCTATTGGGGCGACACAACGTTATGAATGCAGTCGCCTCGGCGGCGGTTGCGCTCGAAGCGGGCGCAGGCCTTGATCATGTTAAGCGAGGACTGGAATCGGCGCTGCCGGTTCAGGGCCGACTCTGTGCTATGGATGGCCTTGGAGGCGCTTTGGTTCTGGATGATTCCTATAACGCCAGTCCGAATTCGTTTCGTGCCGCGATTGAGGTGCTGGCAAGCTTTTCGGGTCGACAGATTCTGATTGCCGGTGATATGAAAGAGCTCGGCAGCGAATCGAGGCAGGCTCACCAATTAGTTGGAGAGATGGCGAAACGGGCAGGGGTCGATTCGCTATGGGCGGTTGGTGACTATGCAAGTCTGGTTGCGGAAACCTTTGGTGAAGGCGGAGTCGTGTTCGAAGACCAGCAGTCGCTGGTTGAATACGCCTCAAAGCAGCTGGACACTGATTCGGTAGTATTGGTCAAAGGATCACGCGGAGCCAGAATGGAGTGTGTGGTGAATGACTTGCGTAGAGGAGATGAAGCCTAATGCTGGTTTGGTTGTCAGATTTTCTGATGCAATTTGACAGTAACTTTGCGGTACTTCAGTACATAACCGTGCGAGGGATCTTCAGCGTGTTGACAGCGCTTGGAGTGTCCCTGCTGATTGGCCCGACGATGATTCGTCGGCTGAATTATCATCAAATCGGCCAGGTGGTCAGAGATGACGGCCCTGAGACGCATTTTAGCAAAGCGGGAACCCCAACCATGGGAGGTGCTCTGATACTGGTGAGTATCGCGATGAGCACGCTGTTGTGGTCTGACCTCGGCAACCACTATGTCTGGGTAGTCTTGCTCGTGACTCTCTCGGTCGGAGCGGTTGGTTGGGTTGACGACTATCGGAAGGTTTTCGAGAAAAATACCGCGGGATTGGCCCCGAGGTGGAAGCTGTTCTGGCAATTTCTGGTGGCAATCACTGCTTCGCTGATTCTCTATAACACGGCTCTAAGCTCCGTTGAGACTACCTACATCGTGCCATTCTTCAAGGAAGTTGCTGTCGATACGGGCTTCTTCTATGTCGTGGTCAGTTCACTGATGATTGTGTTTTTCAGTAATGCAGTCAACCTGACTGATGGATTAGACGGGCTCGCCATATTGCCAACCGTGATGGTTGGAGGTGCGCTGGGGGTTATTGCCTATCTGGCAGGTCACAGCGAATTCTCTGCTTATCTAAATATCCCCAACGTCCTAGGTTCAGGAGAAATAGTGATTTTCGCAGGGGCCCTTGTCGGTGCTGGTATGGGTTTTCTCTGGTTTAACACCTATCCGGCCCAGATATTTATGGGTGATGTTGGCGCCCTGGCGCTCGGTGCCGCGCTCGGTGTAATGGCGGTGATCGCGAGGCATGAAATTATTTTATTCATCATGGGTGGCGTTTTTGTGGTTGAAGCCTTTTCGGTCATCATTCAGGTCGCTTCTTTCAAATTGACCGGTCGGCGGGTATTCCGGATGGCGCCTTTGCATCACCATTTTGAATTAAAAGGCTGGCCCGAGCCGAGGGTCATTGTGCGCTTCTGGATTATTACCGTGATGCTGGTGCTGTTTGGCCTTGCGACTCTCAAACTTCGATAATAACGACAGATCTATCATGAGCGCTGACGCTGCTAAAACATTGATTATCGGGCTTGGGGCAACCGGATTGTCCTGTGCCCGTTATCTTGCGGCGCGGAATGAGGCTTTTTTTGTCGCAGACAGCAGATTAAAGCCTCCGAACCTTGATGACTTTCAATCCCAGTTTCCGCATGTCGACATTCAGCTGGGAAGTTTTCAGGAAAGCTCATTACTTTCTGCCTCTCGCATAATTGTCAGCCCCGGTGTCAGTTTAAAAACGCCGGAATTGATCAAGGCCGGAGCGGCGGGCATCCCGATCTCTGGTGACATTGATCTCTTTTCGAGGGAAGTGACATCGCCAGTCGTGGCTGTAACCGGCTCCAATGGAAAAAGTACCGTCGTAGAAATGCTGGCTGCAATCCTGGACGCCGCTGGGAAAAAGTACGGACTGGGCGGCAATCTTGACAGTGCTAACGCGAAACCTGCTTTGGATTTGCTGCTGGAGCAGCCGAAAGATCTCTATGTGCTTGAGCTTTCGAGTTTTCAGCTGGAGACCACTGAAGCACTGAATGCTGAAGTTGCGGTGCTGCTTAATGTCAGCATGGATCATATGGATCGCTATGACGACATGGATGAATATCTTCTCGCAAAGCGGCGCATATTTCGCGGCTGCAAGAAAGTGGTGATCAATCGGAGCGAACCTTCCAGTGCTCCGCAGAATCTAGACGCGCTGCCAAGCATTGACTTTGGATTTGATCGTCCCGGTAGTAACGGTCTGGGTTTGCTTCAAGAAGGGGAAGATCACTATCTGTCTTTTCAGTTTGAGAAAATAGTTTCGGTATCAGAGCTTAAAGTTTTTGGCCGGCACAATATTGCCAACTGTCTTGCAGCTATCGGTTTGGCCCTATCGGTCGGAATTGAAATCAAGTCCATTCGAAAGGCGCTCATCGACTTCTCCGGTCTGCCTCACCGCTGTGAATGGGTAGCGAACATTGCCGGCGTTGAGTTTTACAATGACTCTAAAGGGACAAACGTTGGAGCTACCGTTGCCGCGGTGGAGGGTCTCGGCAAGCATATTAGTGGGCACGTAATTCTGATCGCCGGTGGTGTGAGCAAAGGCGCAGACTTCAGTGATCTTGTGCCGGTGGTCAACAGATGGAGCAAAAAAGTTATTCTGATTGGTAAAGATGCCAAAAAACTTGCCCAGGCTTTGAATCCAGAAACGCCGGCAATTTTTGCAAAGGGTATGCATGATGCAGTCACATTTGCTCTTTCTCATGCTGCGCCGGGCGACGCTGTTTTACTGTCACCAGCTTGTGCAAGTTTTGATATGTACGCGAATTATCGGGAGCGTGGCCAGAGCTTCATTCAGTCAGTGGGGCTATTGCAATGACAATGGCTTCCATAACCCATCGCATTCCGGCATCGAAACAAGCATTACCCAGAATAAACGGCTTGCTCCTTACTGTGAGTGTCCTGCTAGCTTTTGGTTTGCTGATGATGACTTCTGCATCAGTGGAAATAGCCAGTAGCCGCTATGGTGATCCATTCTTTCACCTCAAGCGGCAGAGTGTGTTTGCGGTGCTGGGTTGTATTGCGATGCTGATAACCCTCCATCTGCCCATGAAATTCTGGCGCAGTGCTAGTGCCTATCTGCTGTTGCTTTCTTTCGCTCTGCTGACGCTGGTTTTGATTCCTGGCGTTGGCAGAGTCGTCAATGGCAGTGCTCGATGGATTGATCTTGGTTTCTTCAATCTGCAGCCTTCCGAACTAGCTAAAGTATTTATTGTTATCTATGTGGCCGCCTATTTGGAGCGGCATGCGTATGCAGTGCGCGACGCATTTGTTGGTTTTGTGAAACCTCTTCTGGTGGTGGCCGGCGCCGTGGTCTTGCTGCATTTCGAACCAGATCACGGAGCGATGGTTATCTTGCTGGCAACTGTCTTTTGTCTGATCTTCTTGGCAGGTGCCAAAATCTCGGGATTTTTTCCATTGCTGCTGCTCTGCTTGGGTGGCGTTACTTACATCGCAGTAACGAAACCTTATGTGCTTGAAAGATTTACTTCTTACTGGAATCCATGGGCCGCGGAAAATGTTTTCAATGGAGGGTATCAGCTGACGCAGGCACTGATTGCATTTGGTAGAGGTGAATGGTTTGGCGTTGGGCTCGGTAATAGCATCCAAAAACTGTATTTTCTGCCTGAAGCACATAATGATTTTGTGCTGGCGATCATTGGAGAGGAGCTGGGCCTGTTAGGTGTAGGTTTCGTAATTTTCTTGTTTGTGTGTCTCGTCTTTACGGGCTTCAGCATTGGCAGGCAGGCGCTCAGTCGAGGGGAATTGTTCTCGGCTTATGTTGCGTTCGGAGTGTCTCTGTTATTCGCCGGCCAGGCCCTGATCAATATCGGGGTGAATATTGGGTTGCTGCCGACGAAAGGCTTAACTTTGCCTTTTCTGAGCTATGGGGGCGCGAGTCTCATTGTATGCTGTTATATGGCAGCCATCTTGCTCCGAATACAATATGAGAATGACAATTCATCGTCTCTTGAGCAGCAGGGCTCCAGTGAATGGTAAATTACCCAATTACAGTGCTGATCATGGCGGCGGGTACCGGCGGGCATATCTTTCCTGCACTGTCTGTCGCCAAAGAATTGCAAATGCTGGGCGCGAAAGTTGAATGGTTGGGCACACCGTCAGGGCTTGAGCATGAGCTGCTCGCGAACACAGAAATACCTCTCCATACGGTCCCGGTGCAGGGTCTGCGAGGTAAAGGGTTGATGTGCCTGCTGTTCGCTCCGTTAATGCTGGCTCGTGCATTCTGGGAGTCCTTGAAGGTGTTGCGAAGAGTCCGGCCAGACATTGTCCTGGGAATGGGTGGTTTTGTGACAGGGCCTGCAGGGTTGGCGGCAAAGACAATGGGACTGCCGCTTCTGATTCACGAGCAGAACGCTGTCCTGGGTTTAACCAACAAACTACTGTTTCCGTTTTCAATTCGAGCCATGGAGGCATTTCCCTCGACTTTTCCTGCCGCTGCAAAAGTGAGCTACACCGGCAATCCAGTGCGGAGGGAAATACGCGAATTGGGCAATGTGGCTTCCCTAACGGTCGCCACTGGTCGTTCACTGAAGTTGCTTGTGTTAGGTGGAAGCCTCGGTGCTGAAGCACTGAACGACATTCTGCCGAAATTTATTGCGTCTGCCCCTGCGGGGAACATACAAACTCTCCACCAAACTGGACGCCGGCAATTTGCCCGTACTCTTCAGTGCTATCAGGAACTGGGGCACGATACGGAGGAGACACACCGGGTGGTGGCATTTATCGATCGGATGGGCGAGGCCTATCAATGGGCCGACATTGTCCTGTGCCGTTCTGGAGCCAGCACGGTTTGTGAGCTTGCGGTTGCTGGCAAGTCGGCTATTTTCGTGCCTTACCCTTTCCATAAAGACCGTCAGCAACTGCGGAATGCAAACTGGCTGCAGGCCGCTGGTGCGGCCGAGGTGATTGAGCAGCATGAGCTTGATGTCGACCGACTGACACAGGTGCTTGCGAGTCTTATGAGCGACCTGGAGCGATTGAAAGAGATGGGGCTGAACGCGAGCAAAGTGGCGATCAGCGACGCTCACACCCGTATTGCCGTCCTCTGTCTGGAGGCTGCTCATGGTTAGGCCTTACCTGAGCGATATACCGGAGATGAGGCGTATCCGCACCATTCATTTTGTCGGAATTGGCGGTGCCGGTATGTGCGGAATTGCCGAGGTGCTCCTCAATCAAGGCTATCGCATTACGGGATCGGACCTTAAACGCTCTGCCTCCACAGATCGATTAAAAAATATGGGCGCTCGGATCTATCTCAGGCATGAGGCTGCTAACGTGGCAAAGGCAGATGTGGTGGTGTATTCGAGTGCGATCAATAGGCGTAATCCAGAAATCAGGGCAGCAATCAATCAGCAGAAGCCGCTGATACCGCGGGCCGAGATGCTGGCTGAGCTCATGCGTTATCGCCATGCGATTGCCATAGCAGGAACGCATGGTAAGACCACAACGACAAGTATTGTTGCCTCAGTGTTCGCTGCCGGAGGTCTGGATCCTACTTATGTCATTGGCGGGCTGCTCAACAGCTCAGGGAGTAACGCCGGCTTGGGAGAGAGCAGGTACCTGGTGGCAGAGGCGGATGAAAGTGATGCCTCATTCCTGCACCTGCAACCCATAGTGGCTGTGGTCACGAATATCGAAGCTGACCATATGCTCACCTATGGTGGTGACTTTGAGAGCCTCAAAAAATATTTTGTAGAGTTTCTGCATAATTTGCCTTTTTACGGGCTCGCTGTCCTTTGTATTGATGACCCCAGTGTAAAAAGCATACTTTCGGAGCTGTCTCGTCCAGTTCTAACTTATGGCTTCTCGAAGGAGGCCGATTATCGCATTACCGAATTTCAGCAGAAAGCCAGCCAGATTGAGTTTAAGGTGACACGTCCTGAACGAAAGCGGCCTCTCAAAATAAGCCTTGCCATGCCGGGTCGCCACAATGCGCTCAACGCGACGGCAGCCGTGGCCATTGCTGCCGATGAAGGTGTCAGCGATAAAGCTATTATTAAGGGGATCAGGGATTTTGCGGGCGTTGGACGGCGATTTGATGTGCAGGGCGATTTCCCGATACCCGGAGGAGAGGTCACACTGATAGATGACTACGGTCACCATCCTTCTGAAGTCGCGGCGACTGTTGAAGCGCTCAGGTCTGGTTGGCCAGATCGCCGGTTGGTGATGGTGTTTCAGCCGCATCGCTACAGCCGGACGGCTGATCTGTATGAAGACTTCGTTGAAGTGTTGTCAGCTGTGGATGTACTGCTGCTGTTGGATGTCTATTCGGCTGGTGAAAGAAAGATTCCCGGCGCCGACTCACGCAGCCTGACCAGAAGTATCCGTCTGCGTGGCAAGATAGAACCGCTTTACGTAAGAAAGGAGTCAGATGTGCGTCATATTCTCAGTGAAATACTGCTTTCAGGGGATATGGTTTTAACTCAGGGAGCCGGGAGTGTGGGCGGATTATCGAGGCTTCTGGCATCTAAGGGCTTTATAGATCGGTAATTTGTTGATTTTTATAGAAGAAACTGGCCTTTTGGGTTAAGAAAAATGCCAATGAGAACGATAAATAGACAACAAGTACTGGCGAAAGCCGGGCATGTCGTCTTGTTGATGGGCGGGACCTCTTCAGAGCGGGAAATTTCCCTGATGAGCGGCCAAGCGGTTGCCAGCAGTCTGGCCAGCCTGGGGGTGCATACAACGGTGATCGATGTTGGTGAAAACATCGTCGACGAACTCAGGTCGGCAGCGCCGGATCTGGTCGTCAACATGCTGCATGGTCAGGGTGGAGAAGACGGGGTCATTCAGGGATATTTGGACCTGCTGCAGATTCCCTACACCGGGTCTGGTGTTCTAGCTTCCGCCTTAGCAATGGACAAGGTCAAGAGCAAGCAGATCTGGTGCCAGATGGGCTTGGCGACTGCCCCGTTCACTGTGCTGCATGGGGACAGTGACTGGGAAGCGATCATAGAAGGATTTGAGCGGACTGTTGTGAAGCCCATTTATGGTGGTTCAAGTTTGGGCATCGCCATAGTTGATTCTCCGGGATCATTGGAAAGGGCCTACAGAGAGGCCTGCGAATTTCGGCAAGGCGTGATGGCTGAGAAGTATATCGAAGGCCCTGAGTATTCGACCGGAGTCCTGGACGATGAGTTAATGCCAACGATTCTGCTTGAGACCGACCGGGAGTTTTTTGATTTTACCGCGAAGTATGTTGATGAGGGCACACGAATTGTCTGTCCCGCTCCGCTTAGCAGCGAGCACATGGAGGCGGCTGAGGCCTTGGTTAAAAGTGCTTACAGTGCGCTGGGCTGCAGCGGGCTTGCTCGAGTGGATTTCATGGAAGACGCTGCCGGTGATTTTTTCCTGTTGGAGGTGAATACAGTGCCAGGCATGACCTCTCACAGTTTCGTCCCAAAATCGGCTGCTCGGGTTGGCATTGATTTTGATGAATTGGTCCTGCGCATACTTGACGGGAAATTGAATGGGTAAGCTCTTGCCATGTTGAAAGCCACTAAAAGGTCGTCAGCACAAACTTCGATTAAGATGTCACCCGGCCGCATCCATCGGGGTGGTCAGCCACTGAATATGAAAACTGCTGCGAGAAAACGCTACATGCTCGTCGGTCTCGTAACCACAATAATTATTCTCGTAATCCAGCAGCATGGGGAAAATCTGGCGCACGCGCTTAGTCGCCCCGTGTCCAAGGTGCGAGTTGAAAGTGCACAACAGTTTGTTACCGAAGTAGAGCTCACAAACTTAATATCGCGTTATTTGGGCACCAGTTTTTTCGCTTTTGACGTCTTGGGAGCAAAACAGAGCCTTGAACAACATCCTTGGATCCGGCGTGCTTCCGCAAAGAAATTGTGGCCTGACACGCTGGTCTTGGACATTCAGGAAGAGATTGCTATAGCCCAATGGGGTGACGGGCAGTTACTCAATCAATTCGGTGAAATCTTTGAGCCTCCCGGGCGCGAGCGCGCCGCTGGACTGCCAAGGCTGGTTGGTTCAGAAGGTGAACAGCACCGAGTTATGGAACAATTCCGTGCCGTGAGTCAGCAACTCTTCCCGGTGGGGCTGAGAGCAACCTCTTTGAGTCTGAGTCCACGCGGGAACTGGAGCCTGGTGCTTGACGAATCGATACAGGTCACACTGGGGCGAGAGAAAATTATCGAGCGTTTGGCGAGATTTATTGAGCTTCATCAGAGCCCTGAATTGATTGCCTCAGAGAGGCTTGAGTCGGTAGACCTGAGGTACGATAACGGGTTCGCGGTCAAACTGGTAGAGGAAGACTCGGTGGAGTTGGCTGTCAGATGAAGCACACAGATGTCATAGTTTCAGGCCTTCTAAATGCAGCCAGCAGCTGTGCGGACGGTTTAACTGATGAATGAAGCGGTCGGTGAGAACATGATTGTAGGCCTAGATATAGGTACCTCCAAAGTGGTGGCGATTGTGGGCGACATCAATCCCGATGGCAGTCTGGATATTGTCGGAATAGGAAGTCATAAATCCCGCGGTCTTAAGAAAGGCACTGTAGTCAATATTGAGTCAACGGTTGAGTCTATTCAGCGTGCGATCGAAGAGGCTGAACTTATGGCCGGTTGTCAGATTCATTCGGTGTATGCCGGCATTGCTGGCAGCCACATACGAAGTATGAATTCTCACGGCATTGTCGCAATCCGGGACGGCGAGGTGATGAAAGCCGATATTGAGCGGGTGATTGATGCAGCTCAGGCAGTTGCTATCCCCGCTGATCAGAAAGTCCTTCACATACTCCCTCAAGAATACATCATTGATTCTCAGGGAGGTGTGAAAGAGCCATTGGGGATGTCAGGGGTTCGCCTAGAAGCAAAAGTGCATCTTGTCACTTGCGCGATAAATGCGGTGCAAAATATAGACAAATGCATCCGTCGCTGCGGTCTTGAAACTGATGAAATTATTCTTGAACAACTCGCCTCCAGCTATGCCGTATTGACCGAAGATGAAAAAGAGCTTGGCGTCTGTCTCGTTGACATTGGCGGAGGGACGTCGGATATCGCCATTTTCACTGAGGGTGCGATTCGACACACCGGCGTGATACCAATCGCTGGAGACCAGGTTACCAATGATATTGCCATGGCGCTTCGGACTCCGACTGAGAATGCAGATGAGATAAAAATTAAGTACGCCTGCGCGCTGACTCAACTGGCCAATCCGGATGACACTGTAAAAGTACCCAGTGTGGGTGACCGTCCTCCCAGAGAGTTATCCAGGCAATCTTTGGCTGAAGTTGTCGAGCCTCGCTATGACGAGCT
>Ga0160423_10002336_pt1 | contig 15838 bp, 4 predicted proteins | sample CRUFie14St8metaG_FD_108191 | JGI IMG/M metagenome (GOLD analysis project Ga0160423, IMG submission 108191) | Marine microbial communities from the Costa Rica Dome - CRUD Field 142mm St8 metaG | ecosystem: Environmental > Aquatic > Marine > Oceanic > Photic zone | place: Costa Rica: the Eastern... | reverse complement strand
GCGGAACCGGAGTGAGGCTGGAAGAACAAATGTCACAAGCAGGGGAACGATCTCGTGGGGTGGGGGTGGGGGCGACGATTGCGAACGGGGGACCACGGTGCTGAACCGGCTGCAGATGGTGGACAAAAAAAAAGAAGGGCTCTAATGGACTCTGGAAAGCTTAACAAACAAAAAGCTTGGCTAGAACTCGCTTAGTAGGTGTATCCCTTCTCGTACATGCCCTCTCCGGCGGAAGCGGACTCTCCGTCTCCGGTGTACTTTCCGAGCTGGGCGAGGGAGTTGGCCTTGGCGCGGCCGATCAGGGCGGCCTGGGCGGCATCAACGTTGGCCTCGTCTCCCTGCCAGGTCTTGAGGACGGTGTTCTGCAAGGCCCTGGCGTAGGAGAAGGACACGTGCCATGGGTTAGGGGTCTGGTTCATGGCGTTGAGGTTGAGGGTGGACTCAAGCTCGGACTGGCCTCCGGACAGGAACATGATTCCTGGGACGGCGGGTGGGACCCTCCTGTTGAGCATCTTGAGGGTGTACTCAGCGACGGTCTCTGGGGAGCACTTGGTTCCGCTGTCAGCGCCAGGGGTGACCATGGATGGCTTGAGCAGGATTCCCTCGAAGAGGACGTCCTGGTCGGCGAGGTACTTGAAGGTCTGGGCCCAGGTCCTGCTGGCGACCTCGAGGGTGGTGTCGATGTCGTGCTCTCCGTCGAGCAAGATCTCTGGCTCGACAATGGGCACCAGTCCGTTGTCCTGGGCGATGGCGGCGTACCTGGCCAAGCCGTAGGCGCAGTCGTTCAGGGCCTTGTCGGTTGGGCCGGCGGTGATGTTGACGACGGACCTCCACTTGGCGAACCTGGCTCCCTGCTTGTAGTACTCAGCGCACCTCTCGGCGAGGCCGTCGAGTCCCTGGCACCAGGACTCCCCGTTGGAGTTGGCCATGGGGACGAGTCCCTTGTCGACCTTGATTCCGGGGACGATGCCCTGCTCCTTGAGGCAGTCCACGAATGGCTTTCCCTCGCTGGAGGACTGGTAGAGGGTCTCCTCGAACATGATCGCTCCGGAGATGTACTCGCCGAGGCCTGGGGTGGTGACCAAGAGCTGCCTGTAGGCGCGCCTGTTGTCCTCAGTGTTCTCGACTCCGATGCTGTCGAGGCGCTTTCCGCAGGTTCCGTTGGACTCGTCCATGGCCAGGATGCCGCGTCCGGCGGAGGCGATGGTGTTCTGCGAGACGCAACAGAGAGAGAGGGGGGGGGGAGATCGCTGCGTGTCAGAAGTGTCTCGTCGGTCGATCTCGCCGTGTTCGTGTCGCGCGCGGCGGTGATCCTGCTGTGGGGTGGGGAGGAAGGGAAGAAGGAGAGTCCGGGCCCTCGGGAGGGCGACCAGCGCCGGACTAGATCCTCCTTCCCCAAGCCTTCTTTCTTCACTTACCGCGGTGGCGATGAGCTCCTCGTCGTAGGCACCGGCCTTGCAGACGAGCCTGGCGTTGCGGCGAGACACGGAGACGCGGGCGGCGCGGGCCTGGCGGGCCGCGACGCGCTTGCCCATGAAGTTCTTGTTAGCGATGGCTGGGGCCATGGTTGCTTGAGTTCGTCGGTTCTCTGGTGCTCTCTGGTCGCGCGCGCGCGTTTGCTTTGTTGTGAAACCAGTCTTTGATCGATCGATCGGTGGGCAACGGATGGCAACAGAGCCATCGGCTCGGCGGCCACTCGCGCCACTCGAGTAGAAACGCCGTGTTAAATCCGCAAGGATATTCCAAACCGAACGAGTGGATCAGATTTTACTCCTTCAGCACAGGCGAAGAGACCCACACGTTTCAAGAGGCGAAGGTCCTTTCTCACAACATTTCCGCACGGAAAAGTGACTCGCTCGCGGAAACCGGAACAAGTGCTTTTCGCGGGGGACGCGAGACGCGAGACGCCGGTGGTGTCAAGGCTCGGGAGCCGGGCCCGGACCCAACGGGTTGGCGATGTCGGCTTCCGAGCAGGAGGGCCGCAAGCGCCAGCGCCCCGCCGCGGCCAAGGGGAAAGCCGTATCGGTGTGGGATCTGGACAACCTCGACGCGGAGTCCCTTCGGCAGCTCCAGGGGGAGCAACTGGACCGGTTCGAGGCGTACCGTCGGTCGGCGATCCCCCGGGCGGCGATGAAGAAGCTCCTGATGGCGGTGACGGGGCAGACGCCGGACGTGCCCACCACCATCGTGGCGTGCGGCGTAGCCAAGCTCCTGGTGGGCGAGCTCGTGGACGCGGGGAGGAGAGCCAAGGCGGAGGGACGGCGCGAGGGCGGGGAGGGCGACCCCGCCGCCGACGACGGGGTGGGGCTCAACGTGGATGACCTGAGGCGGGCCTTCGCCCTCACCATGGAGGAGACCCAGCTCCCCCTGCGTCGGAAACGGGAGAGGCTGCTGTAATAGAGCGGTTTTACAGGAAAACCACACAACCCATTCCTCTCCTCTCTCGCCCTTTTTTTTTTCTCTGTTTGTTTGTTTGTAACCTAACAACCGCCTCGCCTGGCTCTTGAGGCACGCAAGTCTCGGCAATCTGTTTTTCTTCTCACTCCCCCTCCCCTCGCCGACCGGCAAAGAAGACCTCCCATCCCGCCCCGTCCCCCATCGCAGCGAAGACAGACAGCTCCAGCAGAAGGAAAAAGTGCAGCAGTGGCCCAGCGCGCCCGAGGAGAGAGAGAGAGAGAGATGGAGCGAGCGAGAGGCTTGCTGGCGCTGAAGCCGGAAGGCCTCGCGCGGGTGGTTCGTGGGGCGAAGGCTGCTTTGCGTCGCACGTCCCTCCGCGCCCAGCCGCTGGCCGCCCCAGGCGTGACCGGCGGGAGTTTCACGACCTCCGCGGAGGGGAGGAGGAGGAGGACGGGCTGCGGGGGGGTAAAGCTCGTGGTTCGGGCGGGGGCGAGCGCCTCGCCAGGGGACGGGGGTTCCCGGCGGCCGCCGTCGTCGTCGAAGCGTGCCATAGCCCTCAGGCGGTACCTGTACTCCCCCGCGCTCGTGGCCTTTAGCTGCTGCGTGCTCAAAGCCGTCTCCTTCGGATTCAAGCCCCTCGGAGTTCTGATGACGTGCTCCATGCTCGGGTTCACCGTGCCCTTCGGCCCCCAGACCCTGTGGGACACCGTGCCGTGCTGCGCGCTCGTCGGCGCCCTCCTTTACTTCACGTCCAGGATGGAGCTGGACTGGGTGGCGCGCATGGGAATCCTGCTCGGCGGCCTTGGGGCTGTCTACCTGTCGTGGAGGGTCCAGGGCCCCGTGCCCTCGCTGCCGCGCCGGGTTCCGCAGTACATCCAGGCCAGGCTCGAGCGGCAGTACGAGAGGGAGGCCTTCTTGGAGAAGACCGCGAGGTGGCGGGACGGGGGCGGCAGGGCGGAGGTCGCCTCGACGGGCAGGCCAAAGGGCTGAGCGGCGCACGAGGAGAGAAAAGTGAAGTGGTATCTAATCTATTGAACACACAATTGGTGATGGTAGCGACGATCGTCTTTACACAATCCCAGCCCATCCCCTCCCCTTCCGGGTCGGCGCCATCTACTCTGGGAGGGCGAGGAACATGGCGACGCCCCTTCTTGTCCAGTGGGCCGCGTCACAGTCAACGGGGACCCGAATGTCGCACACAAAGTTGGTGGAGTGTCCCGTCGTGGACAGGACTCCCCTCCTGTCGGTGGTCTTGTACAGCGGGCAGTTGTACGTCTTGGTCGGCTTGATTTTATCCAGCTCAGTGGGGAACATCCAGATGGTGGGGAAGTGCGTGAAGAGGACCTTGGGGTCCGACTCCCCAAGCACGTGGTTGTCCTCGTCCCACTTGCAGGCCTCGATGAAGATTCCCTTAGCGTACACGCCGTCCTTGGGGGGCTCCTTGAGCTCCTCCGCACCGTCCTTGACCACAAACTCCAAGTCGATCTTGTCGATCTCCACCGTGTACCTCCTCGCGTAGTTCTGCTTGCTCGCGGTGAGGAAGGCCTGGGTGAAGAAGAACCCGGGGATCCAGAACACCACAGGCTCGCCCTTGTCGATCCAGTCGTTGAAGAACTGAACGCGCTCCTGAACCTCCTTGATGTAGGACCCCACGGGCTTAAGCGACGGGAAGGACCGCTTCATCCAAGGGGGTGGGATCTTTCCGTCGAAGAGGGCCTTGCTCGTGACATCGAGCTCATCGTTCATGAGGGCAAGACCCTTAAGGGCCTTGCCGAGGTTGGTCATCGTGGACTTGATTTTGGTCAGCAGCCTGTTAAACCTGCCGAGCTCCTGCACGAGCACCGTATTCATCGAGTTGTGGTAGTCCTGGGGGAACTTCTGACCCGCGATCTCAATGTCAAATTCGGGAGAGAGCTTGCTGAGGATCTCCTCAGTGATGCTCTGCACGGTCTCCTCGTAGGACATCCCACCTCCAGACGAGTCGCTGCTCTGCGTGAGCATCAGGGACTCCAGTAGGAGGTTGGACTCCTGGAGGTCCTTGGAGATGTCAGCGTTGTCATGCAGGCCGAAGACCTCCGGCTTGGCCAGCAAAGGGAAGGACTTGATGATGTCGAGGTAGCCCTCGTACGAGGTGTACTCGGGAATCGTGTAGTCCCCGCTGGCAGATAGAGGTTGCTTGTCCTTGAGGACGTTGGTGTTGTAGAACGTGTCCAGGAGGGTCATCAGGGTGTGCCTGTCATGCCCATCTGTGACCTTTCCACCGTAGTTGCACTCGCCGCACGTGTAGGAGAGCGTGGGAAATGGAATGTCATCGTACTCGTCCAGGAACATCTTGAGCTGCCGGATCGAGATCCTCAGGTCGTTCTCATTGAACTGGTAAGGGATGTTGAATCCGATAGGCCCGAACTTCTTGCGCTCCACAATAACAGAGTGGAAGAAGGCCAGAGAGAACAAGAGCTTCCTGAACTCATTGTCCTTGGCGGAAGTGTCAAAGAAGTCGCTCTCGCAGACCGGGTCAAGCAAATACGTCCTCAGAAGACCGGCCTTGAGCCCCTTTGGCGCCTCATTCGTCATCTTCACGGCCTTCTCCAGAATGGGAATCGGGAAGAGTGGGGATGGGTAGGAGGTCAGCCACAGCCTGAAGTTTTCGTGCACCTTCCCGGGAACGAGCCGCTTCTCGCAGACGGACTCGAGAGTTGGCAGGAAACTCTTTGCGAGGTGGCAGTTCTGCAAGACTACCCAGAACCCGTCCTTGATGCCCTCCTCAATCCACTTCATGGCCACGGGGCCCTGGCCCTGACCAAGAGAGACGGACTCCACCTTGATCTTCTCCTGTTCCGCAAATCTCAAAAGGTTGGCCATTGGATCAGAACCTGGCGAGAGAATGAAGAGCAGGGGCGTGTACGCATCGGATTCCTTGAAGCATGGCTCCAAATTGAACGGAATCGGCGCGACAAACTTCTCGCCCATAACGTGAGACACGTAGTTTGTCACAGCAGGGATGATCTTGTCCGGCCTGAAGCTCCTCAGAACGAGGAGCTTCTGGAAATGGGTCAGCTTCTCCTCCCACTGGCTCGTGAGTCTCTCTGTCGTCGGATCAGAGGCGTCGTAGATGGGCTTCCACAAATCTGGGTCATTGGCGATGTCTTCTTTGAGGCCCTCGTAGTCACCGAAAGCGGAGAGACGACACATTTCGTCCCACATTTTCGTGGAGATCCAGCCGGGGGCGGGATTCTCGTTGGGGTTCTCTCCAACGGCCAAACCACCAGTCAGCAAGAATCTCAGCTGGCCGCCATCGATCGCACCCTTTGCCATCTCAAGCTTGGAAGTCAGCAAGAAGGCAAAGAGGAGCTTGTCCTTCTCAAAGAGGGACCTGCAAACGTTCAGATAGAGGAAGTAAGTGAAGTGGTCCGCCAAGACTTTGAGCCTCTTGTTCAGATCTTCACTCTTTTCACTGTCCGCAATGGATCTGACGAACAAGGTCACAAACCAAGCAAGGGAGTACTGGTACATAGGATCAATGTTCGCCAAGTCTGTGACGCAGAAGAAAAGAATCGTGCAATGCTTTGCGATGGGCTTGTAACCCTTTCTTGCCTCATCAATCTTGGCCTCTGTCTCGTCGGCAATCTTCTGCTTCTCGGAAATATCATCCGAAGTCATCTTTGCCTTCTGCAGAATTTCCACCGCAGCCTGGTCTTCGAGAATGTTACCCTCACTTGTGCTCAACACCCTTAAGATCTCATCTTCAATCTCCTTGAGCTTCTTCTTGTTCTCAGCTCCGGTGATGATGAGCCTGTTCTTCTCCTCCTCAAGGTCTGGCCTCTCCTTTGCCACAACGATGCCCAGCAGCTGGTCTTCCAGACCCTCTGGCGTGGTAACAAAGTTCAGCAAGTTCACCTTCACGCAAATTTCAGGTGGGTAGTGTGGGTTCCTCAACTTGGTCGTCATGTAGAACTTGAAGTCCTTGCTGTACTCCACGACCGCATCTCCGAGCTTGATGCACATGACGCCCCCCTGCTTGAAGAGCTGCTTTTGCAGCAGGCCCTCAAGAGTTGGATCCAAGGACTCACCAACGTTCTCGAGCAGCACAGGATTTCCATACTGAATGCAGGTTTCCAGCGTTCTCAGGTAGTCTGAGTCCGTGAGCTTCACCACGTAGAGCTTCCTCTCCTTCTCTATGTTCCTGATCCACTTGTTTGCGAGTCCCTGGGGATCGATGCAAAGAGGCCACCTCCTGCCAATCGTGAGCGAGATGGCATTTTCAGTCGAGAAGTCGTCCTTTGGAAGCCCCTGAATGTTCCAGGCCCTAATCTTCACGGGATCTCCGAGAACCTTGACCAGGCTGAACGAGGGGCTACATTGGATGCCCTCCTCCTTGCACTTGGTCGTCCACTGCTCAAGGACTTCGTCGCGGTACGTTGCAGTGAAGGGACCAAGGTAGGCAATCTGGCCAGCGCCAAGGAGACAGTCACCTGTCAGGGCCTTGTACTGCTCTCCAAGGTCAACAGCAGCCTGAGTCCACCTCGTCTTCTCTCCTCCGAGGCCAGCGATGAGCTTCTGAGCACGGTCAAGCTTGACCTTGCACAACTCCACATCCGCCTCCAGCTGCTCCTTCTTCGCCTTCTTTTGGGTAAGGTCAGCGTCGAGGGCGGCAAGTTTGTCGAGAACGACTTGGAGCTCGTCCTGCTTGATCTTCAGGGCTGCCAAAACGACTTCGAGGTCCTTCTCGGCCTGGGCCAGCGCAATTTTCTTTGGGGCCACCACCTTGGCGACCCTGTCATGGGACTCCATTGCCCTCACCCAGGAGCAAAGACCATATGCGGCCTTGGATGCCGACTTCACCTTCTCAGGATCAAAGTCTGGGTTCTGCACGTAGACCCTGATCTTTGTGATGATGTTGGGAGGGATGTTGTCCTTGTCGTATTCCTTCAGACTCTGAAGGAAGTTCGCTTCGATGATCAGCTTCTTGGAAGTTTCCCAGTAGTCATCAACCATCTTTCCGGAGTCCTTATCCTTGACACGAGCTGGCTTCTGACCCTTAATGACGCACACGGCCTCCATCACGAGCTTGACCACAGCCGGGGGACTCTTCATTCCCTTAACCTCTGCAATATCTCCCTTGGTCAGCGTGTCCAGGGCTTTCAGGGCGCCCTCAAGGAGTGGAAGAGCCTCAGCCAAATCCGACTCACATTCAGTCTTGATGGCTTGCACCTTGGCAGCCTCTGCGCTAGCAGCGGCCTCCTCCTTCTCCACAACGCTCTTGACCTTGTCGGCTTCCACGGTCTCTTTGGCGATGATCTCCATGGCCTCCTCGGTCTCCTTGGTACTCTGCACGAGCTGGGGCTGGAGGGCAACCAACTCTTCCTGCATTGCCTGCACGGAAGACTCGGTAAACTCAAGCTTCTCAAGTCCGACCTCGTACCTCTTCTTCACTGTCATGACACTTGTTTGCCTGTTGTTCAGGACTTCCTTGTAGAAAGCCAGCAATTCCAGGTAAGAGGTGGGTGTCACGTAATTGATTCGCCTCATCTCATTCTTGAACTTTGTAGAGAGCTTGTGAATGCTGGAGTGGAAGAGCACGACTGTCTCCTGGACAGCCTTGATGACCTTGTCATCAGGAACTGGAAGATCATCGAGGAATTCGGTTGCCACGGAGGCCAACGCATCCTGTGGCCAGGCGGTGAACCAGTCAATAGTGCAGCAATTCACCAGTGCTGGGAACTTCCTCAGCCTCTCCCTGAAGTCATCTCCAACTGGAGAGAAAGAGAGAATGATGTGGAAGTTCTTCTTGATCTCCTGCAAGAAGAAGTTGTAAAGCTGGGTCCTCGTTCCATCCATTCCAGCCTGCTTGGCTTTCACTCTGATGTTCTCAAAGATGGTCGCCAGATCACCGCTCACGAACAGGTTTGGGACCTCGTACGTGTTGAGCAGGTTAGAAATGTCCTCCACCATGCCCTCCTCCTTGATTTGTGTGTCGGAGAACAGAAAGACGACCTTCTTGTTCGCTTCACCAGCCAGCTTCAGGACCTTCTTCAAGTCCTCGTGCCACTCAACCTTTGTGTACGATCGTGACATCTCAACCTGGAATATGGTGTACTCCTCAATAAAAGCGGCAAGCTTTGCAAGACTCTGTCTTCCACTGCCACCCAATCCTACCAGCAGGGCATGCCCGCCAGACATGCTGATCACCCTGCAGATTCGCGAGATGTGCTCCAGGGCAAACAAGAAAAGCACCAGTTGCATGGGGCTCTTGGAGGTGGCATTAAAATCGCCAAGATACTCTTGCACGATGTTGAGCAGAGCAGTAGGGCTCTCGACCTCGTCGTACTTCCTAGGATCCTGCCCCGGAATCATGAAGTTCGCGAAGAGCACTTGTCTGACTGCTTCGTCGACTGGCATGTTTGTGTTACCCTTGCTGACCAGTTTGTGGAACTTCTCCTTGAAGATGTTATCGACAGTCTCATGGCATAATTCGAGCATCCACTGCCTGTCCTGGTCATCAATCAAACGGTCGTAGTACACCCTGAAGGTCTCATGGGTCCACAGCCTGACTAGCTTTCCAGAATCGCTCACTGCATTATCACTGGCTACAATTCCCTGAAAAACCTTGGAGAGATCTCTCAGGTTGAAGGTGTAGTGACTCTTCGTTGGAGTTGGCAAAAGCTCCTTCTGTGCAGTTTGATAGATGTGAATGGAAGACTGGACAAGAGGGTTCTTGAATCGGGAGAGTCCATCCGGTATGCTGCACTTGGACATCCACCAATCCACAATGTTCGAGAAAATCAGGGAAAGAGTTTCGGTGTCGAATGCAGCCACGTTCATCACGCTGAAGTGCCTCGTGAACCTGTTAGTGATGGCATTTCGTCCACCGCCGGGTGGTCCCATCGCTGCGATGAACTGTATGTCCAGCAACGTTCTGAAGGTGAGCTCCTTGCGATCGTACCAGCCACTGTGGTCCATCCACTGTCTCAAGATCTCGATTGGTGGCTGAGCACCATACACCTCAACTTGTGGCATGTTCACATCGTCGACAAAGATCATCATCTTCTTTCCAATCGGAGGACCAAAAACTCCCTTGCGTCTCTTGTCGAGCTTACCATCAATGATGTCCTGGGTCATGTTGGCACTCGTCTGCGCAGAGAAGTTACAGAGCATGGAGCTGTACTTTGTGGGATCCATGCCGTACTGGAGATGCTTCTTGACGTACACACTCTTTCCTGTTCCCGTTGGACCAACAACCATGCAGTGGTGGCCGTGATTCAGGAGGATGTCGACCAAGTAAGTGTACCTGACCGTGTCCACAGTCTGAACGATGATGTCTGTGAACTCGGCCTCTGGATCAAGGGCCTGCTTCTCCACAGTATCCAACCAAGGCAGCCACTTTCCTTTCTTCTTCTCGAACGTGAAGTCAAACACACTCTTGCTGTCTGGGAAGAGCTGGACGAGCTTTACAGATGGAGCCTTCACGAAAGGCTTGAGGTTGTTTGGGGTGTCGTTCAACAGGATCTTCCTCAGATTCTTGTCAAAGATCTTCCTTCCCTCCTCGTTCACAGAAGACCCAACGCTCCAGACAAGGGAGAACAGGAAGAGGCACTGAAGCCAGCAGAAGACAAGATTCTCGTTCATGCTCTGGATCAATTCAGGGTCCTTGAATTCGTCGAAAAGAGACTCGAGCAGGCGAGTCAAGGACATGATAAGGTTGATCTCCTGCAGGGGGACGGGCATCTTGCACATCTTTGTCACGATCCTGAGGGCTGGTGGAACGAGCCAGTCAAAGAGGTTCATGATGTGCTCCTTGTGGCTCTCAGTCAAGCCTGGTGGCAAATTGTTCATCCACGATTCCACGGGGGGCCTCCATCCCAGGAGGCTTGGCTGCACGTAAACCATGCCACACCTACTCACGGTGGCTGGACTGGCGACGGCAAGATCCGCGACCTCGAAGATCATGTTCATCAAGCCAGCCATGGCGACGATTTCTCCCGAGTTCAAGCAAAGCTTCTTGTTGTCGTCCAAGACAGTGTTCATGTTTTCAATCCAAATTGCATCAACGGGACCATCGAACATGAGCCACTTCCTATCTGGGGATGTGTCCCTCGCAGCGTTTCTGAAGAGCACGGCAAGAACACCATCCGTCCACTCCTTGGACACGGGGTCATCCTGGCCGTACAGTTGGCCCATGGTGACACTCTTCGGGTTCAGAACGTAGTATTTTGTCTTCTGCTCCCCGAGCAGGCCCTTCTCATGCAAATCTGTCAAGGCAGTCGCCAAAACTTTGTAGGCAGAGGTCTTCATACCAAAGCTCTCTCCCACAATCATGAGACCGTGCCTGACGATGATCATCTCATAGAGCTGGGTCACCTTCGTAAAGAAGGTGTCAAGGGGTTGCAGGTTGTACTTCTTGCAGCTCTCCGTCAGAGCTTCCCTGAACTTCACGTAGTCAGCCTCTGGCATCGAGACCCCAGGGAAGAGATCGCTAAGAATTCCCTCAAAGAGAGGGACATCCTGGTCAAGGAATTTTGGGAGGTTCACATCGATGATGGCCTTCAACATCAATGCATCCTCCGGCTCATTCTTCAGGTCGGCACTCCTCTTGAGATTACCCGCAGCTCTCAAGACAGCCATAACCGCACGCATACCGTAATCGTAGTGATCCTGACTACTAAGCTGTTCGGAGCAAAGCTTGTATGTCTGCACCAACTTTCTGGCCATTGGACGCGCTTCAAGGTATCCAAAGGAGTACAGAATGATTTCGGCAATCAGGGCATAGTCAGGAACCATCATAGCCACATCTCTGAACAGGGCCTTCAGGTTATCTGGCAGCTCAGAACGTCCAGCGTAACCTGGGTTCATGGTGATGAAGACGTTGCAAGTCAGCACGAGCTTCAGCTCGGAGCCCTCGAACATGAACTTCTTCAATCCAGCGGCAACTGCGCGCTGAACTGTGAGGACTTGCTGAGCAACGACAGAGAGCACTTCAAGTTCAATACGGTTGAACTCATCGAAACACGCCCACGCTCCCGAGCAAGCCAGACCCTTGAAGAACTTGCCCATCGCCTTGTAGTCAAGGCCATCGGAGCAATTGAAGACCACACACTGGATGGCCAGAGCCTTCGCGAGATCCTTCGTGGTCTCTGTTTTACCGGTTCCCGCAGGACCGGCTGGGGCCCCTCCGAGGCACATGTGGATGGCACCCATCAGCGTACGGTAGCACCGATCAGTAAGAGGTGTAATGACCAGTCTTCCCGAGTTACCGTAGTACTCGTACCCGTAGTAAGCCTCGGCATTGATCATTCTGACCATGATGGTCTTTCCCTTGAACCTCTTGTCGTCTTGCTCCCAGTAGTACCTGAGCTGACTCTGCCACTTAAAGTCTTTCTCCTCAGAGACACCATCATCAGCCATCTGCTGCACGACATCCCTCGCGTGCACGTCAATGACCACCAAAGCACCGCAGGTCTTTCTCTCAAGACTCGACAAGTCTCCCCTCACGAGGTCAACAATCTTGTTCAGCTCCTCAGTGCACTTGGTTGAGTACTCCTGCAATCCCTTTGCTCCACCCTTAAGAATGGCCTCGTTGACCTCAGAGGTCCAGTGCACCTGCGAGCAATTCAGCACGAGCTGACCAGGCCACTCCAGGATCCACTTGCTCCTCTCCTCTCCTACGTAGGCCTCGATTGCCTCCCCGGCAACCTTGTGCAATGCGCCCCTCATCTGCTCCTCCACCTCGAGCAACCATACCTCAACGGCTCTCGACTTTTCTGGATCCACAGGATTGGGGAATGGAACCGTCTCACCCTCAACAGAGTTCATCGCGATGATAGTTCCGTCTGAGTCTTTGAACTGCAGGTCCTTCATGGACTCGAAGCACTTCTTGACGAAAGGCTGGACATTCAATGGAATCTTTCCTTCCGACAGAATCTCAAGCAGCTCGTCGTTGGAAAGGAAGTACAACCTTGGGAAGGCAACCTTCTTGGTCTCAAGGAAGTCGTTGAGTCCTTTCTCCACGACGTCCAGACACTCGTTCGCGTTGGTCAGCTTGTCCAGAAGATTTGGAATTTTGACGATGTTCATCACGACAGGGTCGGAGTGGGCCGCCTCCATGACCTCCCTCCACGTCAAGTCCATGTCTCTGAAAGCGGCTCCCTCCTTCGGAATTTGCTTCATGATCTCCTCAGATCCAAAAATCGGCTCGAGGTAAATCCACTTGGACTGGCACTTCAACCACTGGTCCAAGATGTCCTGCAAAAGCAACAGAGTCTTCTCCCAAGGGTCCAGCCTGTCCTTGAATGGAACAGCAAACGGACTTCCAGTCATGGCCTGGGTCTTCACGATGTGGTCATCCAAGAGGGTCTGGGCCTCGTCAACTGGGCCTCCCTTAAGGATGTAGGTTCCCGTCTCCTTCCAATCCGCGGAATCGAGGGTGATGCCGTTCCACTCCTCGTCCATCTTGTCCAGAGTCTTCTCCAAGGTCCACTCCCTGCTCGCAAAGTCGCTGACCTCCTGAATCTTCTCGTAGTGCACCGCGATCTGGCGGTCAAGAAGTCTGCTGAAGCTAGTGGTCTCGTCCTTCTTGATCTCAAATCCTACAATCTCAGAAAGCTTCGTCCAGTGGCGAGAGCGGAGCCCCTCGTTGCAAATGGCCGACATTAGAGGAAGGTTCTCCTGGAACTTCTTAATCTTGTCGATGGTAGTGTTTGCCGCGAGAAGTGGTTTCTCGAGCTCGGGGCCTCCCGCAGAACCTCCGAAGATCTTGCACAGCTTGTACATCCTTCTGAACTGCTCTCCCACATCAGCCGTGATCTCCTCGGGGTCCAGCTTGGAGAATGGACCGTTCATCCAGTCAGCGTAGTTGTCGTAGAACTGTGCCGAAATGTTCCACAAGTTCAGGAATGGCTCAAGCTTGGTGATGAGCTGGTTGACCTTCGTAAATTTCGTGACCGGCCAGCCAAAGAGCTTCTCCAGTCTGTTGATCTCCTCGGCCTCCTCCATCGCAACCTCAAGCTTCTGGCTGATGCTTGACGCCTCCGTAGAGATCTGGTTCTTACGCAGCATGTCCTTCTCAGATCCAAGCTCCTCGTAGAGCTGAATCTCCTCCTCATACTTGAGCAAGGTCTCACTGAACTTTGAGCGTCTTCCTTTCAATTCGTCCTCGAAAGACCTATGCTCCTGCGTCGCCTTCTGGGTCGCTTTGCGCATGATTTGGACCATGTTCTTAGGCCACTCGTAGGTCTTCATGGCGAGGGAGAAGTCGCTCTCCTGCGTCGCAAACCGGTAGTTGAACAGGAATCCCTCCATGGCCTTGTTCTCCGCAATCTGGTTCTGCAGCTCCTCCTGCTCCCCGATGCTCTTCTTGATGTATGCCTTGAGGTCCAGAACGTCCTCCGCGGTCTTTGAAGACTTGGTAATCTCCGAGTATATGGTGCTGTACGCGTCGCAGATCTGCAGATTGCCCTGACGGATCTTGGAGCAGATTTGGTCGAGGAGCTTGGACGCGATGTCCTGGGCCTTCTTCGACAGCGATGTCTTCAGGCCCACGCAATCAATAAGGAACAATCCGGTTCTCACCTCGTTCGTGCAGATGTTCTGGACAGTCTCAGAGGCCTCGATGTACTTGTCGATCGTCTCGCCATACTCCTCGATGGAGTGCTTCTCGTTGTCGTACTCGACCAGGAACTTCTCCAAGTCCATTGAGAGAATGTAAAGGAAGTCATCGAAGAGCTCAAGCAGCTTCTTTGGGGCCGCTGCGTTCCTCTGCAACACGGTGCACACCTTGTCCAGAGCGTTAGATACGGCGTCGGACTCGATGGAGAGCACGTTGATGTGCACATTGCGCCGGGATCCCGCGGACATTCCAACCTTTGGAATCCCCTTTACCGCCTGGATGAAGCCCTCCATGATCTTGCAAACGCAATCTTCGACGTCCGAGAACGAGGGCTCGTAGACCGGCAGGCACTCGTCCTTGACGTGGAGCTTGAGCTTGAACAGCGGGGGCCTCGCCCACAGCAGGTTGTCTCCTGTGGGGTCGATCTCATCCACAGGCTCGTACTTTTCCAAAAAGTCCACGTACTCCTTCATGCTTCCCAGCACCAAGCTGTGCAGCTGGTTCGACTGCAGGATCGAGATGGAGCGGTAGTACGCCTCCGCATCCCCGTTGATGCAGATGGGAATAATCCTCCTGAAGACATCCCCGTTCTTGGGCAGCCAACTCGTGTAGAGCAAGCCGCGCATGTGCTCGCAGCAGCGCACCTCAAACTCCTGAAAGTCGTGGACGGTGAAGGGGAGCTTATTCAGGAAGTCCGAGCTCGACACGTCGACCAAGAGCCTGTGCTCGAAGTGCACGTGCCAGATGTTGGACAGCTCAATTGCGTTCCTGGACAGGGTCTGCAGGGTCCAGGCGATCCTCTCCCTGGACTCGTCCACATTCTCGTGCCACTCGTAGGGCAGCTCGCGCCACACCACCTCCCTTTTCCTCGTCCTCTGCAGGTTCTCCAGGTGCGTCAGGGGCACCTCGAGGGGCTGGATGAAGAGCCTCTCCCTCTCTATCTTGTCCTTCACCACGTAGTCCACGATCGCCTTTTTCGCACTGTACTTGTAGTCCCTGTCGATGTCTTCCAGGCTCTCCCTGATGAGGTTGTCGTAGTATTCCTGGGACACGTTCCTGGGCGGCGAGGGCGGGACCAAGCTAAAAATCACCGTCTTCCAGAAATCCTGGTAGGGAGCGAGGTACTCCTCCCTGATGCCGTGCTCGATGTAGAAGTGGTACTTCATGATGGCCTCGCTAATGAGCTGCCTCTGGTCACTCGGGAGCTCGCCCTCCGCGAGGGCCATCTTATTGTCGTCCTCCGCCTCCAGGACCGTGTCAGGGGACTTGGAGCGCAAGTTGTTGCCCCTCTTTGCCTTCTTCTTCCCATTGGCCGAGACCTTGACCTCCTCAAAGAGCTTTCCCGCCGCAAACTTGGACTTTGGCGAGAGCTTCGTCCCGATCCTGTTCGAGGGCGAGTGGTAGAACAGGTCATTGATGTCCCCAAAGCACACGTTCTTGGTGAACAGGGCCTGCTCGTTCAGGAGCGGAGGCAGGCTGTGGCTGACGCTCTTCAGCAAGTCTGCCAGAACCTTCTCCTGGTTCTGAATGTACTGGGGTGGGTCGTCATGGTATCCGTTCGCCTCCGTCTCCAAGGTCTTCAGGTCGAAGATGAGCTTCTCGGAGGTCTTGTCCTCCACCTTGGAGAACGGGTCGTTCTCCATATTGCCTCGCTGCCGATGGGGGCAAACCCAGAAGAAAACTCGTCAGTGGCCGGCGTTGGGACGGAAATTGGGCACGCGCGGTGCTTGTTGGCTGGGCTAGACGCGACACAGGCCGGGATCTCGCCGGAGGGTGGGCCCAAATCGGGTGGTTTTGGAGCGCCACAAGCCCGGAACCGGGGCCTGACGTTGTCTGCTC
>Ga0160423_10002335_pt1 | contig 15840 bp, 16 predicted proteins | sample CRUFie14St8metaG_FD_108191 | JGI IMG/M metagenome (GOLD analysis project Ga0160423, IMG submission 108191) | Marine microbial communities from the Costa Rica Dome - CRUD Field 142mm St8 metaG | ecosystem: Environmental > Aquatic > Marine > Oceanic > Photic zone | place: Costa Rica: the Eastern... | reverse complement strand
GTTCATGTAATAGTACAAACCTTTTTTAGCAATTCTGCCATCTTTTGTTCTGTGATAACCTTTAGGTACTTTTTTCTCACCCATTATCTTACTCTGCCTCCTCTTTTATACATGCTTTTTTTAGCCATCGGATTTTCTTTCATCATTCCGCCGCCCATTTTTTTGACTCTACCGCCAACTTTCTTTGCGATTCTGCCACCTTTTTTCTTAGCAACTCTACCGCCTTTTTTCATCATTTTAAAATCTTCACCGCTAATTTTACCGTCTTTATTTTTGTCTAACTTATGTTGTTTACCTTTTAGAGCCATATTTATTTCCCCTTTTTAAATAAGTTCATTGCTGCAGGTCCTGCTTTCACACCGAAAGAAACTGAGCAAGCTAAATATAATAAATGTTTATAGTAATCTGGTAAAGAATGCAAGGCCTCAAAACCTGCTTTTATGTGTGGTGTCCAACCAGGCACGAAGACTGCAATTGCAGGCGCCAGTAAGCAAATTAAAATTAGCTCGTCTTTCCACGACCCTTTCATTTGATCTACAGCTGATGCTTCCCATTTTATTTTACCTGCTGCTATATCTTCTTGTTTCTTTTTTTCTGCCTTAATTTTTGCAATTTTGACTTCGCCATTTAATTTCTTAGTCTCTACGAAACCTTTAATTCCATCTACGGCTACCCCTAATAATGGTTTTGCTAATAACTGCCACATACTATGCTCCTACTAAACTTATTATACCACCTCTTGCTACATTTGTATAGCGTGGTTGTGCAACTCCAGATCCATAACTTCTTATTAATCTTTTTAGTGCGTCAGAATCAAATACTCCTGCACCTAATATACCTTTAAATATTCCTTCATCTGATGCTCTTGCCATGTCTTCAGAATATGCATCTTTCATAGTATCAAAAAACCCTTGTTGTTCTAATGGTTTAATTTGTCCTGCACCTTGCAACATTCTTAACATTCTTAATCTGTCATCTCGAGCCTGTGCACCAAAATTAAATCTATCGTAATCTACACCTGGATTTTGTTCAAACGTTTGGTAATCTATAAAAGGTAAAAATTGTCTTAATTCATCTGCACTTAAATCACCACCTGTTAACGCTTCATATGCTGTTTTTAATTCTGGATTTGTTTGTACATCTGTATGACTATAAATACTTGTTTTGTCATATCCTAAATCAGGATTTTCAAAATTAGCCATAAGAGCATTTACATCGCCACCATAATCTTTTAATAATAATTGAAACTCTGGTAATTGATCTAATCTATCTGCAATTTGATTACCACTTAATCCCATTGTTTTTGCTTTATCTAAAACAGAACCAATGGCTTTTTTTAATAAATTACTTCTTTTTTCTCTGTTAGTAACACCACCTAACATGCCTTCTGCTTGCGCTTCAAACAAACCTGATGCTTGCATATCTAACAATTGTTGATCTGTTAATTGATTAATTCTAGTTCCGTATTGATCAGCAAGTTTTTTGGCGTCTGCCATTTGCTGTTGTTTAATTAAAGATTGATTGTAAGCTTGTTGTGCTTGTGCGTTTTGTAAATCTCCATAAGTCATTCCCCCATCATTACCACCAGTATTTGATTGACCAGGCAATGGTTGATTTAGATAATCTCCTTCACCTTGTTCTTGTTGTACTTTTGGATCAATAATAGGTGAACCACCTATTACAACATTAGAACCAAAGTTTTGTGATGGAGGTAAACTGGTTATACCAGACCCTGCAGGTCCTTGAGTAGTTCCAGTGTTATAATCCGCGTGAGGATTAACCATGTTTAAATAGAGTAAGGTAGTAGTCTATCGTAGAATCTTTGAGATCTTATACTGTTTGGATTACCTTCATTTAATTGTTCAGTCACAAACGATGCTGCATCGTTTGCACTACCAAACATATTTACTCCAGGTGCGTTAGAATCCATGTCTCCATACACTAATTGACTTGTTAAATTGTTTCCAAATAATCCTGCTAATGGGCTATTGCTTTGTCTACCAACTACGTTATAGAAACTAGGGTTAATATCAATGTATTCCTGCTCGTTTGGTAGTATGTCCATTACTGGATCATAGTCTGGATTACCAGCTATGGATCCTGGTGCTGGATACATTTCGTCAGGGTAAGGATTGTACGCGTCAGGATCTGTTGCTCCAGGGAAAGGAGGTTTTTGTTTTGGAACTATACTAGGTCCACCAAATCCTGGTTCACCGTAAAGTAAATCATTTTCTGGATCAGGTGTTAATCCCATTGCATCGTAATCAATTCCTGATTGCATGCCTGCATATGGTCTTAAATCTACTCCAGGTTCACCTAGTAATATTTCGTTTAACATATCTGGTTCGTCGTATGACACACCACTTACGCCTCTATTCATAGCATCTTGTGCAGACGCATTTACCATGTTTCTGTATACATTAGCTGTAGATTTAGCGTTGTTAATAAATGACATACCTGTATCAAAAGCATCTTTGTCTTCTGACATTGATCTAAAGAAATTAGTATTCATAAAACGTTTACTGTTTGGATCAAAATAATTATCAATGTCTCTTTGAGTCATACCAGCCATTTTAAAATATTTTTCTGCTTGTCCTAACTCTGGTCCTTTTGCACCTTCTGCAAATAATGCAAATTGTTTTGACTCTCTGTCAGGAAATACTGAATCTAAATATTTATGATGCATTTGGTTATTAGAAATACTTTCACCTGCACTTCCTAATAATTTCATTATACCGACACCTACGTTTGGAAAATTAAACATATTAGCTGCACCACTAGCAGCATTTTTTGCTGGGTTAATAACTAAATCTGTTGCCATTTGTCCTGCGTCTTGAACTATACCTGGCACAGATCCAGTTTGGTTCATTTGTTCTTCATCACTTAACTGTGGATTTAATGCAGTGTTTCTAATTGCAGAAGATCTATTATCTATTGCTGGTGTCATGTTTATGGAAGTAATGCCCATGCCAGATGGGTTAGGATTACCGAAACCGCTAGCGGCGTCAACACTTGATCTACCGGTTCCAGTATTTGTTCCGTAACCATAACCTGCATAATTAGGCATGCTACCATAGAATGATTGTCCAGCAGCTCGGTTAGTATTTGGTGTTAAAAATGGACCAGATGTACTGTCTCCCTTATTGTATCTAAAACCACCACCACCGGATATGTCTTGTTTATTAAAATAATCGTATATTGACGCCATGTTTACCTCTTTTAATCTAGCCCTAGATTAATGATTGAAGCACAAAAAGAACAACTATAGCAACGATACCAGCTTTAATCCAGTCTTTCATTCCCCAGTCACTCCATTCTTTGAGATGTGCCCAAAGATCTGATAATAACTTCATATTTACCTCCTAATGTATAGTTGGTTTTTGATGAGTATAAACCCCATCAATAATTTCGTCGGCTACTATAAACGATTCAAGCATAACTTCAAAGACTTTTTGTGCCTCCTCCGGACCCAAAGCGTTTATATACAAATTTCTGGTTACAGCAGCCAATCCAGCTGCAACTAATAATTGATCATCAGAATTGCCATTTATTTCTTTCATAGCAAATTCTTCTGCTTTTTGCATTACTCTAGCTATTTTGTCTAGTTTTGTTGCCATTTATTCTGTTCCTATTGTTGGCTATTCTTTCGTTAGCTTTGTTTCTATTATCTTCTCTTAAAACAGCCATACTCTCTTTTATCTCTCCAGCAGTTTCTTTACCTTGTTCTTTCAACATGCCAAAAGATTCTTTCATGATTCCCATGTCCTGATCACTTTGCATCTTTTCTCTCTGTAAGTCAAGTTTTTCAGATTCAACCGCAGTTCTCATAACTGTATCTGTTTCTGCTTGTTGTGCTTTTTGCATTAACTCTGCAGCTTTTAAATCTATCTCTTGTTGTTTTAACTTAACAAGTGGATCTTTTTCTTCTAGTCCACTTCTTTGTTGTTCTTCTGCAGCCATCTGTTTAATTAATTGTGCTTCAAGAGTTGCAATCGCAGATTCTTTTTTATCCATATATTGCTTTTGCATCATTTGCATCTGTTGTTGTATCTGTGGATTTTGCTGTGCTTGTTGTTGCATCATTTGCATCTGTTGTTGAAACTTTTGTGTTTCTTGCATCATCTGTTGTTCTATCTGTTCTGCAGCCATGATTGCTATGTGTTGTAAAACATGTCCTTCCATCATTGCGTACAATTGTGGATTAATTTGCACAGGTCTAGTAAACATAAACTCTGCATGTGCTTCCACGTGTGCTTTGTGATTTTGTTGTGGAAAAGCTTTTGGTTGCATACCACGCATAGCTTCTGAGTTTTCTATTGCAGGGCTTTTTGGTGGTGGGTTACCTGGATCTGGTTTTAACAATGCATCAATATTATCTACATCTAATGCTTGGTATACTCTTCTGTATGCTTCACGTAAATTGTGTAATGCAGGATTAGCAATTGCTAATTGTAATTGTTGTTGTGCCAACATAACACGTTGTGACATAGAAAATATATTTGGATTAGATACAGGTAGTATGTCTACACGATCATCAAAATCTGTAGCTTTAATCATTCTGTTACCACCTCTCACTGCGTAAGGATATTCTGGTGGTAAGAATAATTGTATACATCTAGCAAGTAAATTAAACTCTGTTGCTTGTGCGTAATGTAATCTTTTGTGAATTGCACTCATGACTTTTGTGCCACGTTCCAATAATGCTAGTGTTGTGCCAACAGGGTTTTGTTCGTTACCTTCACCCATTTTCATATCTGCAATTGCAGCAAATGATTTACCAGCATCAACACAGAAACCTAATAGTGCAAATAAAGTTTGTGATGGTTCTCTGTATGGTAATGGTAACAAAGATTCTTTTATAGATTGTCCTGTTACATCTACGTCTCTAAATTCTCCTGGTTGTAAAGGTTGATCGTGATCACGTATACGCATACCACGTGCTTTAAAACCTGCTGGTAGATTGGCAAGAGTACCTGCATCAATTAACTGTCGCAAAACACTTGTTGCAGTTCTTGACAACCCACCTAACATGTGGATTAGGCCAAATCCATAAAAGCCTAGTCCTGGGAGGAATTTGTAATGAGTGAAATAATCTATTCTTCTTTTAGCTTGATCTTGCTCTTTATAATTTCTTCGAATAGATAAAACCTCATTACTGTATTGATCAATTGTAATTATGTATGGTAACTTAATACCGTTTGCATCTTCAAAACCTGGTACGTCCATGTCAACATGCATTTCTAATAATGTATGTGTGTCTTCTCCACTTGCTGTTTCATCTGACACACCATCTAATTCATTTATTTTATCTGTTACTTCATTGTTAGTAGATACACTACCAGTTGTAATTGGTATGTCTCTATAAAAACCATTTACTTGTTGTTTACGTAAAGTGTTTCCATCTACTTTTGTTACGTGTGTAATTCTAATTGCATCTTCTAAAGATGACGCATTATAATTAACAACACAGTCTTCACTAGATACAAACTTAGATACAGGACGCATTAATGTTCCATCATAGTATGTTTTTTTAAATGCAGATCCTGACAATGGTAAATAAAATAATAATTGATCCATATCTGGATCATATTCTTTCATGACATGTGTAATCATGTAATTCATGTAATCTTTTACACGTTTAGCTTGTTCTTCTACTGGTGGTGTAATTTCACCAACTATTTCTGTATTTACAGGTCCAGATGGTGGTAATAATTCTTTGTATGCTTGTGCTTGGAATTGTGTAACTGATTCTGCTAATAATGGATGTATAACACCACTAGCACCCTCAAAAGGCTGTGTTCTATCTTCATATTTAAACCCTAGCATGTCTAATCCTTTTACATACGTATCTTCCCAATCTTTTCTTGAATCTTTATCAGATTCGTATGCACCAACACAATCATCTGATAATTTTCTTAATTCATCTTCTTCTATGTAGTCTGCTAGGTTTGCATCAAAGGGAATGTTTTGTTGATCTATTTGTTGTGCACCATCTTCTATTATTTCAACACTTCCATCTTCTAATTCGTTAATATTAGGATTTTGTGCGCCAGGCATTTGTATATCTGCGCCTTGACCACCTTCTATATTTAATCCACCACTTAATTGTTCTATCGCCTTCTCAATAGATCCTGCAGAAGGCATTCTTGATTTTATAGCCATTTTATCCTCTTACCACATTTTGCTTGACAAATCCACCCTTACTATAAACTGGTATGGTAGAACTTCCAGGATACTTAACACCTGTGTTAAAGTCTCTTAATTCAATTAATGGAATCTTTTCCCATGTAAATCCATTTCCGTCAACTATTGTTGTGTCTGTAAACTTAAATCCACTTTTTTTAGCAATTCTTTTCATCGCTTTTACTCCTATCTCATCATAAAATTTATCTCCACCTTTAGGTATGTTACCATGTGCTTTTTTCATCTTACCTGTAGATAACGCAATACCATCGTAACCAGAATCATCTGCCATCTTCATTAATCCTTGTAAAAACACTTTTGCATAGTTTTCTGACTTTTTAAATGGTGCTTCTTGGTGCATTTGACCACTAGAACCTGTAGTTCTTGCTTGTTGCTGCACTTTTTGTTGTAATTTTTTAACATCTTCTACTAATTTCTTCATTGCACGCTCAATATTTGCTAATTCAGCCACATTTTCTGGTGCTTCACGTTCTGCACGTGGTAAAGCAAGAATATTGTCTTTTCTAAGCCTTGTTGACTCTAAAGTTTGTCTTTTTTTGTCTAATTGTGACGCAAAATCACCCATTTCGGCCAAAACATCACCTTTATCAAGCCTTGGAGCGTAAATATAGCCCTTTTGTGCAACATTTTGGTGTAAATCTGACTGTACTTCTTCCATAAGTAGTATTTTTCGACCATTTTCGTCAATTCTTTCACTAAATCTACCCCATCCAAAGGGTGCATTGCCACCTTTTCCTTCAAAACCTTCGTTAGAAAAATGTCCAGAGGCATATGGTTTCTCTCTAGCTCTTACAGCACCAGTATCAAAGTTGTGGTAGAACTTTAATTCACCATATCCTGACCCACCAGGTATAAATTGTGCGCCATCATGAGCTGGTGACTTTTTACTTTTGTAAAAAAATCCTCTACCGTCAGCCATGTCACCCAATCTGTACAACATTTTCTTTGTCCAAAAAGGAATTGGCACATCTGCAGTCATAACTTCTCTATCAAATATATTTAACGCTTGGTATAATTCATTAAATGCTTGATCTTCTGGTATGTTTTTAGCTTGTGCTAATTTTGTAACATCTTCTGCAGGCACTAAATTTTTTAAAACATTAAAATGATCTTGTTTTACAATTTTATTTGTGCCGTGGTATAATTTTGGAAAAGTGTTGCCCCACATGTCATTGAATTTATTACCTGTATATAATTCAAAACTTCTACCACCATAACTTTTTTTTAATAATGGTATCATTATATCACCATTGTCTGCTTGAATTTGTGCTCCTTGCATATTGTCGATTAATAATCTTCTTATCTTCATGCCTGTAGCATCTTGTGGTGGTTGATGAAGCCTATTTAACAATGCAGGGTTATCAGAAAATACATCTAAATCTTCTTGTTGGTAAGATCTATTACCTCTTAATTCTCTAGTTCTAAGTAAAGTATTAGTTAAATCTTTTGCGCCACGTTGTACAGGTTCTGCCATTGCAATGTCCATGTCAATTTTAGGCATCTCTTTGTTATACAGTTCTAATAATTCTGTTTTAGATAGTTTTCTTTTAGCGTCTGTTTTTGCAATGTTTTCTAATAGTGGTCCTAAACCAAATTCGTCTAACTCTACATCACTAACACCTTGTTTATTTTTTATTGTGCCAAGCCATTGCTTTGCAGGTAAACTTGTTTCCGGCATATCTTCTATTGCATCTACAGTAGAAAGAAACATTGCAGGTTTATCTTCAGGTGCTTGTGATATTGCAACGTCTGTTGCTTTTCCTGGTGTGCCTTTTTGTTTAAGTATATCACCAACACGAGCCACGGCCCTCGGCACGTTTTTAAATTGTCCAAATAGCTTTGCTGCACCAGCAACACCACCAATAGCAAATTTTTGTCTATCGATACTTTCTTGTGGGTCTAACAATGGTAATCCTTCTGACATAGGTCCTTTTTTTGGTGGCACTGTATCAGTTAAGTCACTATCTATCAAGCCACCATCTTTAACTAACACTCCTAAATATGGATGTTTATATTTAGATGCTGCATAAGGATATTTATATAAACCTTGCGATCTTATTAACTTTGCAGCTTCTGCATCTGGTTGTGCAGCTAAAAGATATTCAAATAATTCTTCATACTCTTCATCTTTAAAACGAGGAATTTTAAATTTATCACCTTTTACACCATAACCAAAAGCTTTAGGTGATTGTCCTTCTAATGTAAGAATACTAAGAGCTTTTACTTTTTTTAACAAATTTTCTAATCTATTTAATTCTGTTTGTAATGCTTGCGTAGGTCTAGCTTTTAACGCCGTTGCAATATTTTTTATTGAAGCTTCTAAACCTCTTTGAATGTTTTGATTTACCGCAGAAGGAGAAAGATACATTGCTTCTCCAGATCCACCAATGTCTAAAAAAGGGCTTTTTCTATTTACTTTACCTGTTTCTGAAAAAGGAAAGATGTGTGCAAAATCAATTAGTTTTTCTTTTAATCTATTTGCTGGTGTATTAGGAAAATATTTTGCAGCTATTGCATATAACTTTTTACCAAGTTTAGATGTGTTATCCGTAATTCTTTTTTTCTCTTCTATTAAATCATCTACACCACTAGAATATTTTTTTACAGCAGATGATAAATTATCCATTATTTCTGGATCTTCTGCATTTAATTTAGTAAGAAAATTTTCTGGATCTTTATAATGTAAACCACGTGCTTGATTAGTAAGCACTGTCATTTCAGCTTCATTTTTTGGATTAAATTTTTCTCTTAAAAGAGGGTCCGTAGTTCTTTTAAGACCAGACTTTTTTACTTTTATCGCTGGTATACCTGCAGCTGCTTTTTCATCTTGTGTCATCATTAATTTGTGATCAAAATCTTCAAATCTACCTTTTGGTTTTGGCAATGCTTCATCGTCAGGATTATTTTTAACTTTAAGTATTGTTGTAATGTTTTTTCTACCTTTACCTATTGATCGAGCAAAAGGGCTTTGAACGTTAGCTTCACTTACTTCTTCTGCTCCAAATTTATCAATTCTACTAATAGTATTATCCATCTCATTAATTTCTTGGGACGTCTTACCTACTTTAAGTTTTTTTGAATCTACTGGTTGTCTTATAACATCCATAGCAAATCTTCCAAAATTAGGATCTTCGTTTACTTTTGCAAAATGTTCATCAAGATATTTATCATTTTGCTTATGTGTAAGCTTTCCAGGTTTTTCTCCTCTACCAAGAAAAATTTTGTAATCTAATTCTGTTTGGTTTGTTATATATGGAAAAAATGGTGATTTATCATTAGGAGCTGTTTCAACTCTTTTAACTAAACCTTTGAGGCTTCTATCTAAAGAACCAATTCCTCTACTAATGGCTTGAGCACCTTTTATTACTCCAACAACCATTAGTCAAATAAACCGTAATAAGATCCTGCAACAGGAAGTGTGCCTATGCCTGTAGCTTTAGCACCTGCTTTACTAAAAAGATTACCACTAGCGCCTTGTAAGAATGCTCCTATTTTTGGAATAATACCTTTTGCTTGTGCAACTCTAGAAATTGATCCTGGGTTTAATGCAAAACCCGCTGCAGGCACTGAAGCGATGTGAGCAAATGTTTTTGATCCTTCATCGCCGTAAAGAGGTGTAGTCATTGGGTCACCTGTAAATCCTTGGTCATCGAGAAAAGTACCAATTGATTTTCTATTTAAGTATTCATAGTCATCGCCTTTACCACCAACAATTCCTGATCCACCAATATTAAAAGGTGAGTTAGCAATCATTGCGCCGCGGCCATCTTCATCTATTTTGTAAATACCTAGACCAGGCACTTGTATATCACCATACTCTGTAAATGCAGTGTTAACTTGAAATGGTAATTCTTTAAAATTTTTTATGTAATAGTTTTCATCGTCTTCGTAAAAATCTTGACCTACTAAAAATCCTTCGTCTTTATATAATTGTTCTAAATATTTTACTTGTTCTGTAACAGCGTCTGCTACCTCTTGGTTGCCTTTGTATTTTTCCACAAAATCATTTACGTTAGTTATATCTAAATCTAAAGTTTTGTTTAAGTGATCAACTATCTTATCTTGTGTTAACACATAGTTGTTTGCATAGTCAGCCATTGCGTTTGCAAACTCTTGATCATTTTGTGTTTTAGATATTGTCATGAAATCATCTCTACTAAGTTCAGAACTACCTAGTGTAGAAAAGAAATCTATAAAGCCACTATACTTACTACCATCATTGTATGCATTAAATCCAAAAACTCTTTCTGCAGCTGGTAGTGTTGTTAGAGCACCCTCTGTAACAAGTTTTGCTGTATTATAAACAGCAAATCCTGCATCTTGTGCAAAGTTATAATTATCTTCGTCATTATCAGGAATAAACTGTTCTTCTATGTTTGCATTATCTGCACTGCTAACATCATAGTCTTCTGTTTCTTCAGGCGTGCTAGTTTCTAATTTAAAACTTTCATCAGGTTTAAATTTTTCGTCATACCTTTCCCTTAACATATCAATGGTCGACATCAGTAATAATTCCTCCTAGAGTTTACCTCTATTGGTTCATCCGCAAAATCATCCTCTAGCTCCACGTAATAACCTTGTCGATAACGCATTAATGCTTGCGTCATACTATCGACATAATCGTCGTGATCTCCAAAAGGGAAAGCTGCACACTCCTCGATAACTTCTTCTGCCCAACGTCTACCTACAGGTGCATAGACTGCTCCTGATTCAAATATAGGTGCGACACTATTTACTCTAGAGTGTTTATCATTCCCTTTTGACGGTGTAAAGTTAATTACAGGTATACCTGCTTTTTGTAACTCATGCGTCAATGGGAGACCACTTGCTTTTGCTTCTACTAGGATTAATTCTGGTTCCCAGTAAGAATACTCTTCTTGTGCTTTCGCTTTTAATTCTGGGAAGTTCCACCTTCCGCGTTTTGCATCAAGAAGAATTATACACGGCCTACCACCTTCTTCAGGTGTAAATACACCCCATGTTGTGATAGCCGAGTAATCTGATGTTGTCTTTGCTGTAAATGCTGTATCGTACGATTGTATTACGTACTGTAATTCTGGTATTTGTTCCTTGTCCCAATCTTGCCACCACTCACGTTTTATAAGTGCACCCTCCTCGGCCACGGGATTTTGCATCCATTGTGCATTCCATTTGGCTGTAGGTATAGATGCTTTGACACCTAATAAACCTTCCATAGACCAAAAATTACCCCACATGGGTTTATCGTTTATAATTGCAGGAAACTCTACTACTTCCCATTGGTCTGCCATAGGGTCTTTAGCCTGGGCCTCGAGCAGCTTACCAGTAAGATCTTTTATTGACCAACGAGTCATGACTATAACGATCGAGCCGCCAGGTTGTAAACGTTGACGTGGACCGGATGTGTACCACTCGTAATGTGATTCTAAAACGGTTGGGGAGAGCGCATCCTGCTCAGAATGAGGATCGTCAATAATAAGTAAATCGGCACCACGACCAGTAATAGCCCCACCAACACCAGCAGCAAAATACTCACCGCCATGATTTGACTCCCAACGTCCAGCAGCTTTGGAGTCAGCTGCGAGTGTAACTTCAGGAAATACTTTTTCATACTCACTAGATTCTATCATGTTTTTGGCTTTACGTCCAAAGCGTATTGCTAGCTCACCTGTGTGCGTGGTTTGTATAAGCTTGGCCTTTGGATGACGGCCCATGTAAAACGCAGGAAACAAATTAGATGCAAACTCTGACTTTGTGTGTCTTGGTGGCATATTTACGATTAAACGTTTTAACTCACCGTTTGCAATACGATTTAATTTTTCTGCGTATATTGTGTGGTGTTTACCTTCTACAAACTCTGGCCAAACTGTTTTTACAAATTTTAAAAAGTCACCTTGTGCTTCTTCACGCTTTGCATCCATAGCGTTTTTAAGTATTAGTTTGAGTGTATTAGTATCTAAGGATTCTAGATTAGAAACGTTTTCCATTTTTTAAAAATTTTTTTGAACATGCAATTATAACGTTTTTATACATGATTGTCACTCTCAGACTTGCCTAAACAAAAATATAAAGCATGCTTATACAAAAAGGGGGGGATGGGGTTTGCGAGTTTCCCGGGCGACAGGCGCAACCTGCGACATAGTGACGCAGTTTACAAACGCGTCGTAGTTTGCGAGCGGGCGACAGCCCGGCCTGCGACAAATTGCCGCGCGACATATTGTCGCACCCGGGCAAAGTTATCCACAGGATATCCACAGTGTTGCACAAATACAACAACAAAAAATATATGTATATGGTAATAGGTACATATAAATAGAAAGGACTACATGACTAAACAAGACTTTAAACTTAGAGTAGGACAGAATAAGATGTTCTCTTGTAAGTGGATTAATAACAAAGGCGAAGTGTCAGTTATTAAGCGTGGTATCTTAGGTACTAATGCTTGGCGACACACTAACCAAGCAACAAAGACTTCTGTCAATGAGCATGAACAATATGTGTTAGTATATCGTATTGGTAATGGTCTTATGCCAGAACACAGACGTTGGGCAAATGTAAACCCTGAAACTGTGTTTGAGGTCAATGGTTGCAATATCAATGAGCATGAAATCCATGCTTAAAGGTATATTAGAAATCTCATTAATGGTGGCAACGTTGTTTGCCATCTACTATTTTATATTAATCATCTGTGCATTAGGCGACAGATGTTCTAACTATTACTTTTAAAGGACTACAATGACAGATAACTTACCAAGTGTAATAACTGCAAATGGAACAGACATCACACCTTTATTAAAAGAGATGATTGACCATTTAAAATTAGAAAAAGAATTAGGCAACGTTGACAGATTGTCTGATGTTCAAGTACCAATGACAGCAAGTGCTGATTGGAAACTCATCTGTGGTGTCTTATGCAATTCAATAGTTGAATGGGCTGGACAAAATAGAAACAATGGTGGCTTAGACCTTATACACCATATGCAAAGCGATATTGGATATCTAGTTAAACGATTGGGTTTAGTAGAATAGAATAGTAGTCGCTATTTTACTATTACAGGGGGATATTTATATCCCCCTTTTTTTATGTCAGCAACTCAGCACCTGCCTTCCCGGGAACGGAGTACGCTGGGCCCGGGACAGAATGTCGCACTTCAAGGAGTTTGGGAGTTAGCGAATGTATAAGGAGTTTGAGGGGGCGATTATAATACTTCGAAACGGATTCGGTACCCCCTCTGTGTTTGAGGCAAGAGCCGAATATCTCCGTTTATCTTGCCTCATATTGTATGCGGAAGTCATACAATTCTTTTGCTCTGTCGGTCAGTAGTGAAGACTACTGTTCCTGCTTTCTTTTTAACGGTTATAGTATAGAACGAAGTTACAAACTACACTTTAAGCCATTGGCTAGAAATATCATTTAGTCTATTTCTACCATTGTCATACCATGACTTAACCCATGACACAACTGGTTTATTCTTTTTCTTGTGGATAAGTACCCAAGTACCTTTGTGCCACAAATATGTATATGTATAATCTTTAGTCCATTTATTCCAACGAATCATAACCAATCCTTTCTATTTATATTTCCATTATAACACGAATCATCTCCCTCGTCAACTCGCCGGGCTGGCAGCGGGCCCGGCCGCGACAAATTGTCGCACCTAGGCAAAAACCAGTCGACAGGAGTTTGGGAGTTTGCGAGCTGCAGCAGCTCTTCACCCCAGCAGCCACTGCAAAACTAGCAGCAGCAGGATTAACTTCAGGGGTATTATTAGTAAAAAATATGACAGTTTTCCTCACTTTCTGTAGCCTTCATTTCATTGGCATCTCTGCCTGGCTGGTATATAGATCCTGGCATCAGGTTTGTCAAGCTACGCTTCCAAATTTTTTGGCAGATTTCTGCGGAAAAATTTTATCTCTGATCCCGGTAGTTCCCCGGCGCGCCCGGTGCGTAGACTGCATAAATCCCCAGCTTCGAAATAAGAAATGGCAGACTTCTGGGAGATTGCGAGTTTGCGGATTTGGTATTTTTTACCAGGCGCCGGGCGCCCGGACTGCGGCGATTTGTCGCACCCCTGCGGCGAAATGTCGCAGGGAGTTTGGGAGTTTGCGAATCAGTTATTAAATACTGATTCGTACATCTTGTCCAGAGGACTTCTGTTATCTTCCCTTGATTCTTCTACTGCATCAGCATTTCTTTTCATGACAGGTACTACACTATCATAATGATTTGCAATTCTTTTGAGTACATCATTGTTATCTTCTAATGCCTCATGTATTCTATTTAATGCATCTACTATTGCATTGTTCGTATCTTCTGGTAATACCATTTCTACTCCTTTGTTATATTTCTAATTACATTATATCAAATTCATTTCTGACATGCAACCGTTACTTACCATTACCTGTGGATAACTTTTAGTTGACACCAGCCTGAAGGGCAGCTGCGCCCTGGATCCCGGCCTGACGGAAGCTGGTTAAAAAATGGCAGAAACACGGGAGTTTGTGAAAGAGCTTGCGCACCAGGCGCCGGGCGCCCGGATTCGCGACATCATGTCACATTGACATAGGACATTTAAGCGGGAGATTGGGAGTTTGCGGATATCTTAGTAAAATCGAGGTCCTTGAGCGGTCCGTCCCAGATCCCAGGCACTTGGAACACGTTGTTTTGGCCGAGATCCTTGGCTTTACAGCCGTGAAACAATTTGACTTGCTCTGCGAGAGGCAAGCTAACAAGGATATATGATGGTGCACCAGCTGTAGCGTGACGCATATTCCATGCAATTTGGAACGGAGATAGTACCACTTTGTTACTACTATTTGCGACTTTTAATTCTACTGTAAAGAATCCTGTTTGCTTATGATAAATTAAGCAATCTGGGAAACCTGGTGTAACGTAACTTTCTAGTCTTGAATATATGTAATTACCAGCGTCTAAGTACTTCTTTAAATTCTTCCAAAAGTTTGTCTCCGTTTTTACGGTCATACTTTTTCTTGTTCTTTACTATCCTCTGACGATACTGGTGTGATGTCTTTAGGTCCTTCGCTATCGGATTTCTCAACCGATAAGACTGTGTTGTTCCCTTCTTTTTTAATTTGTCCATCTAAACCTAATTCCTTCAATGCTTTTAAAACGTCATCACGCGACATACTATCAATGGATCCTGTTCTGATTTCTTTACGATCAATGTACAATCCTGCGGCTTGACCCCGCAAGCGCTCAGCATTAACAGCAGCACTATAAGACTTTTCTGCCAATGACTTCTCACGTAACCTAGCCAGTTCTTGTACATGTTTATCTAGCTTGACCTCGTGTGTCTTTTGGATTTCTGCCCTGCGTGCAAGAACAGCTTCTACTACTTTTGGAAATCTTTTTCCATTCAATAATTCTGATGCAGTAGTATTTGCTCTGTCCTCTGCATAACCAGCTTGTCTTGCGCATTCTGTAGGTGTCAACCTTCCTTCATTCTCTGTGTATATTTGCACAAAGATACGTTGTTTATCTGTCAATCCATCATTTCTAATTGGATATCTTTTTGCCATATTTGTGGCACCACTTGTGTCACCACTAATTCTTTTATCTACCATGCTAAACCCCGCAGTATAGTTGAGTTTTTACTCATTTTATTTTCTAAAAAACAAAAAAGTGCCTTGCGTTGT
>Ga0160423_10002334_pt1 | contig 15844 bp, 9 predicted proteins | sample CRUFie14St8metaG_FD_108191 | JGI IMG/M metagenome (GOLD analysis project Ga0160423, IMG submission 108191) | Marine microbial communities from the Costa Rica Dome - CRUD Field 142mm St8 metaG | ecosystem: Environmental > Aquatic > Marine > Oceanic > Photic zone | place: Costa Rica: the Eastern... | reverse complement strand
ATTGGAGCGTCTAAATCTGGTGCTTGAACTTTTTGAAGCAAGCTAAATGTATCTGACACATAATTTACATCACTATCTAAAGTTACATTATAAATATCTAGTGCATGATTTTTTAATTCAGGATAAATTTTTGTCCATTCATTTATTATATAATCTACAGCATTTATATTTGCTTTAGCTACTTTATTTTTTACATCTTGAATTGTTACAGCTTCTTTTAAAATACGGTTATAAACTTTTTCATAGTCTTCTGCTTTTTGTCTTTCAATTTTACTTCCATTTTTTAATTCTTCAAAAGATTCTCTAATTAAATCTTTTCTTCTTTGAAACTCCACTTGCTGTTCTGACTCAGTTCCCATAATTGTACGATTTATAAAACCATACATCCCTCTTTCTGTCACATTTTCAGGTGAATAAAAATTCTGATTGTTAGGTTTTGTTTTAAAAAACTTATCATGATAATTATCGCCAATTAATGTGGCGTCTCCTTCAGCGTCTGCCACTCCATTAATTACAGTTTGTAATCCACTATTAGTAAAAAATTTTGCAGAATCATTTTGATTCCCGAACATAAATTCAGACATAATTGGTAATGAAGCTATATTAGCGCCCCAATACTCACCAATTCCTGATAATTTTTGTGCTTTTAATCCATCTTTTACATCAGCTTCTGCTAATTCTGTTCCTTTATATTTTGATGTGGTAGCTAGCATGCCACCTGAATCTCCGTTAACAGCAAAGTTTACAATTGCATCTATTGCTTTTACTTTATCAGGTGTTGATAATTTAGTGACATCAATTTCCATAAAACTTTCCACAACATTTTTTTGTCTTGGTGTAAGTTCTATTTTTTGACCACTTTCAGAAAATAAATCTACTCCTGTTTCGATTTGATTTTTAATTATAGTTTTATAAGTTTTAAAAGCATTATCCGCAGCAGTATTTATAATTTGGTCTTTACCTGTAATTTTACTTATTTCCTCAATTATAAAATCATCTGGATTAGATACGTTTTCATTGTAAGCGTTTCTTAAAACTTCGTTAATTTCATTCATTGATAAATCCTCCGCTGAAACTCCTGTAAGTTCTTGAAAAGCATCTTCCTTAAGTTTAGCAACGTTTATTTTTTCTGCTTCAATTTCTTTTTGCGTATATTCATTTATATCATTAATAACAAATGGAGCAGCTATGTCTTGTGTTCTAGCTGTTAGTCTAGTAGGCTTTAAACCTTCTGTTACTTGATTTGCTTTATTTACATATTCCTTAAATCTGAAACCTCTAATGGATTAATTTTTAAAAATTCTTCAGAGGCATTAATCAAATTATCTCCTAGTCTACCTCTATAACGATTTATCTGCTTGTTTATTTTGGTCTTTAATTTATTAGCTTCGGTATATAACTCTCTTCTTTCAGGTGTGTCAAAGGTTTTTATTATATCTTCTAATTTATTTCTTACTTTTCCAGCTGAATTAAAAGTAGATTTTTGAATACCTGTTTTTAACCTGCCTATTTTGGTTTTTGAAACATCAGTATTTTGCGATAATTTATCTACCAAATCAAGAAAAGCTTTTTTTCTAGCTTCAGAAGTGTTCAATGGTTTAGCTATGCTTTTAAAAATATTTTCCTTTTGCTCTATAATATTTTCACTATTAGTATTTTCTATGACTTCAGTAATTTGATTGTCAATAGCCACACTAACTTCATCACCCGTGACAGTTTCTGTAGCTGTTGCTGTAGTCACTTCATCCTCAGCTTTTTCTGTTTTTATATCTAATTTTTCTTTTATTTCCTGACTTCTACTTGGCACTTCTTCTACAACCTCATCAAGATTTATATCAATTTCTTGAGGTGTTTGTGAAGCTAGAGCTCTTTGTTTTATCCTCAAATCATTTTTTCTTTTTTTTGCTAGTTCTAATAATTCAGGGTCATTTTCAATTGTCAATTCAGTTTTTGCAAAATCTTCATCTGTGTAACTGTTTATAGCCTCCTCTATGGTTTCTCTGTTTACAGGGCCTCCATTAACTTTATATTGAGGTTGACCTAACAATTGTCCATAAGCAAATGAAAAAGGGGCTGTTGCAGTCCCCGCTATTCCTTCAAAACCAATTTCTCTCACGTCCAGTTCTTGACCAGCTACAACTCTAGCTGCTGTTTCTCCAAGAGACCCTCCAACGCTTTCTATACCTCCAGCTGTAATTAATTTTTTAGCGTCTTGTCCTGCTCTTTGAAGTCTTGTTGCTCCTTTACCTGCTCTTCCAATACCTTTTACTGCCTTACCTGCAATACCTGAGGTATATCTATCTATTATTCCTATTGTCAAACCCCTTCCAGCTGCTTTTCCTCTTATTCTTCTCATGGCTTCGGGGTCATTTATTACTTCCATAACAGCCTCTTCAGTAAATTCTTTTCCATTTTTTGTTACTTCTTCTTGTAAAAATTCTCCGAAAGATAATGCAGTTTCAAGTGTTCCACCCGATGCCCCTAAAGCAAATGGTAAACTAGAAATGAAACCTCCAATAGCACCTGGTATAGCTCCGACACCTCCTGCTGCCGCACCAGCTGTAGCACCTGCCCCTGTTCCTGTAGCTATAGTTCCTCCTGCTGCCGCTAAGGAAGCTGGATTCATCATAGCTGTGACTGAACTTACAAATAATTGTGGTATAATTTGCCCTCTGTTTTGTAGTAATGCTTTTATAAAACCAAATACACCTCCTCCTGCTTTGTCAAAATCAGCGTTAAACTTTCTCATTTCATCTGATTCAGGGGTATTTGCTAAAGCGTTTTGTGCCTCTATAAAAGTCTGCACGTTTTCAGGCGACACATTAGTTCCTTTACGAAATATCCTAAGAGCATCATCTACTGCTTGACCTTGCTTGACTCCTTGCTCAGCCGCTCTGTATATATCACCAAAAAAATCTGTTATAAAATTTTTACCTAGAGTTCTCTCTATAGCAGTGTCATCCTCAAAAGATTCTATCTCAACGTCGGGCAGAACGGACTCGTACTCTGGAGAGTCCGAAGAACCAGTTTCCAAATCTGATTCCGTAATGATTTCTTCGGGAGGTTGAGATGGTTCTTCTTCGACTTTTTTTTTTAGACCTGTGTTATCTTGCCACTCCTCAAAAGTGTTTGTAATTTCACCTTTATCAGTTAAATATTTGTGAATGTTGATTTGTATTTCTTGGTTGTCAGAAACATTATTTTTCCACTCCTCAAAAGAAACTTGTATTTGTCCTTGTGAAGTTAAATAATTCCATATATTATTTAATAACTCTTCATTCATTATCCACCTAATCCTGTGTTGCTTGTTGTTGTGTCATCATCCCCTCCTTTTATAAACCTGTTGTAAATAAACTCTAAATTTTCATCTGGAACGTATATAACTGCTTCAGTTACTTTATCAACTATTTGTTCAGGAGTTAAACCTCTAATGTCTATTTCTACTTTTCCTGTTGTTCCTCCAGGTTTTGGCACAGTAAGCTCTAGTTGTTGTTTTAATAATTTCTGACTGTTAATCTTAACACCAAAGTTACCTAATATACTTGAAAGCCTTTTAGCTATTTGATTGTCTTTATCAGTTAATATTCCTTCATTACCTCTTTCAAAACCTGCGGCTATTGGGCCACTAATTTCTTTTCTTATAAAAGATTCTATAGCAGGCATATTTAAAGATAAGTCTGTTTCTGTTTCTCCTTTAAGCTCATTAATTCTTTCGTTTATAAGATTTGTAGAAGCTTCTGTATTTAAAGTTCTCGCAACTATATTATCGATATCATCTTGCAGTTTTTCAAGCTCTAATCTTTTTTTATCTCTTATACCAAACTCTTCCTCTTTGACTTTGTACGAAGTAGCGTTAGTTATTTGCTCCTCTACAAAAGTTACAGCAGCCTCTTTTTGAGCTTCGCTTACATAATACTTACCATTTGAATCTCTATAAATAATATCAGGATTTGCTTTTTGTAGTTGTTTAATCCTTTCATTTCTTTCCTCACTGTTAGCTATGTTATTAACATCATTAGGAAGAAGATTAAAATCGTATGTAGTTTCTACACCATAATCTGTTAATATACTTATAACTGTTTCATCTTGTGACGCTATAGCTTTTGCATCTTTTTTGATTGCTTCAGTTAAAACTTCACCGCCCTTACCAACATATTGACCTGATATTAATTGACCATATTCATTCTCAAAAGTTTTAATTCCTACTTTTGATAATGTGTTTTTAATTGCAGCATCTAAATCGAACTTGTCTCTAGTAAAGTTAGAGAACTGAAACACGTCATTTGCACTTGCAGCTTGCAATTGAGTTTTTCCAAAGGCTCCCTCAACCTCTCTTGTAAATGCTACTTCATAACTATTAGGGTCAATAATTGGTCTTAAATTTTCAAAGTTCATGAACTCTTTTCCAAGACTTCTTTCGAAAGCTTCTATTGAAGCGCCAACTCCATCTGGCCCTGCCCTTTTAATATACTCATCATACTTTTGAGAATACGTATTAAAGTTATTTAACATTATTTCTGTCTGGCTTTGAACATTAGCTCTTTTTCTATAGAACTCCTCTTCTGTTATATTACCCGACTTTAATTCATTAGTAAGATTTAGCATAGCCGCAGAAACTTGAGTAGAATAATCTGACATAAAACTATTAAAAGCAGTATTCTGACTTACTGGTCTGTCTGCTAAAGTTTTATAAAACTCACGATTAGTTTCTTCTATATCAGCTTTTCTTTTCTTTCTATCTTCATCAATTGCTAATAAAGAATCTGTTGCTTGTTTAGTAATAGCGCCCCAATCTACTACAGTGGGTTCATCGCTTCTTACATATCCGTATCCTACTGGCATAATATTTTTTTAAAGTTGACTTTGTTGTCTTAATGATTCCAAATAATCTACTGCACTAATTCCTTGTGGAAAAATAGGCGCGTTTAAACTCGCTTGATTAGATGTAAATGCGCTAAATGGACTTCCATATAAATTAGGGACGTCAGGTATAGGTTGATTAAAAGCTGTCATTGGTTGACCTGTTATAGATAAATCCATCTGTGGGTCTATAAATCTGTCAAATTGAGCGCTTGCAGGAACACTTGGTTTTGAACCACTAAACAATTTAGCCTGTCCAGCCAGTGTTGTTCCCGCTCCAATAGCCTGCTGAATACCAGCTTGCGTAGCAGCTAATCCAGCTTGTCTTGCTTCTGCTGCCATTTGTTGTTGACCTCTAGCTTCTGCTAAATCTATATCTGCTCTTGCTCCTTGCAGTCTTGATTCCTCTCTCGCAGCTAATTCATCTAGCCTTTGCATTTCTTGTGACATTGCAGCTCTTTGCTGAGCTTGAGCTGCTTGCTGTGCTTGTACAACTCTTCCTGCTGTAGCGGCTGCACCTCGTGGGTCGCCTTCTACCCCAGCTTGTAATGCTGAAGCTCCAGCTTGAAGCAAAGCTTCACGCTCTAATTCAAAAGGTTCTTTAGCGATTGATAAACCGGCTAAAGCATTAACAGACAACTCTTTTCTTGCTTGCTCTAATGCTTTTGCTGCATCTCTTTGCGCAGCTCTTTCTTTATCTCTTTGTTCTTTAGCTTGTTTAAAACTAAAAATTGAGCCAGCTGCCTGTAGCCCAACTGATATTAATGGTAATAATAAAGGTGCTGCCATAATTTTTTTATAATTACAAAGATACTAATTTTTACGGATAGCTTTTCATTACATCGCTCTCTACTGCAAACAGTTCCGTCTTATTAGTGTTAAAGTTTACAATAGTAAATATACAATAATGACCTAATAAACCATGTGATTCAGCTTCAGAACTTTTTATAAACATAATGTATGGGTCGTTAGATGGAAAAGCAACAGCTCCTGTATAAGTAGTGCTAACAAAAATTTTATTAATTCCGTTTTGTAAATCGACCTGTATGTTTGTAACTACCCCACCAAAATTTAAATCAGTATACTGAGGTAAAGAATGGTATATATAATCTCCAATACTAATAATACTACCTATGGAAACCAGTGGGTCGGTTGAAAAGCTAAGCGTTGTTAAACCTCCATCAACAGATACGTTAGTTGTTTTACCAATACCATTTGCTGACCTCAAAGCATATTGTCCTTGAAGAGCAGGAACATTTCCTTCTTGTCTTACATAAGCAAACCAGCTACCTTCTTTCTTTTCAAACCATCCATCTTCAATGATACCGTTTTGCTGTATGTCTGTTTCCATGTACGCTTGCCACGCATTATCCGACTCTAAGTTTATTGTTTTAAATATTTTATTTTCTAATGGATTAATGTTAAACACACTTGATATTTGTGAGTTGAACTGCTCTCCATAGTAGTTGTTTCTAAGCTCATTGCTGTTGTGTCTATATAGATTACCTCCTTTGAATGTGTAAAAGAAGTTGTTCATTCCAATCATATAGTCTGGATTGAACGAATAAAATGATGGCCACCCCTCTGAGTTATCACTATATGATAATGTCCACTCTGTTTTTACCGGCGACGGTATAGGGGGAACAACACTTGTAGGCGCTGGCGTAGGTGAAGGTGCAACCGGTGTTGGGTCTGTTGGTGATGGACACGTTGATTCGTATACCAAATTGTTTTCACCTCCCATATACCCATGGAAATAACATGCGTAACTTACTGCGCCAAAATCACCATTTACATTTATAGTTACATCTCCGTAGTAGTATGTATAAGAATATCCGTCTGGCCCTACTTTTGTTCCAGCATTATATTGACCGGTGTATGATATTAATGATTCTAATCCATTGTTTAATATTGCAATAGGATGAGCTGAAGGCACACCGCTTAAGGTGTACTGACCCAGCTGAACTTGGTATTGTCCATAAGCTCCATTAATTACATATAACCTAACTATACCTGCGCCTTGAAGCGATAAGTCTGCCTCTGATACGGTTACAGTATTAGTTTGTATTAAACAATATTCTGGTAAAGTACCTGGAGTTGGAGGAGCTGGCGGTGTAGGAGGTGTAGGAACAGCTAAACATGTAGCACAATCTGCAAACTCTGGCAGACTAGATACGTTTATGTTTGTTACTGTCGAAACAGTAGTTCCATTTTCCCAACAAATAGAATTATATCTTAATACTGTAGGCCATGCAGAGTATCCTGTTGCCGCTCTAAAAACTTGTTTTTCAGAAGCATTACTACAATTTTGATATTCTTTATATTCATATCCAACAATAGGTGTGGGGTCTGCTGCTCCACAGTTAGTCGTACAATTTTGATTAATATCATTCCAAGAACCATACTGAGAATTAAGAAGTACTGTAGACCCTTTAGACAAACATAAATCTTCTGTTCTGTTTTCGTCTAGTTCATAAGTATATTTAGTTCCATCACAACACTCTACAGTCCACGTACAAGTGTCTGCTCCTATTGGACAGGAAAATCTTATAGTTCTACAAGCTGATGATGAACTTGAATATGACATAAATCAATTATTGATTTACAAATTTACGAATTATTTACTTGACTTTTAATCCAAGCGTATGTTAATGCCACTCCCTCTTTAAGTGGTCTAGCATAATCGACAATGCTAACCTTCTGTCTAAAAAGATTATTATCACTATTTCTACCCCTGACTCCAAGCGGCCCAGGAATATGAACTTTGTTTAATTTTTTATCTTCAACCTCACACGCATAATCCACTAGCGTATTTATAGAAACCATCTCTTCGCTTCCTATGTTTATTGGCCCTTCAAATTGCACTGCATTATTACAGAAATCTAATGTAGCTTTTATACAATCATCAATATAAAGAAAGCTTCGTGTTTGCTCACCGTCTCCCCATATTTCTACTTTGTCTTTAGCTGTGATAACTTTTCTACATATAGCTGCTGGTGCTTTTTCTTTTCCCCCTTGCCATGTTCCTTCAGGCCCAAAAACGTTGTGGTATCTAGCCACACGAACTTTAGTTCCATTGTCTCTAGCAAGAGCTCCATACAATCTTTCACTAAATAGTTTTTCCCACCCATACTCTGAGTCTGGATTTGCTGGATAAGCTGAAGACTCTTCACAGTCAGGGTTGTCTGCATCCATCTGATTATGCTCTGGGTATATACATGCGCTACTACTAAAGAATACCATAGGTATATTTTTTTCTTTAATTATCCGTGCTACGTTTAAGTTTATTGTAGCACTATTAAGCATTACATTCAAGTCGTTTTCTCCTGTAAAAATGTAGCCTGCTCCTCCCATGTCTGCAGCTAACTGATATATCTCATCTGTATCAGAAGAGATGCAGGTGTTTAATAAATAGTAATCAGTAGCATCTACTTTACAAAATTCATCTGCTTCCGTCTTACTAAACTCAGGGTATTTAACATCTACTCCGGTAACATAATGACCTATAGATTTTAATTTTCTAACTAAATGTGAGCCAATAAAACCACCAGCTCCTAACACTACAATTTTTTTCATTCTTTAAATTTTAATATATACTGTGCCCACTCGCTTGCGCTTTTGGGAGATTCTCTTTTATCTAATACTTCTACAAAGTTATGAATATATCCTTCTAATTTATTTTCCTCTGAAACTAATGTACGATATTTCTCATCACTGCCTGGCGTGTTGTTCCTGTAGTTGTGCCACACCAAAGCATTTCTCATAAATTCAACTTTGTGTCCATACATATAAGCCATACAGCTAGTTATCTCTTGGTCTAAAAACGGGTGAAGATATTCATTATACAATGACAACTGAGTAAAAGCTCCAGTCGAAAAAGTATTAGAGCCACTAACAACCGCAGTCTCTTTGAAATCATCTTGTACCCCTATACCTTTTCCTCTCATGTGATAATCATCTGTTAAATGTGATATAACATTATAAGTGTTATGAGGTCTTTCTTTTGTATAATAATCATAGTCCTCATCAAAATCAAAGTTAGGTGGAAACCCTGTCAACACTACATTTTCGCCTCTTGACAACAAAGCATTTATATATAGTTCGTCCCAATCCTTTTTAAACCTGCAATGACTATCTACAGTAAGACAAAAATCTTCGCCTTCATATAACTCTTTATATATCTCGTTGCGATGGTATCCTGTTCCTTTTCCAAACGTATATGGAGTAAACTTATATCTTACATTTGAAATGTTATTTAAAAAATTAGCTGGTGTTTTTGTTTGTTCGCTTACACCTATGTAAACTCTTTTAGGATATTTTGCTTTGGTAAAAGCGTCGTTTATTGTATTGATTAAATCAGGGTCTTTGTACGCAGCAATATTTATAAATATTTTATTCATCCCAATAGTAACGGTATAGATGTTGCCAACTCCACTCTTCTTCTTCCCATGGATATTTATCGTACATTAATTCTACTTTATCAAAATTACATCCTACTCTAGGGTTTGTAAACATCCCTAAGCTTGCTCTGTTTACATGAATGTAATCTGTAAAGGTAGACATTACGCTTCCTAAAAACTGAAAGGAGTAACTAGGAATTAGTTGGTCATATATAGTAGCGGTCAGGGGTGTTAAGTCTTGTATAAAATCATCTAAGAAATAAATCTTATAATCTTTTCTCAAAAAATCAAATATAGATTTATCTTTTTCATCAGTTGCAATGTAGAGTGGTAATTCTTTTTTAAACAAATGCCTATCCAAGTACAAGGGTATATCGTGCAGCAATCCAACAGTCTCTGGTCTGGTGTCTATAAAATCTCCACGTCTCACATGAATGGAGTTATATTCGCCGAGGTCTTTTCTAACTAAATCTATTCTATTTATATGTTCATCTTTAAATTTAAAACCATGAAGCATTTTATTTTTTATATCTTTTTGTTTTTCTAACGTTGAGCCGTACACACTGTGATAAAAATGACCAAATAGATTACGAGGGAAGTGAATAAACTTATCCTCGTGTTTCAAGTTATATTGTTTTCTGCCTTGAGAAAATTTTGTAAAGTCAATAATATCTTTTACTTCATGAGTTAAAACAAAACCTATGCAACTAGACAAAGGGTGTAATTCTTTATACTCACCATTAAACAACATTATTTTTGCTATGTTATCTACACCACTAAAATATGTTTTGCCATTTAAAGCTGCGTATTCAGGTATATCATAATAATTAACTGTGTTAAAAGTTTGTTTAAACACCTTCTCATCCCATATATCAAATGGATTTATGTATGTTTCTTTTTTATCCCAAGGATTTATAGCGTTAAAATAAATACCAGGTGGTATAATAAATTTTCTACCAGTGATTTCTGATATAGCTAAACCTATTTCTAAAGACATCCTTACGTTAGCAAATCCTGCCCACCAAGGTTCGATAGAAATATATTTATCCGACATACTCCCAGTCTTTAAGCTTATAGTGTACGTAAAAGTTTCTAAAATGTGTACCTCCAAAGACTTCATTTCTTCCGTGTTCACACACAGCTGACTCATAAAGTATCATATCTCCAGGCTGAGCATATACTTTATACCATTCTCCGTCATGTCCCTGAATATCCAAAGGCCAGTCATCAGACTCTGGTTTGTTAGAACAACCGCAAGCTAAATCTTTGTCTACTATAATTATAGAACTTATGTGGTGCGTAGCTATTCTGTCTACATGAGAAGTTAATGTTGCTCCCTTTGTGTAGGAACGAATACCATATATAAATGATTTTAACAGGGGTTCATTTACCCAGTCTTGGTGAGTTTTTAAAAGCTGGTCGTGTATCATTGTTCTTACAGTAGGCAAATGGTCAAACGACATGAGCTCAGAACCTCCTCCTACAATAAACTGTTCTTTGCCTACAAACTCTTCTTTTTCTAATTTATCTTTTAGTAGCTCATAAGACTCTCTAATTAAATTCCATGTATCTGTTGGACACTTTATCAAGGCAAAACCATTATCAGTAAATCTTGGAAAATTTTCTGCGTTGCTAAATGATTTCACGGCAGGTTTTTCTTTTATTTCATTTACTTGATTAGCTTTAACAATGTAAGATTTGTTTTGCATTTCTTCTATAATCTTAGGCTCTTCTACTTTTTGAACAGTCTTTTCATTTTTAGAATCATTAAACATTTTTTCATCTCCAGCTCCATCCCAACTATTTTCTCTCCACCAAGAAGTAACTATATATTTTTTCCCTTCATCTACGGTAACACCTTCATGTAAATATTGTTCTTGTAACTTTCCGTCTTTCATGTTTTCCCACCATAAAGCTTTGCCTATTTCAGGCTCTACGGTTTTGTTTAGTTTTGGAAAATGTGTGCCCCCTCCTTTGTACCCCTCGTTTAAATAAATCATTAAGGTGTGTGTTCTGTTACCTGATGCTTTACAGTGCATATCGTAAGCAGGGCCACTAAAAAAATCATTATGTGGTTTAAAATATTGTCCTGGCTCATACAGCTGACCTTGAAGAGCTTCTCCTTTATTAACATCTAAATTTAAATGACTGGCTATTTTTGTTTTGATATTCCATACCAGGCCACTATTGCCATCTAAGTTAGAAGTGCTTGACGTTCGGTGGTCTGTTACATCTGAGCGGTCAGTTCCACCAACAACAACAGATGAGCGACTATGATTTGCATCAATCATAGTAATTAGTTCCTGACACTCGTCAGGTGTTAGAAAGTTTTTTATTTCTTGCATTAGATTTAATTAAATTTAATTAAAGTTATAAATAAAAAATTGAAAGACAAAAGATTATGGACAAGTAGTACTTGTACATGAGCTTGTAAATGCTGACCCATTCCAGTATCTGTAGAAGCTTCCCGTGTTATAGTAACCTGGTAATGCTAATCTATCACAATTACTTGTTCTATCAAGTCTTGTTGCAGTACAGAAATCTGTTGTGTTCATATAGAATGTTTGGTAGTTAGCACATAGTATATCTCCTACTGTTGCTACTAACTCTAAGCTAACTGCGTTACATGCAGCACTTGGCGCAGGAGTTGGAGCTGGCGCAGGTGTTGGACTAGGCGTTGGACTAGGTGTCGGACTCGGTGTTGGAGTTGCTGCGTTACACTGCGCACATGATGCGTGTGTTGATACTGGCGCATTTCCATTTATACCAGCTGGTATGTCTTGAATTTCATAACAGTGTCCGTCTGCCATCAATGCTGCTGAACCAACTGCTAATACAGAAGATGATACTAATTCAGTGTATGTGTTTACACCACCGTCACATCTTGTAATAGCGTAGTAGTAATTAGATACTACAGGTGCTGGCGTTGGACTCGGAGTAGGACTCGGTGAAGGAGTCGGGCTCGGTGCTGGCGTTGGAACTGGCGCTGGTGTTGGTGCACCTGTACATCCAGTAAAGTTGTTAGACGCACATCCTCCAGTTGTTGTAGCTGTAAGTGTAGCCGTACAAACTGGACTTATTCCTGTTGTTGCAGTTATTTCAAAACATTGCGTTCCATTCCATGTAGGACAACTTCCACCACCTCCGGACAATCTCACCGCTAAACCATTAATTAATCCACTACTTCCATTTATTGTAATATCATAAGACAATCCAGTTATACAATCTTGGACTCTAACATTTTGAGTTGCTACAGGCGCTGGTGTTGGTGCTGGTGTAGGCGTTGGTGCTGCACAGCTAACTTTTGCATTTACAGTTCCAGAAGAGTTAATAAGAAGTGCATAATCAGGTTGCGCTTGACCCTGAACATTTGATACACCATACCATAATAACCCACCGTTAAATACAGTTGATTGTGATGAGTTAGCATACATGGTATCTCCAGTTTGTATTAATCCAACGTTTGCTCTACTTGTAAACAGGTAAGAACTTGTAGCTATACCACAAGCAGCTGTATCAGTTGCAGAACCATTCTGTGCAAACGCTGTGCTAAATGTGCTTGGACTTTCACAATCAAAACAATTATTAAAGCTTGTTAGAGACTCAACGCTTATGCTAGAGTTTCCAGTAGTAGATTGTGGGTTTGAGAAACATAAATCATTTCCACTAACATTATATCTAACTACACTTGGCCAGCTTGAAGTTGTAGTAAGTTTTCTAAATACCTGCGTTGTGTTAGTGTAACACTCAGTATATTCATTGTATTCATATATAGGAGTCGGAGCACAACCACCACAACTACTGTAAGCTGAATTAACAGTTACTGTAGAATCATAAGTTGTCGCAGCATTATCTACTATTTCCCAACATGTAGCACCAGTAAACTCTGGGTTAGGCCCTGCAGCCGCACCAGTTATTTCTATTGATTGTGAGTTTATGTATCCAGAAGTACCTGAAATTCTCACTTTATATGTTGGTGTTGTTGTACCACACTGTCTTATTTCAACATCTTGTGTTGCTATTGGCGCTGGTGTCGGACTAGGTGTTGGTGTAGCATTACAATCAACAATAGCGTCTACAGCTCCTGTAGCGTTTATTAATAATGCGTAACCATTATCAGGATTTGGATATTTTCCTGTTGTATTTGTAACTCCATACCATTTTAATCCACCATTAAATATGTTAGTTAATCCTGCATTTGTATATAATAAGTCTCCTACTTGTATTGACGCCACATTAGCTCTTGATGTAAACATAGAAACTGATGTCTGAGCCAGACACGCTGCTGCTGATGAACTTTGTCCTGCGTTTACATTATCCGTTGAGAATATTTGAGTTGATGCCACTGGTACAGGTGATGGCGTAGGAATAGGACTTGGTGTTGGACTTGGTGTTGGCGTTACACACGAAGCACAATTAGCAAACGAAGGTAAACCTGCAGCATCTACTGTTGAAGTAGAACCTGTAGCTGATGGGCTCTCCCAACATACCCCACTATAAACCAATACATTAGGGAAACTACCACCTGAAACTAATCTAAATACTTGTGTGTTTGTACTACTACATTGAGTATATTCTCTATAATCATAAGTTACAACTGGGGCTGGAGTAGGACTAGGGCTAGGCGTAGGACTAGGGCTAGGCGTAGGACTTGGTGTTACTGTTGGAGCTGGCGTTGGTATAGGGCTAGGTGATGGAGACAAACAATTAGGACAAGAAATTTCTGCAAATAATACTCCAGAAGCTTGCTGTCTATATATTGATTGGTCAGAATACCATCCGTCAGGAGCAAAGGTAGTAAGCGCCGCATCTAAATACAACGCAGTAGCAGTTGAAAAACTTACTGAACTATAATAATATGTTCCTGTTGTTGCCGCCATTTATAATTTTACAAAGTTAACCATTTATACTGAACATCTTGAATCTCCACATCCTGAAACCACCACTGTTACTTCTCCATTTGTACCTGTACCTCCAGTGGCATATAGTGAAGCACATCCTACCACTGTTCCACCGCTTGAATACTGCACTTCGTTTCCTACTACTACTCCTAACGTTGTGTTTGCTTTTAAATATACTGCTTGCAAGTTAACACAATCTATACCAATGAAATAATTATAAGTTGGTATTGATGGTGCTGGCGTCGGAGACGGTGTTGGGCTAGGCGCTGGTGTAAATGTACAATCACAACATGACTCGAAGAAACTTCCTGATGAAAAACATAATTGTTGACCTATTGAATTTCTTAAATCATATATTAAATATAACTTGTTACCTCCAGCTGGCATTACAAAATCAGCACTATAAAGATTTGGAGCTCCAGTGCTGTTAATAGGAGTTGCTTGAACTGAAGCAGCTAATAAAATGTTTATATCTGTTGAGTTGTTTTCATATAAAGCGTCAGTCCTTAAATATCTAAACTCGTTTTCTGTTGGGTCAAACACATAATTATCAAAGTTAATTTTATTACTTCTCATCGTTATAGTAGCTCCATCTGGAGGTATTATGTTTGAACCTTGAGGGCCTTCTAACTCTCTATATTGAGAAACTATTGGGTCATTAGGACTAGCTAAAAATGTAACTAAATCGGTCTGCGTAGGTGAACTTACTGTGTTGTTTGTCCAGTTAAATTCAGTATGTATAAATTGACCTGCATTAGAATTAGTTGTTAATGTTACACTGTATACGCTAAACAATTCTTCTTCAGGACACTTAGCTGTTACCTGAATTGTATCCGCTACTGATGAATCTGTTGAAATTATTATAACTACTTCGCTTGGAGTCGGGTTTGGTTTTGGAAACTTTAAAGTTCCGCTTTGATATACAACACCTGTGGTATAAGTAACACCATCATATATTGCTTGTATCGTATAGCCCACTCCTGATGCTTGACCTTCGGTTTCAATATCTACTCCTCCTTCAGTTACAATCTGCTGTTCAGTTCCCTCTGTTACAATTAAATCAGAATTTTCAAAAGGTATAACATAATCTATCTCTACAAAGAATAATTTTGAAGGTGGGCCTACATCTTCTCCTATATCTACACAATAAACAAATTCTTGATTAGGTAAAACGGTTATATTTTTAGTAACACCACAAGCAGTACAAAGCTCAGTCTCTGGTTTAACAATAGTGTTAGAAGTAAATACATACTCGTGCATATACGGGTCATACCCGCCTAGTTTCTGAGTAGCTGAAGCTTCTGCAAATAAATCTCTAAACCAACTTCTCATACCCTGGTTAGATATTACCGATAATGTTTCGTCTTGCGCAGAACTACCAGTTAGTTTTACAACCACATTTCTTTTCGCATCTGAAAAATATTTATTAGCTCCAAACTCAGCAAAACTTTCTGGGTGATTACTAATACCATAATCTTCGATACGAGCTATTTGTGTTCCTAAAACTTCAGGTACTGAGGTAACATCACCACCACCTGTCGAATCCGACAATAAGTTTTTACCAGCTAGAACGTAAGATATTTTATCTTCTTGCAGCACAAGAATATCGGTTTCTCTTGCAAACAAAATTTCTACATCTCCATACGTTTCTTCTAGTGGCTTAAAATTCAACAGACCTAGATT
>Ga0160423_10002332_pt1 | contig 15848 bp, 15 predicted proteins | sample CRUFie14St8metaG_FD_108191 | JGI IMG/M metagenome (GOLD analysis project Ga0160423, IMG submission 108191) | Marine microbial communities from the Costa Rica Dome - CRUD Field 142mm St8 metaG | ecosystem: Environmental > Aquatic > Marine > Oceanic > Photic zone | place: Costa Rica: the Eastern... | reverse complement strand
CCTCCTAAGGGAGCGGGAGGATGTTTTTTTGTATGGGCAGGATATTGGAAACTTCGGAGGCGCCTTCAAGGCAACAAAGGGTTTCATTGAAGAATTTCCCGATCGAGTGCTCGACGCTCCCATCAGCGAGGATGCGATGGCCGGGATGGCAATCGGCGCAGCTATTAGTGGCATGCGTCCGATTGTGGAGATGCAATTCGCGGACTTTTCCTCGATTGCTTTCAACCAAATCGTCAACCAGGCCGGAACGCATTTTTATCGAACGGGAATACCGGTCCCGATTACGATGCGCATGCCGTGTGGAGGCACCCCGGGATCGGGACCGTTTCACAGTCAAATGGTCGAAACACTCTATGCCCATTATCCGGGGATTGTTGGAGTGACTCCGGCGACTGTTGCTGATGCTTACCATTTACTGAAAGCTTCGGTCCTGCTCGATGACCCAGTCGTTTTCTGTGAGCACAAATTCCTCTATCGCTGGCTGAAATCGAAGAGTCTGGATTATGATGGATTGCCTCTGGGGGCCGCTCGAATTACGCTGCCGGGAAAGCATGCTACGGTCGTTACATATAGCGCGATGGTTCACGAAGCGGTGCGGGCGGCTACTCGTCTGGCCGAGGAAGGATGGGAGATCGAAGTAGTGGATCTTCGTTCAGTGAAACCCCTCGACACGGATACCGTAATTGCATCGGTAGCGAGGACCGGAAGACTCCTCGCTCTGGGCGAGGCATTTCCCTGGGGTGGTGTTACCGCTGAGGTTGTTTCGAGGGTTGTCGCGGAGGGCTTTCATCTTCTCGATGCTCCTCCGATGCGCTTAAATTCCAAGGACACTCCAATTCCGTATCATCCGGATCTTTGGGCGGTCCATCGTCCAACTCCTGAATCCATTGTGCAGAAGCTTCGTGAACTTTTAAACCTCTAATCGCTATGCCACAGGTTCCCATTATTATGCCCCAACTCGGCGAATCGATTGCCGAAGCCCGGATTGTCAGACTGTTAATTGGCGTTGGTGATCAAGTGGTCGCGGATCAGGATATTATCGAGGTGGAGACAAACAAGGCCACAATGGCGGTAACGACCTTGTGCGGAGGCACGATTATCGAAATTCGCGGAGAGGAAGGGGCGAATTATGCCGTGGGAAGTCTTCTTGGGGTTTTGGAGGCGACGGCAGAGGAAATCGAACGAACAGGCTCCCCAACGATGGGCGAAGAAGGTGCCCAGGTGTTAAAAAGTGATGAGGAAGAGGAGAATCTTCACTTCAGGCAAGCCGATCAAAGTTACGAGGAGCCGAAGTTGGTGGAACCCAGTATCAAAGGTCTTCCTGTTCCAGCTGGAACAAAAGGTGCGCATTATCTTTCTCCCCGGATGCGGGCGCGCATGGATGAACTTGGATTACGGGGTGCTGATATTTCCGCGATTGCAGGAAGTGGGGCGGGAGGCCGGGTTACCGTTGAAGATCTCGAAAAGTTTTTGGAGTATATCTCCGAATGGCCGCACAGTTCGGCCTCTCCAATGCGGCTGTCCGTCGCGGATGCCATGCTGCGCAGTTGGTCCCGTCCTCTTGCTTCTGTCGGCCTTCCAGTGGTTCTCGATTCAGTTCTCGAACATCGCTCGCGTCAAAATCCCAAGCCTGGGTTGACCTTGTATGTTCTTCGCGCTTTCGCGATTTCCTTGGCGGAAGAGCCGACTACGGCGGGTTTTCTCATTGGCGAAAAAATCGTTCATCCCAGAGCTTACGATATTGGAGTGGCTGTTCAGGTGGAGGATGGCGTGATGGTGCCAGTGTTGCGCAATGTTGATCAGCACACCGTTCCGGAGTTGGCTGAAGATTACAGTCATTTGGTGGCCGCGGCCAGAGAACGTCGTCTTACTCCCGATCAAACCAGCGGAGGCATCGCGACCGTGACAAATTTTGGCACCTTCGGATTGAAATGGGGCACGCCTATTCCCCTTCCTAATGAAACTCTCATTTTGGGATTGGCCGCAGGAATCAAAAAGCCCAAATGGAGTGATGAAGTGGGAGCCTTCGTGCCGGTGACCGAGACGGAACTTTGTCTCACTTTCGACCACCGCGTTGTCGATGGCGGGGGAGCCGGGCTTCTACTCCAACGGATCGGCAAGCTTTTACAATATCCCGAAAATCTCTAAGTCGAGCTGGAGTAATATTCGCGATATTCTCGGGGGCTCATATGCATCACGGAAATAAAGGCGCGAGTGAATGAAGCATGCTCTTGATAGCTCAGGGAAATTGCAATCTGTCCGATGCTCAAGGTCGTATTTAAAAGCCGGTCGCAAGCTGCCGCTATGCGAGCATGGACCAGGTAGCGTTTTGGGGTGGTTCCGAAATATTTGCGAAAACGACGTTCCAGGCTGCTCACCGACATGTGGACTTTTCTCGCAAGTTCTGGGATGCTGATCGGGTCATCTAGATGGTCGTGAATATGATCCACCAGATCAGAAATAGCTCGTTGGGGAGTGGGAAGAGGAGGTCCTTCGCCGTGCTCCAAGCGTCGTGAGATTCCTGCAGTTCCAATGATTTGGTTGTCTTCGGAAAATAAAGGGATTTTCGAAGTCATTCGCCATTCTATACCACCTCCCTGACGGGTGATGATTTCTAATTTATTTTGCATCGATTTACCGCTGCTAATGACGCTTTCATCGTCTTTCTGAAAATTTTTGGCCATCGTTGGGGCAAATAGCGTGGCGTCAGTTTCACCAATCAGATCTTCGGGTAGACGGCGGAGCAATTCCGCATAGGCGCGGTTTGCGAAGACGATGGCTCCCTGGCGATCCTTGAGCCAGAACATGATCTCGGGGAGGGCTTCGAACAAACCAAGAGCGATCTGCCCTGATCTGAGGTTCCCCACAAACTCAATAAATTTGGGGTTTTCCTTAGAATTTTCGCTTCGTTCACTCATGGCCATTTTGACGATTTAAGACAAAAAAACGATGGATTCCATCATAGGAAAAGAAAAGGAATTTCTGCTAGTATCTTTCGGCGGTCGGGAAGATCCTTCCGCACAATTCCGAGAAAAGAACCATGTCCGAATACTTTCCTAACATTCCTAAGATCCAATACGAGGGTCCTGATTCCGATAATCGATTGGCTTTTCACCATTACAACCCGGAAGAGGTGATTGCAGGCAAGTCGATGCGGGATCACCTGCGCTTCGGCGCTGCTTATTGGCATTGCATGCGCAATGGGTTGGGCGATCCGTTTGGAGAGGGCACTGCTTTGATGCCATGGGACGATGGCAGTGACTCGCTTGATAATGCGATCGCGCGCGTTCCGGTCTTTTTTGAGTTCCTCGAGAAGATTGATATTGACCACTATTGTTTCCACGACCGCGACATTTCTCCCGAGGGGGAGACGCTCGCTCAGACTCACGAAATGTTTCACCGCGTGGTTGATGAGTTTGAAAAATATCAGCAATCCAGCGGCAAAAAACTTCTCTGGGGAACTGCATGCCTTTTCTCCCACCCACGATATGCTCACGGAGCATCAACTTCACCCAATGCTGACGTCTTCGCCTATGCAGCCAGTCAGGTGAAAAATGCCATCGATGCAACTCACCGTCTTGGCGGTCCGGGCTATACTTTCTGGGGTGGACGCGAAGGATATGGTTCATTAATCAACACCGATATGAAGCGTGAGGTTGATCATCTGGCGGCCTTCCTTCACCTTGCTGTCGATTATGCCAAGAAGATTGGTTTTACTGGTCAATTTTATATTGAGCCCAAGCCACGTGAACCTTCTACCCACCAGTATGATTCCGATTCGGCGGCTTGTTTGAATTTCCTTCGCGAATATGATCTCCTTGATCACTTCAAGCTGAACCTCGAGACAAACCACGCGACTCTCGCTGGCCATACCATGGAGCACGAGATGGAAGTGGCTATCGGAGCCGGAGCTCTTGGTTCGGTTGATGCCAATCGCGGTGACGAGCTTCTTGGATGGGATACCGACCAATTCCCAACTAATCTCTACGGCACGACCAACATCATGATCCGTCTCCTGAAGATGGGTGGATTCACTACTGGTGGACTTAACTTCGATGCCAAGCGTCGTCGCGAAAGTCACGAGCCCGAAGATCTCTTCCATGCTCACATCGGAGGAATGGATGCCTTTGCACGTGGCTTGAAAGTTGCCGCCAAAATCATCGAAGACGGCAAGTTTGACGACTTTGTGAAGACCCGCTATGAGTCGTTCGACTCAGGTATCGGTGGTCAGGTTGAAGCGGGATCTATCAGTCTTGAAGACCTCGATTCCTATGCCGTTGGTATCACTCCTCCGCAACTTACGAGCGGACGTCAGGAGCGTCTCGAGAATCTGCTTAACGATTACCTCTAGGATTATTCGGCCATGTCTCTCGTTCTAGGATTAGATTCTTCGACCCAAAGCCTCTCGGCGGTTCTTCTTGATGCTGATCAAGGTGTCGTCGTGGCCGAGGATTCGGTGAATTTTGGAGACGACCTCCCCCAATATCAACAAGGCCACGGTTATGCTGAAGGCGGAGTGAGAGGGGAGATCCATGCTAATCCTTTGATGTGGGTCGAGGCCCTAGATCTCCTCCTAGGTCGAATGAAATCCAATGGAGTGGACTTCAGTTCTGTCATTGCGGTTTCCGGTTCCGGGCAACAGCACGGGAGTGTCTATCTTCGTTCTTGTTTTGGCGAGAAGCTCTCTCAATTGGATTCCGCCCAGAGTTTGGTTGAGCAAATCGAAGGATGCCTGACCCGAAAAAGTTCTCCGATTTGGATGGACAGTTCGACTTCCGCGGAATGTGCCGAGATTGCTTCGGCAGTGGGTGGAAATGAAGTCGTTTGCGCCAAGTCTGGTTCGATCGCCGTGGAGCGTTTTACCGGCTCTCAAATTCGGAAATTTTCTAAAATAGAGCCAGAGGCCTACGCCGAAACGGGAGTGATTCATCTAGTGAGTTCATATTTCGCCTCCATCCTTGCGGGCAGAAATGTCGCGATCGATCGAGGCGATGGGGCCGGAATGAATCTCATGAACCTCGCTTCCGGTGAATGGGACGAGGATTTGGTGGATGCCACTGCGGATGGACTGAAAGGCAAACTTCCTGCCGTCGCTCCTTCGAATACCAACTCAGGACCGATTTCGTCATACTTTGTTCAGAAATATGGCTTCAGTGAAAACTGCCAAACCGTGATCTGGTCCGGAGACAATCCCTGTAGCCTCATCGGGATGGGCGCAGCCAAACCAGGAAAGGTGGTCATTAGTTTGGGAACCAGCGATACTTTGTTCGCGGCCATGCCCGAACCGAAGACCGATCCCAATGGCTACGGCCACGCCTTTGGTAATCCTGTCGGTGGCTACATGAGTCTCATCTGTTTTAAGAACGGATCCCTCGCCAGAGAAGCAATCAAAAACCAATTCAACCTCGAATGGTCCGCCTTTGAAAAAGACGGACTCGCACAAACGCCTATCGGAAACGACGGTATTATGATGTTGCCGTTTTATGAGCCGGAGATCACACCTCGTATTGATACCGGTGGTCCGGTTTTTTCTACTGATAACGCACTCACTCCAGAACAAAGCGTCCGAGCTGTTTTAGAATGCCAGTTCCTCAATATGCGAAACAATTCCGAATGGCTCGGAGTTGATCCGACTCGCATCTCTCTTACCGGTGGTGCATCGGCGAACGATGGAATCGCCCAAGTCGTCGCAAATGTCTTCGGGGCCCCTGTGGATCGTCTTGATGTTCCCGGATCTGCTACTATCGGAGCAGCAATGCGGGCAGGACATGCAATTGGAATCGACCTCGATGTCCTCGAGAGTAATTTCTCACAAGCCAAAGAAGGTTCGACTATTGAGCCTGAAGAAGGAGCGTTTGAGATCTACCAACGAATGCTCCCTCAATTCTCCCAGTTCATTTCAAGCCAACACTAATTCTCAAAAACCAAATTATATTATGCCAAGACCAGTCACCCTCTTCACCGGCCAGTGGGCCGATTTGCCACTTGTCGAGCTCCTGCCAAAAGTTAAGGAAATGGGCTACGACGGAGTTGAACTCGCCTGCTGGGGCGATCACTTCGATGTGCAAGCCGCCCTAAATGACGACAGCTACATTGCAAATCATTGGGAGCTTCTCAAAAAGAACGACCTCGCGTGTTACGCCATTTCATCCCATCTTGTGGGGCAGGCGATCTGCGACAATATCGACGAACGCCACGCGGCAATTCTTTCGCCTGAAATCTACGGCGACGGAGATCCTGAAGGAGTTCGCCAGCGTGCCGCCCAGGAGATGGTCGATACCGCTAAAGCTTGTCGTAAGTTTGTCGACGCGGGCGCTGACTATATGGCAGAAAAGCTTCCTTCCGGAATCGGAGCCGTTGTTAACGGCTTCACTGGCTCCAGTATCTGGCATGCTCTTTACGCGTTCCCTCCAACTGACCAAGCGTTTCTCGAAAAGGGCTACGTCGATTTTGCAAATCGCTTTGGACCAATTCTTGATGCTTTCGAAGAACAGAATGTCAATTTTGCACTCGAAGTTCACCCAACTGAAATTGCTTTCGACATCGCTACTGCCGCCCGCGCCATTGAAGCCGTTGGTGGACACAAGCGATTTGGCTTTAACTACGACCCTAGCCACCTTGGCTACCAGGGTGTCAATTACGTCCGCTTTATTCGCGAATTCGCTGACCGCATATTCCACGTTCACATGAAGGACGTCTGGTGGGGGCACGGTGACGGAACGGTCGGTGTTTTCGGTGGGCACACCGATTTCTGCGATGCACGTCGCGCCTGGGATTTCCGTTCGGTCGGACGTGGCGATATCAACTTTGAAGAAATCATTGTCGCCCTCAATGATACCCAATACAGCGGACCTCTCTCGGTTGAATGGGAAGATGGACGGATGGAGCGTTTTCACGGTGCCACCGAAAGTTGCGCCTTCACCAAAGCTCTCGACTTCCCGCGTAATGAAGGCGGAATGTTTGACTCGGCATTCGACGGAGATAACCAGTAACAACGAATTATTATGGCAACTAAAATTGGAGTAATCGGAGCAGGTGGCATGCTGCAATACCATGCAGCCGGGTTCAAACAAGGCGGAGGCGAAATCATCGCCGTCGCGGACGTTGCACCTGGCGCTGCCGCAGCAGCAGCTGAAAAATACGACATCGCGCAGTCATTTGAGAGCGTCGAGGAAATGCTTGAGAGTGCGGGCTGCGATGCGGTAAGCATTATCGTTCCCAACAAATTCCACGCACCAATGGCGATCCAGTGCATGGAGGCCGGGAAGCACGTCTTTTGTGAAAAGCCTCCCGCTCTCAGCGCAGAGGAGGTCGAAGAAATGATCGGAGTTTCCCAAGCCACGGGAAAGCGTCTCATGTTCAACTTCAACAACCGGGCGCGTCCCGAGTCCCGTGAGATGATGAAGTTTATTTCAGCAGGCGATGCCGGAACGATCAATTCGGCGCAAGCGAAGTGGATCCGGCGCACAGGCATTCCGGGCTTCGGCGGTTGGTTTACGACCAAGGCTCTGTCTGGCGGAGGCCCACTCATTGACCTCCTTCACATGGTGGATCTCGCGATGTATTTCATGGGATACCCCGAGCCGGCTCACGTCATGGGGCAGACCTTTGACACATTCATTACCGACAAGAGTTTCAAGGGACCGTGGGGTATTCCAGATCGTGCAGATGGCGTCACCGACGTTGAAGCTGCTGCTCATGGATTTGTCACGTTTAAGACAGGACAGGTTCTTTCGCTTCAGGTGTCTTGGGCCGAGATGATCAAGCGTGAAGAGGTTTCAGTTGTTTTCCAAGGAACTCAAGCTGGAGGAAAAGTAGAACGTCTCTTTGGTTCCGATGGTCTGGATGAAACGGCGATCGATACCTGCGAGCTTTATGTTCAGGAGGATGGGAAGTCGGTTGACCGCACCGTCGTTGTCGAGGAATGCGAAGACATGGGCCGGATTAATTCCGCTGCCAACTTCGTAGAGACCATCGATGGCAAGGCCGAACCTCTCAATACACCGGATCAGGCGCTTTCTCTGATGAAGGTGATAGACGCCATTTATCAATCCGCACAAAGCGGAAAACCAGTCAGCCTTTAGTCCCCCAGAATTATGAACCGTAAACTTAGAATGGGAATGGTCGGTGGAGGCCGTGGAGCCTTCATTGGACAAGTCCACCGCATGGCTGCCAATTTGGACGGTAAAATCGAATTGGTTGCCGGGGCGTTTTCTTCTGACCCTGAAAAGTCCAAGCTTTCGGGGCAGGACTTCTTTATTGATCCAGATCGGGCCTATGGGAGCTATGAGGAAATGGCTGCGGCCGAAGCAGCTCGCGAGGACGGTGTCGACTTTGTCAGCATCGTGGTCCAGAACCACCTTCACTTTGCGGTGGCCAAAACCTTCCTCGAGGCTGGCATTAATGTTATTTGCGACAAACCGCTCGCGTTGAATATCGATGAAGCCAAGGAACTTCAGAAGATTGTTCACAGTTCAGATCTCGTTTTCGCGCTGACTCATAACTACACGGGTTATCCAATGGTCAAGGAAGCCAAGCGCATGTTTGATGATAAGAAATTGGGACGCATACTTAAGATTGTCGTGGAATATCCGCAGGGTTATGCTGTGGGGGATGTCGAAGGGGAAGGTTCAGGTGCCATTTCGAATTGGCGCGCCGATCCCAAGATCGCCGGAGCATCTAATTGCATGGGGGATATTGGGACGCATGCTCATAATCTCGCGCGTTATATCACGGGGCTGGAAATCGATGAACTTGCGGCCGATTTGACGGCCTTCATTCCTGGGCGCGAATTGGATGATGATGGAAATTGCCTTGTTCGTTTCGAAGGTGGCGTGAAGGGAATCATATACGCTTCCCAGATTTCCAATGGCGACGAGAATAATCTTAATATCCGCATCTATGGAACCAAAGCTTCCATTGAGTGGCATCAGGAAGATCCCAACGAGCTCATCGTCAAATACGCCAATGCTCCGCGGAGGACCTATCGCCGTGGAAATGACTATCTTGGCGAAGCTGCGAAGGGCAATAGTCGGACTCCGTTTGCGCATCCTGAGGGTTTCATCGAGGCATTTGCCAATGTCTATTTAGCCGCCGCCGCTGCAATTACTGATAAAATCGATGGGAATAAAGCGCCGGAAGCTGGTTATGACTTCCCCACGGTTGACGACGGAGTTGCCGGCATGGCCTTTATCAAGGCTTGCGTTGAGTCATCCCAAAACAACGCAGCTTGGACCAAGTTAGACATTTAAAATCGATTAAAACTCTCCCAAGAGCCGCTCTTTGTAGTAAAGATCGGCTCTTTTTGTATTCTTGTGAATTCTCATTCTATCTCTATAGTCGAGCCAATGAAGCGGCTAATTTTATTCTCATTCCTGCTCGCAGGCTTGAGTTCTTGTTCTTCTTCTTCGGAAGACGGGGAGGGAGGGGAGTCCGCCCAAAATTCCAAGGTTGGGAAGGAATATAGCCTCAATCAAATAAATCCCTTCGAATGGAATGACGACGACGTTCAAAAAGCAACGAACGGGACCATCGAAGGCGGGAAGCGGAGCCGTTATGATAAGGTCGGATCTTCCAAGTATGCCCAGAAGGGAGCAGCGTCATATCTCAACAAGAGTTACACCAAGGAAGCTTGGAAAGGTGGTAAAAATTACAACACCGGATCTTATCGGACGGGGAGCTTCGGGAGCTCTGGAAAGCAGTCGAGATTTAGTAATCAACGTTCAGGCGAAAATTCACAAGTGGCGAGAGCGTCGGGACAAAACTATTCGACCGGTTCATATCGTAGTGGCTCAGCCCAAGAGACTGGACGCTATACCCGGACAGGTTCGAGTGGTTATATAGATAATCGGCGCGATAATTATGGCTGGATTCCTACAGTTTACAGTCGCGACGATCATCGTCGCATGAGCATGGGAGAGGCCAAGAGTCTCTTGAGTCGCTAGTGGATCTCAGTTTTTAGCAAGGCTCAATTGGCCCCGGAAGACGATGGAAGAGAATGAAGGAGAGTCATTGAAGGAGCGTCTTTGGCGGGTGGTTTTCGAGGCGGAAACGCCGATGGGCAAAGCCTTCGATGTTGTTTTGCTCTGGGCGATTGTCCTGAGTGTCGTTGCGGTGATGTTGGAAAGTGTTGCGAGTATTGATGCAAAATACCACACGACCTTGAAGGCCTTTGAGTGGGGGTTTACTATTCTATTCACGATAGAGTATCTCCTGCGAATTTTTCTCGTTCGTCATCCGCTGAAGTATATGCGGAGCTTTTTCGGGATTGTAGATCTTTTGTCCTGTATCCCAACTTATCTCGGTCTTTTTATAGGAGGTGCCCATTCCCTTATGGTCATCCGTATTCTACGTCTATTGAGGATGTTCCGCGTGCTCAAGATGGTTGGGCATGTCCGAGGCGGACAAGTCATCATGCGCGGTCTTGTTCAAAGTAGGGCCAAAATATTTGTTTTCTTCTTCAGCGTGCTGTTATTTGCAATTTTGGCGGGCACCTTAATGTATTTGGTGGAATCGGGTGAGCCGAATACTCAGTTCACTAATATTCCTATCAGTATTTATTATGCGATCGTTTCGATCACAACGGTGGGATACGGAGATATCGTCGCGACCACGATTACTGGGAAGTTTCTGACCTCATTTTTTGTTCTGAGCGGTTACGCTATTATTGCGGTCCCTACCGGCATCGTGACTTCGGAGTTGATCAAGTCCCACTTTGGAGACCACACGAGCGAAGCCTGTCAGGGATGCGGAATTCACGGGCATCTGCCAGATGCCAAGTATTGTCGCTGCTGTGGCGATAAGTTGCATTAGGGCGTTGCAGGATGGCGACACCGAGGCAACACTTGGACATGTGGAATTCAGCCGCTGATTTTGAGGATATTCGCTACGAAAAAACTGAGGATGGTGCGATCGCCAAGATCACCATCAATCGCCCGGAAGTCAGGAATGCATTCCGACCTCTTACCGTGAACGAGCTTCTTCAGGCGTTTGAACTAGCTCATCAGGACGAACAAGTAGGGGTCATCATCCTCACCGGAGAAGGAGAGAAAGCATTTTGCTCCGGAGGCGATCAAAAGGTCAGAGGGCATGCCGGCTACCTAGGTGATGATGGCGTTCCCCGCCTCAATGTTCTCGATTTGCAGAAAAAGATTCGTTCCTTACCCAAGCCTGTTGTGGCGATGGTGGCGGGCTATGCCATCGGAGGTGGGCACGTATTGCATATCGTGTGCGATTTGACGATCTCCGCTGACAATGCCCGATACGGCCAAACCGGCCCCAAGGTAGGTTCTTTCGACGGAGGATTGGGTTCGAGTTATCTTGCTCGGATCGTGGGACAGAAGAAAGCCAGGGAAATTTGGTATCTTTGTCGCCAGTATGATGCTCAACAAGCTCTTGAAATGGGCTTGGTCAACACGGTTGTATCTCTGGATAATTTAGAAAGTGAGACCGTGAAATGGTGTCGTGAGATGCTGGCTCACTCGCCTCTTGCATTAAGATGTCTCAAGTCGGCCATGAACGCTGACTGTGATGGTCAGATGGGATTGCTCGATCTAGCCGGCAATGCGACTTTGCTCTACTATATGAGCGAAGAGGCGAAAGAGGGAAAGCAGGCCTTTATCGAGAAGAGAAAGCCCGATTTCGGTAAATTTCCCAGAGTTCCCTAATCAGCCAGCCGATGTCGCAGTGGAAAGCTTGGATCCTGGCCGCGCGGCCAAAGACTCTTCCTGCTGCCATCGTGCCGGTTTGGTCCGGAAGCTTGCTGGCCTATGAGCGGACCGGGAGCTTTCATTTAAGTTTGGCTCTCCTGACGGTATTTGGGGCGATATTCATTCAAGTTGCCACCAATTTTTTTAATGACGTCATCGATTCTCAAAAAGGCGCTGATACTAGAAATCGAGTTGGCCCTCAGAGGGTAACCGTGAGCGGTTTACTGACTCCTCAGGCCGTTTATTTCGGGGCTTTTCTCATGTTGATATTGGCCAGTCTTTGCGGCTGGTTTCTCTTCCAATCTAGGGGGTGGCCAATTCTCTTGATTGGGATTCCTTCACTCTATTTCAGCTTTGGCTACACGGGAGGACCATTTCCCTTGGCCTATCGGGGGATGGGGGAGCTTTTTGTAATTCTCTTTTTTGGTCTGGTGGCAGTAGGAGGGACGGTTTTCGTGCAAACAGGACTCTGGACTTCAGAATCACTTATTCTGGGCGTTCAGATTGGCCTTCTCTCTGCCGTCCTGATCGCAGTGAATAATTACCGGGATGTCACTGAGGATGAGCCGGCAGGAAAGCTTACTCTCGCAGTGCGATTTGGAAGGCCCTTGGTTCGTTACTTGATTGTCGGGATGACTTTGGTGCCCGCGATGCTGATATTGTGTCACTCGGAGTATTCTTTAGCCTGGTTTTTGCCAGCCTTGGGAGCTGCGTTACTCTTTGTCACCCTTGAGTTGAAGTTTCTCAGGCCTGACGGGGTGCCCTCTTCTTTACTAGGCTTATCCGCATTGCATCTTATTCTCTTTGTCTCGTTACAGAATTTTGCGATGTCATTGACCTAGGGACTTCATATGCTTACATTCTGGGCAACACACCACGATTTTGAGCGTCACAGGCCATGTCTTGAGCAAAATGTTCGAATCCCATGTTTGGATTCGTCCGGAGGGAAGGGGGACTTTTCAAGTGAGCCCCTCGATTAAAAATTTTGGCGAGAGCCAAATCACTGCCGGGAGGAGCAATCTGGTGGTCGATTTAGGAGCTTGCACCGGAATGGACTCCACCTTCATGGGGATGCTGGCCGGATTGGGGATGCTTCTTAAAAAGAATGGGGAAGGGCAGCTTAGTATCGTTGGAACCACTGATAAAACCAAGGCCTCCCTCGAGGAGTTGGGTTTGAATCATCTCATGGAGATTGAACCAAATACTGGTCCTTGGATTGGAAAGTTAGATGAGGCGAGAAAGGACCTTAGACCCCTAGACGATCAGCAGAATATACCTAAAGAGGAGCATATTTTAGAATGTCACGAGAACCTCTGTGACGTAGATAGTGAGAATTTCGAACGTTTTGAAACAGTTCTCGGCGTGATGGGATCGAAGAAGGTCAACCCTTCGAAAAGTAAGCCCGGTTGAGTTCGGTGGGGCTGAGGAGTCCGTCACCATCGAGATCGATGAGAGGAAAATACTTTCTCAGCTTTTTCAATAGCTCCTTGGTTGGCGCATAGGCGAACTCGTCGATCGTTAATTGACCATCTTTGTTTTTGTCTCTCCGTTGAATCAGAGCGGTGACTGAATCCGGTAGCCTGAGAATTTTAATTGTCTCCTTTCCGGAAGGAAGTTTCAGTTCTTCCTGGGATTCATCCGAACCCGTAGTGGAAGAATGATTTCCGTCGTTTCCTGAAATGGATGAAATGACTACCACAAGTAAAAGCACAGCGACAATCCCAGATATGGCTAACCAAACCCATTTGGGAATACCATCTTTTCCCTTACGAGGTTCTCCCAAATTACCCCGGGTGTTGTTTTGCTGTTCCTGAGCACTATGTTCAACTCTGCCAGTGTCCTGAGCAAGACCTCCGGGAGCGACGCCGGGAATGCGAAGTCTGGAAGTTGTGGTGTCGGCTTTGACGGTGATGGGCTGGGTGAGTGGGCTGACGGTGGATGGCTCCGGAGGATTGTAAGTTCCATTAAGAACCCCCATGAATTGGTCGAGTGCGGTTTGCGCTGAATCAGGCCGGTCAGTAGCTCGGCAAGACATGAGATTCATGACCCATTTACATAAGCCAGGGTGCATGTCGGAGCGAAATTCCCTGAGGTCCTTGTATCTCCCGGTCAGGTGACCGGCCATGACCACGGCCACGGAATCTCCATCGAAGGGATATTGTCCGGTGAGAGCGTAGTAAAATACGGCGCCGAGAGCGTAGAGATCCGTGCGAGCGTCGAGTTCGAGTTGTTCGAACTGTTCCGGCGCCATGAAGTGAATGGAGCCAAAGAGGGAATTTTCGCGTGCAATGGTCTGTTTCGACGGTTCCATGGAAAACTTGGCCAATCCAAAATCGAGGAGTTTGAGTTGCATTCTTCCGCTAGGAAGCCAAGTCACCATAAAGTTTTCCGGCTTGAGATCCCGGTGCTGCAGATGGGCCGAGTGTGCGGCGACAATACCTTCTAGGGACTGTTCTGCTAGTATGAGGAAGTCCTGCTCGGTAAAGGGAGCGCGAGCGATGATCTGTTCGAGTGTTTCTCCCTCGAGGAGTTCCATCACCACAAAGGGGCCATCACCGTCTTCGCCAAAGTCGTAGAGACTAACAATATTTGGAGAATTTAAGGCTGAGAGGGAATGGCATTCGCGGAGTAATTCCTCCACAGCACCTTGGTAATCATTCGAATTATCAGTAACAAGGCGCTTAATTGCTACCTTGCGTTTCAATTGCCGGTCGTATCCTTCGTAAACGGTCCCGACACCGCCTTGTCCGAGTTTTCGGCGGATTTCGTAACGTTCTTGAATCTCCATTTTCCCTGATGAAAGTCTCCACGTAATCCTGAATGCTTCTAGATGCTGACAGCTCAGTTGGAAAGCATGGATGCCAAGAATAATGACATTTCAGTATTGCCACGCCAGCGTCCTCCCGTTAGCGTCCGCCCGCCTCGACCAGTAAGGGCATTTTCTTAATCGGACAGATGGCAGAGTGGTCGAATGCGCACGCTTGGAAAGCGTGTGATGCAGCAATGTATCCGAGGGTTCGAATCCCTCTCTGTCCGCCATTCTCTACCGCGTCTTCGGCATTGGCGACTGGGTCAACAAAGAGAATTTCACCGATGAGCAGAGCAAGGTCATCATTGAAGGCTTCTCCGCGATCGATTATAAGAAAAGATCGGTATTATAATTTTCAAAATTCCTTTTTTCTATTTTAAGATAAGGTTTGAAGTGATGGGGGTAGTTGAATGAAAACGAAAAAGGGAAATCCCAACGAGCTATGGTGTCCAGTCTGTGAGGAACATACGGAGCACAATTTTAAAGAGCGGGAGACGAGTAAAGGAGGGAAACCTGCTACGTCTTATACCTGTAATCTCTGTGGTTCAAATACTTGGAAACCAACTGCACCGGGGCCCTTTATATTTGTTGTGATCCTGTTTTTGGCTTTCTTGTATTTTATGGCTTTTGTCGTCGGGCCTGACACTGGGGAGAGCCTAAGTGACATTCTGTTATTCCAAATATGCGTAATAGGCGCCACCATTGTATTGCTGCGGCTCGCATGGCAAAACTCGGTCCGTTGGAGAAAATTCCATAAATGGAGAAAGAGACAAAATAAGGACTGATTTGATAGGGAAATTAGAATGAAAACGAAAATTGCAAATCCCAACAAACCCTGGTGCCCAGTCTGTGAGGAACATACGGAGCACCATTTGAAAGAGCGGGAGACGAGTAAAGGGAGAAAAACTGCTGCGTTTTATACCTGTAATCGATGTGGTTCAGATACTTGGAAGCCAACTTCACCAGTGATCTATGGATTTGTTGTGATCTTGGTTTTGGCTTTCTTGTATTATATGGCTTTTGTGGTCGGGCCTGATATTGGGGAGAGCCAAGCTGAGATTTTGTTTGTTCAAATATGCGTGCTGGGAGCTACCTTTTACCTGGTTAGGGTAGCATGGAAAAACGCGGTTCATTGGAGAAAATTTCATAAGTGGAGAATGAGAAACTATCAGGAGTTGATCGATGCTAGCCGTAAGAAAAAATAAAAAGCGGAGGAAACATTTTATAGGCGCTTATCCTCTTCAAGCTTCCTAAATCCTTATTTTTCCTCGCGAGGGAAAATCGTTCTGTCCGCTATAACCCCCTTACGCTTGCGTGGGCAGGGTTATGGT
>Ga0160423_10002331_pt1 | contig 15850 bp, 24 predicted proteins | sample CRUFie14St8metaG_FD_108191 | JGI IMG/M metagenome (GOLD analysis project Ga0160423, IMG submission 108191) | Marine microbial communities from the Costa Rica Dome - CRUD Field 142mm St8 metaG | ecosystem: Environmental > Aquatic > Marine > Oceanic > Photic zone | place: Costa Rica: the Eastern... | reverse complement strand
CTAGTTGCAGCGTTTGTTGATGATAGTTCTCCTGAAGAGTCTTTTCCTGATACACAAGAACCGTCGCCCGCTGTTCATAAGATTATTATTCATGACCCAGATTTGGCATTTGAAGTCATGACCGAGGTCTCGAACCTCTTGATGAAATACGGTGACCTTATCCAGATTAAGTAAGCCGCTTTAATACTGATGATCTTGGACTTGCGTCTCCGATTGACATTGTAAATATTTTCATTTTGTCGCTAGAGGCTTCCTCATAAAATCCTTTATGAATGTGCCCACCAGGAACGGAGTCTAGCATCTCATTGATGCCCGTAATTATTAAATCAAAAACTGTTACGCTTTCGTCCAAGACCTTTTTAGGAAGCGTGATGACGCACGCGCAGTCGCTTTCAGCGGTACTGGAATCAGAGTGCAAAAACATTCCGCTCGTGAAAGATTTTAAAATAGATCTGGATGTTTGCTGCTTTACCATTGGGTGCGTATTTTGAACCTGTCCAAGGAACAAGGTTCCAGGTCTGTCGAGAATCCCCTTCATGTCGTTCTTGTCTACACTTGGAAGAAAGGTGGGGGTCGCAGAAAGAGTATTGAATACGTCTAAAATGCTGCAACCATACCTGTTTCCGTCTTCCCACATGGTTCGAAAGGACTCTATGGGCGCAACCTCCCTCATGAGCTGATTATCTATCACAATAAGAGGATAAAGAGAGCCGCTATCGACCTCGTCGCAGACCGCGCTCAGGAGATTTAATGCGTTTGACTTAACCTTGTCCGAGACAATCTCTGCCTTAGAGGGAAGGGTTGCAATAACGGCGATGCGTCCCAGGTCTCTAGCGATTTCAATCACCAGCGGGCCAGCACCACTCCCTGTACCACCACCTGAGCCTATGCACACGAAAACCTTATCACAGTCAACAAGGTCATGAATTTTAGTTCTGATTTTGTCTTCACTTATCTTGGCTGCGCGCTCTCCTTCGGCAGGATCTTTCCCAGCGCCATCTGCGTGATCTCCAATCAGCAGCTTTTGATTCTCGGGAGCATCGAGACCGTCTAAATCGACCTTAGCTGTATTTAAAAATACGCAGTCTGAGTATCCTAACTTTCGAAACGTATTGGCAATGTTGCATCCTCCCTGCCCTACGCCTATGAAACCAAACGTGAAAGACTTAGATTTCAAGATGCTTCTCCTCTAAATAATACTTGTCTTCAGTAAGGAAGTGTATTGCCACTCGAAGGCTTTTTACTGCCTCCTCAAGCCGATCCCTCTGAGCCTTGACGAGTTTCCAGTTCCCCTCATGATATCGCGATTCCTCAGTCAGCTCTTTTATTTTCTGATCATGAGCTTCGTTCATCTGATCTACTTGAGACTTTAACGAATCTCTTTCTGCCTTATGAGACAACACAAGTTGATGTGCGCGAGGCAACGCTTTTAACATGTAGCTGATAACCTCATTCCTCTTCTGAGATGTTGTCTTTTCTATGTCGCCAGCATGAAGTTCCAAAACGAAATCTTCCATTAGGGACATGTCTTGCTCGCTAAGCGTCAGCTGTATTCTAGGCATCGTCGGACCTTTCAAAGCATTGAGGAATGTATTTAACCCATGCACAAAATGTACGGGTCTCATCGTTATAGAAAACATCATCTTGAGTCGAATAGCATTCGATTTCGAACACGTTCAAACGGTAGGCCAAATATCGATCTCGATGATAAGCAAGCAGTATAAGATAGCATAATGCGTATAGGATCCATTGACCTATAAACAGGAGCTCGACCTGCTGGAGAAAATGAGTTCGCTCATGCCTTTTTAGACGACTCGAAGCCAACCCTCTAACCCATACAAAGATAAAGAAGGAAAACCCCGCAACCCGAAATGGCGCAATCTTGCTGAGCAGCTCGGGAACTCTGGAGTTCTCAATGAAGATAGGTAACACTTAAGATCTCCCCACTTAAATACAGTGTAAAGAAATATCGCACAGCCAATTAAAATAAGGAAGAGTATCGCGATCGCTACGTTTAGAATTAACATGTCAGCTATAGCAAATTCAGCCATAAACCTGACCGAAGCCCACTGATTTTTTGCTGTCTTCGGCGGCGCGTATTAGGTTTGATATGTCGCTGTTTAAATCAAACACCCTTACCCTTGGGGGAAGGGTTGGTTTTATCGACAGATCGTTGGTGGCGTACACATGGAGCTGTCTTGCCGTCATAATACATCGAGGCAGTCGATGCTTCTCTTTCCTAAAATTGTGCGGGTCGGCATCGTTCCCTCCCATTAGAACCCTTCCACCCTTTCTTGCCCAGAGACGGGCGGTACCCTTTGAGTAGAATGGAGCCTGGTGCATGTTGCCTAGAAACAAAACATCAAAATCACCCACCTCCTTCATAATGAAGGCGAGTCGATAATCTTTCGCTTCTTCCATGTCAGGATCGCTTGGGTCGCGATGCATAGAGGGGTCAGACACAACGATTTCCCCGGCATCTCGGAGCCTCTGGGAAATGTCTGCGATATCTTGAGTTATAAACCATTTCATGATGAAAGCCTCCATCCGTATTCAGCGATTAACATTGCATCACATATACCATCATGCGGCGTTCTAGCCCTATCACTTTTCCTAAGATCTTCTGATGGAAAAAGTCTTTTTGCTCCGAGAATATTTCTACCTTTCCCCTCACCTGGAACCCCTCTTAGAACCTCCTTGGTCCAAGAGATAGGCGATACGACTTCGATTGGAATTTGAAGACCTGCGCAAAGCCCTAGCCACATCCCGTAACCCTTGCCAGTGGTAAACATTGAGCTGACACCTTGCCCTGGTCTGGCCTGCTGCCTCTCAATGAATACCTTGGACTGAACACCTTGAGACCCCTGAAGCAGTATCTCCCTCATGCCCTGAAGGTCGTACTCAAGCTTTGACTTGCCCACCTTTATCATTGGTGTGATAGCCTTAAGGATTACGGAGTGTGACTCTCGATCTATGATAGCCACAGCTCCGCTTTTCCCAGGATCTATTCCTATGATGTTCATTAAAATGGAGTCCCGTGATCATCATTATTGCTTCCGCTGGACTGCCATGTATCGCGACCTGCTCCGTTTCCGCTGGACTGCCACGTATCGCGATTTGATCCACCGTTGTTGGAGCCAAATGATTGTTGCTCTTGATTACGTGGTGACTGATGAATCTTTACTCTCTTGGCACTAACTTTGAAATTAGTGGAGATGTTTCCGTCTGGACGCTGGTTGGCGTAGATCCCCTTGATGTCTCCAACGACAGTCACTCCCCACCTTTTCTTCGCTATATTGGAAAGCGCTTCTGCCTGCTTTTCGTTCCACACTGTGACGTCGTACCAGGCGGTCTCCTCTGTCTGATAATTAATTGTTTCAGCAACGCTAATCGAAAGAAATGATTTCCCATCTTTAGTTCTCTTTAGCTCTGCGTCTCTTGTAATGTTTCCAATGATTGTGATTGTCATGCTGTCTCCTAGTCCTTTTGAAAATTGCTTGGATTGCTCTTAATATATTGTATCATCATGGGTATTCTTTCAGGCTGTGACCTTGCTATTTCTGCAATGCCTTTACCCTCCTTCATCATCGTGAAGTCGTTGACCAGATCAAACTCCACGCCAAGCTTGACCAAGTCTTTCTTTATTGATTCCATATTGGCGAATGACGGTGAAGGGGTATTGGCTTTCTTTGATTTCTGTTCAGGTCTGGGCCCAGAAGAAGCGCCGTCATCGTCTTGCCCCCAAGATTGCTCCTCTCTAGCCTGGCGTTTGTCGAAGTCCTTCTTTGTAATTGGCGCAATGCCGACCAGAGCCTGAAGAGCATATCGCCTTCCATAAGTGTAGGCAGATCCCAGTTCCTGCATTTCATTGTTTCGACCCTTGGTGGCGACTCGAAGAGGACAGTATGTCATTATCCACTCCCCATCCTTAGATAGCCGTGTGACGCATCTCAGCTTGCCATCGTCGGTCTCCTCGATACCTTGGCTAAACGATATTCCGTTTGCACTTAAGGCTTCCACGGCGCTCTCCGTTACTTCTTCTAATGCTGCATAATCATAGCCATGACCTCTTGCTGTCTTTACGGCAGGCTTTAGCTGCTGCTGAGCTTTGGCGAGAGCCGCATCCAGCTTTGCAGTGGTGTCTGAACATTTCATTATTCGTCCTTTCTATTCTGATCGATTAGTGATCGTGACCCTTTCGCTGTCTCGACCTTTCTTCTGGTACTTTGCCCACTCATCAGGGTTTTCAATTCTGAACTTGTCAGCATCAAACCCCGTCCCCTTAAGTGAGCGACTTATCATTACTCTAAATCGGTCTGATTCCATCACAGAGTTTTCTCCTGCAATGTTTGCTAACCGATTTTTTATTTCGCTCTGTCTGAGCTTTGCTTGTTTTATCTCATCCTTAAATCTTTGCATCTCCTGTTCAATTTCTTTAATTCTATCGCGCTTAAAATCGTACTCTGCTACGAGCTCGGCAACTTCGTCATACGTTTGATTACCTTCTTCAATATTCCTGGTACCGGTCCTTATTGGGATTTGATCAATGATCGTAGCAGTGCAGTCCTCTGTGCCGTCTATCTCTGGCGGAATGCGAGACTCAATGTGCCTTGTCCAGAACTCTACCAGTTGAGGCATCTCGACTTCGTTGTAGCTGTCATTTCTTTCAACCTTTATCCACTGGATATCCATGAGCGACTCAATGGCATTGAGACTGTCTCCGTTCTCGATCAAGCGCACAACCATATTCCAAACATCTTGATCAGCTTCTGCGACCAGCAGGTAGTTCTCTTTTAGCCCACAGTCTGCAATGCTTTCTCCAAGAGACGATTCAAGAACGGATACATAGTGATCGATTTGGGTTAGGTGCATTAGCCTACCCTCTGGATGCATGTCCCAATAACGGAGCCTTCCTGGCGGTCTGTTGACGGTCTTAACTTCTAGAATGCCCGAAAACTTTCCTTCTGAATCAATAAGCAGCCTGTCAACCGTCGCATGAATGAACGGATATTTGCCGTGACGAATAACCCCTGACCCGAAAAGTTCACCTAAATAAAACCCCGTCTCATCCAAAAACCTATCCTTTATAAGTTCAACGATAGGCTCCTCCGCTATCATGCCTCGATACATTTCAAAGTTCTTGGGTGTATCATCGGGCAGTCCATTCAGAGCTCGAACAATCTTTCTGTAGGCAGAATGTTTGCCGCCATACTTATTGTGCCCGAGTATCTGTGTGGCGGTAGTGCCGCCAATAGAGTTCTTTGGTGGTGCCATTCGGGTGTCGTTACTCATTCAGGCGCATCCTTCCAGAGCTAACGCCTTCCCGCAGCAGGGGGCTGTCTGTTGCAGCATCTTCTCCCGTTAGAACAGAAAGGCTAACGCCAAGCTCTCTCGCTGCTTCCACTAGGTCTTCATATCTTGTCTTCGATGAAAGCGTGTTCCACCAGTGATAACTCCTTGACCCTCCCTTGCTCTCGTAACTCCGATGAAACTCCTTCAGGTTGTCGAAGTTCAACATTAAGATTCTAATCTTTATTCTTTTGGATACTTGATCCATTGTTTATCTCCTTTCTGGCATGTCTGCTTGCCAGTTAAAGGATTACCAAAAAGATTTTACAAAAACAAGTATCATTCTAATTTTATTCAGCGTAATGTGTTCTTCAGGATTTCGTTTAAGGTGTAGTTTATGAATTTGATGCAGGAGGATTTAGAGAAAAATGTCGTATCAACAGCGATTCAAGGGGCGCAAGACATAGGGGAGTTCGTATCTCTACCAAATGAAAGCTTCACGACGGAGGTTTACAGAGACATTCATTCTGCTGTGCGTGAACTGGTTATCAGCGGTGAGGATGTTTCAGCCGTCTGCGTCTACGAGAAGCTGCAGGAGATGGGTAAGCCTCAAAAGCTAGAGCATTTATTCTCACTTACTGGTGACTACGTTCTGCTTGATACCCAGTTTGCCTCTTTGTGTAGGAGGCTTCGCGACGAGTTCGATCAAAGGATGGTTTATACAGCCGTTCTTGAGGCAGCACAGTTGGCGAGGGATGCTCAGGGCGCTGCGGAGGCAAAGCAGACAGCCATTGGACGGCTCCTAAAGATTGATGATTACGGTCCTCAGAATCATATATTCTCTCTGAAGGAGAGCATGAAGAGCGTTTTGATAAGCGCGAAAGAATCCTTCGAAAGACCAAGAGAAGAAAAGCTCAAACCTGTTGGGGTCACGACGGGCATACAGTCACTTGATAAGATACTTGGCGGATTGAGGAGCGGAGACCTTTACATTCTCGGCGCCAAAACTGGCAGAGGTAAAACGGTGCTTGGTCTAAACGTCGCCGTCGCAGCAGCAAAAGCCAACAAAAAGGTGCTGTACTTTAGCTTAGAAATGAAGCATGAAAAAATTGCTTTAAGAATACTGAGCGCGGAATCTGGTGTTTGCTCTAAGCTAATAGAGAGCGGATTCGTTACGAGCGAGCAGATCGATTCTCTCCTAGCGGCAACCAGCAGGATTCAGCCTATAGCAAACAATCTAACCATTATTGACCAAAGGGGAGTTAACCTTTATCAACTTGGAGCTACGATCAGACAGGTCTCTAAGCAAAGCGGTTTAGATCTAGTGGTAGTGGACTATTTACAGCTACTAGAAGTAGACGAAACATATAGCAGAGAGAGGGAGGTTGCTTCGATCTCTAAAGCTCTGGTTGCTGTGGCCGGCATTAACGATGTTCCAGTATTGGCACTTAGCCAGCTTAACGAGACAGGACAGATTCGAGAGTCACGAGCTGTTGGTCAAGACGCCAGCGGCATATTGAGAATAGATTACGAGGAATCGGTTGACTCTAATTGGGACAAGAATTCTGAACCAGTTGATGCTACTATAAGGGTATTAAAGCACCGACACGGAGACTGCGGCAGCGTCTCAGTGTTATTTAACAGGGCGCATCAATATTTTGCGGAAGTTAATAGGAGTGTAGGATACGGAGGCGAATATGGCTAGATCTACTAAAGAGCAAATGGAGGCACGCATTGATCAGGCAGAGCTACTGCTGTTACAGGGACTGTCTCACAGGCAGTCTCAAAAAGTTTTGATGCAAAAGTACGACGTTTCTAGGCGCACGGCGATACGATATATCTCCTCAGCCTATACTCGTTGGAGACAGAATGCGCTGGAAGAGGACGGCAGGACGACTTCTGAGAGAAGAAAAGAACATGAGAGAATGTTGAAGCTGATCACGGCGAATGCGGCAAAGGAAGGCAGACTGGACCTTCAGCTCAAGGCTGTTGGCATGTTAATGCAGCTATATGGGACCTCGGTTAACACCAAGCTCGAATTGACTGGCAAAAATGGTGGACCAGTAACGGTCAAAGAAATGACAAAAAACGATATCGCGAGGCTTGTAAGTGACGCAGGACTTAAACCCGCATAATATAAGGGACGACGAGTTTCAGGCTATATTAAACCTGGCTCGCGACAATCTGAAGGGAAGCCTCCATGGCTTCATGAAGGCTGCCTGGCACCTGGTTGAAGGTGACAATGAGTTTATTGATGGATGGCATCTTCACGCCATATGCGAACACCTAGAGGCGTGCCAGCGTGGAGATATCCGAAATCTAATTATAAACATGCCTCCAAGACACTGCAAATCGACTCTATGTAGCGTCTTTTTTCCCTTGTGGACTTGGATTAACGACCCATCCACCAAGTGGTTGTGCAGCTCTTACTCTCATGGTCTAGCTGTTCGAGATTCTGTAAAGACCCGCCGCGTCATGCAGACACCGTGGTTTAAACTCAGGTTCCCAGAGTGCGGAATTGCTCCTGATCAAAATCAAAAAGCTAGGTTTGAGCTTACCGGCGGTGGGGTTAGAGTAGCAACCACTGTTCTCGGTGCGGCGACGGGTGAGGGTGGTGACTTCATACAGGTAGACGACCCTCATAAGGTACTCGACTCTCAGTCCGAAAAGGCTAGAGATGCTGTCATTGATTGGTGGGATCAAACGATGTCCACTCGCGGCAACGATCCGAAAACCGCAAGAAGAATCGTTATCGGACAGCGAGTACATTTTGGCGATCTTTGTGGGCACCTTGAGGATCTCGGCGGATATGAGAAGCTAACGCTGCCTGCCGAGTATGATGGGTCTAAAAACAAAACTAAAATTGGGTGGAGAGATCCAAGGAAGAAAGACGGCGAGCTGCTATGGCCAAATCGCTTCAGCAGGAATGACATAGACATTCTTAAAAAGTCTCTTGGAACTTTCGCATCCTCAGCTCAGCTTCAGCAACGCCCTGTTCCTCAGGATGGCGGCATGGTTCAAGACTCCTGGATTCAGTATGTTGACGAACTGCCAGACTCGTTTGACCGAGTAATACAGTCGTGGGATACCGCGTTCAAGGCTGGACCAGGATCATTTGTTTGTGGGCAAGTCTGGGGCGCCAAAGATAATCGTTACTATCTAATAGATCAGGAGCGTGGGCGCTGGGGTTTCACTCAAACCATTGCAGCAATCGAAAGGCTTTCGAGGAAGTACGCACAGTGCACAGAAATCCTTATTGAGGATGCCGCAAACGGTCCTGCAATAATCGATACCTTAAGACGCAGTCTGAATGGAATCATACCTGTCCGACCAGAAGGCAGCAAGGTGGCAAGGTTTAGCGCGGTTTCTCCGCTCTTCGAGGCAGGACAGGTTGTTCTTTGCAAAAGAGCAGCATATTTAGACGACTACCTAACAGAGCTACTGCAGTTTCCGCTTGGTAGAAATGATGACCAAGTGGACGCAACAAGCCAGGCCCTGCGCAGGATCTCTCAATACAATGCTGCGGAACATCTTTTCCCTCGCAAGCGTATGCTGCGACTTGTATCGACAAACCGTTCATAGTCGTTTAAAATAAGCATATAACCTCTTGGAGCACTCTAATGGCTAAAAAATTTGAGCCCGATGGAAGGCTGGCGAGACGCCTGTCTGATAGAATGATGCGTGTTTTTCGCGGCACGCCTGAAGTAGTCGCATCGGAGTATGGGGCCACGGGTGTAGACCTGAATGGCACTACCGCATCTAGTGTTGCGGAGAAGCGTGCGCGGCGCATGTCGAATCAGATGAGAGCCTTGAATCAAGAGGACTATGATCGGTCAAGGCGGTCTCGATACTTAGACTATCGGGAGATTCGAGATGAGGTGCCAGAGATGGCCACAGCATTACAGGTGCTGACGGATTTTGTTTTCGGTGGCGATAGCACAGATGGTGTGACAATCCTGTTCGATGAGGATGCTGAGCAGAGCTATAAGGATATAGTGAACGCCACCATGTCTGCCGTGGGTGGAGTTGATTTCTTTGTTCACATCTTTAAAGAGGGAACTCTTTTAGGAGACAGCTTCACGGAGCTGATATTCTCCACAAGCAGTCTCGTCGCAGAACGTCCACTGATTCCAATGGCAACTGATGTGGTGTCCAATACTTACAGTCAGGTTGTAGGATACAGAACGGGGTTCATACCTAAAGCCTTCAAAACTGGACAGCCTGTCAACCTGAGCCCTGTTCAGGTTCTTCATTACGCTCCTGATAAAGCGAGAGGGCACAGATATGGGCGAAGTATGTACGCCACTGCTCGAAAGCTATGGAGGCAGAGCGAGGCTGCCGAGGATGTCTTGAGCCTTCTTTCCATACTGCAGGCTGCTGCTCGTAAATCTGTGACCTATCCGATGCCTGCCAACATTAGACCGGATCAGGTTGATGATTTCCTAGAGAACCTTAAGAGCGGACAGTGGAGCCAGCAGGTCTTTGATAAAGACGGCAAAATGAGAAGGCGGATCACAAGCCTGATCGCCATGGACGACTTAGTTTATCCATACCGTGAGGGTCAGGAAAAGCCTAGCTTCCACAACGATCCCCCCGCAGACCTTCGGCAGATCATTGACATGCTTAGATTCATGCAGGACAAGTTCTTCATTGTGACTGGTGTGCCTGCTGCACTATGCGGGTTTGAAAAGAACGTAAACGCTCGAAGCACTCTCGAACAGCAGGGCCTGCAGTTTGCTAGAACTGTTAGACGAAAACAACAAGAAGTAGTCAAGCTCATGCATACCGTAATTCAAAGAGGTATTGCTGCAAGTGGACTTCGTCCCTCTGTCAAATACAAGATCAAGATGCCTCGCGTATCCAGCTTCGATGAAAAGATGAAGGCTGATACCAACTATGTCCGAGCTCAAACTGCTAGAATCTTATCCAACGATTTAGGAATCGATTTTAAGTTTGTATTAAAAGAAGCGCTAGGTCTAAGCGATGAAGAGGTCATGAGTCTTGCCGCTGCTAGAGAGATTGAAGAGTCTTCCACTCGGCTGGCTGACTATAGAGACCGAGAGTTTGGTGTAAAGCAGCTTCTCAAGGACCTGGCTGAAACGGTGGTGATTCCTGATGAGGACCCGTAAAAAGGAGCTCGACGTTGCAATATCTTATTTATCCTCTTTACTGCGGAATGTGGCCCATTCCAAAGGTCCGCTCGTTGAAAACACAGCGGGCGCCAACGAAGAACTCCAAAGAATAAGGGACGTTTTTAACTCGGAGTGGTACGTTGCACTGTCAGAGTTTGACGAAGAGATGGAGTCCCTTTCAGGTCAGACTGGCGACATCTCCGACAAGAGGTCTGAACTTGTATCCGCCCTTCAGCTTGCATGGGCTTCAGCAATCTCAAGCGCTATGGCTCGTTCCTTTCGAAGGGGGTATGGCGCCAGAGGTAGGCAGGACTCAAGCTCCTTAACATACGATCGGATAGTGGCAGGATCTCCTCTCTTTAAGAGGATATTAGACAAGCATACCGCTTTTGCGAATCAGTTTGCTCAGCAATACGCCGATGGCTATACAGATCAAAAAGGTAAGATGGGCGTGGGGTCTCGGAGCAACATGTATGGTCAGGCATTAAAGTCTGCGTACAATGCGGGCGCTGTTTTTGGTGGCATAAATGATGAGCAGGTGTGGTGGAGGCTTGGTGCATGCGAACACTGTCCAGATTGCATAGCTCTTGCGTCTTCAGGACCCTTCACGATGCAAACATTACCCACTGTTCCGGGTAACGGTGATACCATTTGCAAAACCAACTGCTGCTGCCATCTCACCTTTGTTCGAGGAGCAAAATCCATACAGCCGTCCAGCACATTTCAGGCATTTATGAACGCAGGACAGGACGGTGAGGTGCAAGAAGCAGAAGCAGAGGAAAAGGTGGTGCGAAACCTCCAGGACTTAATGCTGCGTAGATCGTTTCTTAGAAGGGTTGCACTCGCATCTGACGAGATCACGGCTCCAGAGGTGCGTGCAGCCAACGCTAACGCAGACAAAATCACGAAGCAGATAGACAGGATCTCGTCTATACCTTCTCTTAAAGCTGCGTCTCGGTACAATCCGGCTTCTGTCATAACCAAAGCGGACATTTCAGAGACGGACCTAGAGGAGATATTCATGGATGGCATTGACGGGGCTTCCATATTTAGAGCAGACCTAACAAAGCCGCTCAGCTCACTAGATGAAATCATTGGTACATACGAACGAATGCCAACGAGATCATCCGTGATCCCCAATGCAGACAGAGAAGATAACCCCTTTCCAAAAGTCGGATCTTTTTCGACATTTAACCTTGTTGCTAACGGCGCTGCGGCTACATTCACTATGCTGCGAAAGCTCATCGAGATTATGGGAGAAACCGAAGTCTTTATTGAGGTCGGAGGGCTAGGGGAAAGCCTTCAGAAGGTCGTCGGCTTCTCAGGAGTGTGGCTAAGGGGGCAAAAGGACGAGGTAGACATGGCTTTAAGGCTGCTAGAAGACGCTGAGGTAGAGTTTGCTGCGGGGGAGGTAATGTTTCTATGAAAAGACTGATCTGGAGGCTTCTTGGGTGGGGCATATTTGTCTATGATAAGGTGTCGATCTTTCAGCGCAACTGTCTTGTAGACCAGACAATGATTCAGGAAGCGCTAGATGTCACCAAATCGAAGAGATCTTGGTGTAAGGATACTCATTTGTCGATATTCATCGAGCCCACCTCATTTAGGGGCATATATGGGCTACAACAGACGGTCGAGGTGGCTCGGTTTGACAAAGGTTTTCTGCGTTCTAGGAGTGCGAATATACGGATAGCGGCGCCGATGGTAAAGCTACCTGTCCTGATAGATGTTATCTCGGAGTTAAACCGTGACCGTTAAAAGCGAAATTGAATCCAGCCTCAAAATTAAACAAAGAGGCATGAGAGTAAAGAAGGGGGATCAGTTCTGGAGGGGACTGTCCCTCATCGTAGTCGATGCAGCTGGCGCAACCATACGATTTAGAAACCTTGACACAGGCAGCTCTTGGGAGGAGCCTCGTCCAATCTTTGTTTCGAGAAGTTTGATACGAGTACCACATGGAAAGACCAAAAAGTTCAACTTTTTAAAACAATCTTTTAGCGTTTTGGGAAATAAGAAGCTGTCTAAGAGGCAGAGGGTGGGAATTGGTAGGAAGTATGTGACTATGGCACCCACAATGGATGATGCAAGAATAATTAGAAGGTGGATGCTGGCTCTAGCTCAGGACTCAGAGCCGAAAGGTTTTAAGAAATGAGTAAATATGCAAGCGAAGTTAGCAGCTCTATCAGGGATTACTTTTCTACCGACGCATCTCGAGTGAGAAAGGTCTTTGTCCGAAAGAATTCGGACGCAGATGCTGCTGAGATTCGAAAGAAGCAGCAAAAAAAACAGTATCTCGTTAAAGGCAGGATGTCTGGTGGCGTTGTTAAGTGGGACGTCTTTGAGCTCGACGGATTCTCCGATCCTAAACTCAGCGGCACAGACTTTCAGTTCCAAGAAGAAGCGATAGCCTTCGCCAGAGATAGGAGTCTAGGAAGAATGTCCGTCGGCTACGGAAAAATTAGGGGCATGTTTAAGCAGGGTACGGGCGGAGTGCTAGTTCCAGGTAGAAACATCGATACAGCAGGCAGTGGTCACGTAAATGTCATTCACACCAAGCAAGGTGTTATTGTAGGCTAGCGGACAGACCAGGAATCCTAACCAAAAGCCTTTGTGTACTGGTCTCTTCGAAGGATGCCTCATCCTCGCTCACATCGCAGCACTCTGAAACGGTGATGTCTTCCTCAACCATCTCTATATAACTGTGTTTGGTGCCGCAGAACGGGCAAACGTAAATTAGCGGACTCAACGATATGATTTCGGTAGCTTCAGCAAGCATTTGCTCAATCCTAATTTCCAATCTTAATTAGCTTACGCAGATCATCGCCTTGAGCGTAGTCTAATGGCCACATTTTCTCACATTCGGCTTGAGAAATATAGAAAGCTCCACTTCTCTCTGTAAAAGGCACGTTCTGAGCACCAAAAGAGTCCTTCATTTTCTTTTTGAAGCCTTTAGCGGGGTAAATTGTGCGACCGCTCTCCTTTTTAATGACAATTACAGAAACGCTGGCATTTGTTAGCTTCTTTATCGCCTTCTGGCCTTGCGGTACTACAGTAGACCCCTCTTTGAGCTCACGAATAGCCACCACAGGATGCCCCCACTGTCTGACTTGCGGCGCAGGCATCACCCACGACACATACTTGGTCTTATCTGGTCTATCTCGGTCCCTAAAGTGCCCCTTGATCCAAAGACAGTCCCATCCCGCGCATGTTGGAGGTCTTCCGTCATATATTTCGCAGCCTCCCTTTGCATGAGTGCATGAAACATGCGCAGGTTTGTTCAACTCTGGGACAATCATCGTTGTACAGCACGCTGTACACTCCCCGCACTCTCTTTTCACCTTAGCAACCCTCCACGCACAATGACTTATGTATAGAATTCATTTCAATCCTGACATCTAACACTTTGTCTCTGTATTTTCTACGTGTAAGGTTGTCTTCACATGCTCTTCCGCTAACATATCTGCAAAGACCCTCCCTTTCACCATACTTAGAAACGTAAGTGTCGAGAGCTTTAACTCCAGCCTTGATGAGATCGCACTTCTTATTCTTACACCAGAACTTAGTGATAACCTGCATCGGTCCCACCGCGCCAGCTGAAGACTGTGCGGTCTTTCGGAACCCGCTTTCAACGTGAGCAACCGCAGCTGCCAACATGGGATCTACTCCCTGCTCAACAGCCTCGGTGGCGACTGATAGACAGACTCTAGCCCTAGAGTCGTGAACTTTCTCAGAGTAACCTGCCTCTAAGAGAAATATGTAACAAAAAGACAGCATACAAATCGAATCCATTAGTCATTCCATTCACCTCTTGCGAGTAGCAACACGAGCCCTGAAACAAGAATGCACGTCATGGCAATAATGAAAGTCTCTACGTCTCTCGACAGCAGGGTGGCATTGTCTAAATGATCAATGTGCGTCATTGCCTCAACTGAAAACCTCAATGTAAATACCCCCCGAAATCATATCTTGACATGGTGGCAAGCTCATATGCTCGATCTTCGATACGGTCATACTCGTCCGAAGTAAGGTCTGATTCATCGACGATTAAATCAGGAAACCTTTTATCGACTACTCTTATTTTAACTATCTGAACTTCGCCCCCATTGCCATAGGGTCCCATACATCCATCGTGCATAGGAACAACCTCGGCAGCAATGATGCAAAGCACCAGCTCCTCTGAGTCCATTCGATCAGTCATTACATAGACCTGATGCTCGAACTCCACCTCTACAATATCCATTATATCCTCCACCGAAACCGGTGGAATCATATCATCGTCCAGACAAACCGATTAGAAAAAATACGGCACCAACCTGAATAATCGTTTCTAATAGCTCCACTTACATAACCTCCGTGTGTTGAAACTCAAACTCCTGCCCTGACTTTTCCATCGCCAGCGCTGCATCGTATAGGAACTTTTGCGCTTCGTAAGCGCAGTCTTCATCGGCAAGATGATCCAAAACTTCTAGCACTTTGCCGCTCTGATTCATCAGGGCTACCATGTATCCCGATCCAGAGAGAGCAACATTAATCTTGCTAATATAGTCAATGGCAAGCCCGAACCTGAGCCCCTCTTCTATCTTTTTATCAATCGAAAGTAGGCACGTTAGATTTTGTAGCTTCACAAACGGTCTGCGAAAGGCGCCAATCTTTTTGCCAAGAATGAATCCCCCTTCGGGTCCATAAGGCAAGTCCACCTCGTAAAGCTCTTTACCCTCAAACGACTTGTAGGCGTTCCTCCTGCCCCCCGTAATGTCGTTCAAATATTTAAAGCCTGGTGAAAAGCTATAGCTACACTGAACTAGCTGGACGAGGTCTTCGTTGCAATGTATTGTGGTTAGCCCACCTGCATCCGCTGTTCTGATTTCGTAATTCCTCGTCTTAATTGTTTCCATGATGAGCTCCTTTTGAGGTGCGCAAGTTTTGCTTATTCCATTTATGATGCAGCCTCGCAAGCTGACGCCCATCTTGTGTTTTGCCCACCACTTCAATGGTGATGGTCGCGGGACCATAGTCAACACCTCTACTAAACACGTCGTCTAAGAAGAACATGTCTGGATAAGAGGGCGAAGACTTGCCTACATGTTGTGGTTCTGGCTTGCGATATACCAGCGGCTCCTTCGGCTTTGTGGGCAGCATCGGCTGAATCTCCTCTTGCATTGACTGAAACTTCTTCCTGCATGCGACTGGGGTTCTTTTGTATCCATGTCTGTTATTCATCTGGTTAGATACTCGCACCCAGAACGATCCAGGGTAGGTCTTTCGAGGCTTGCGTCTGTTGGCGTATAAAACTGTGCTCCCCTCTTCAACGAGCTGCACCAAGCGAATTGATTCTCTATCTGTCCAACGGCTACTCATTTGATAAACTCCTCTTGAATAAGCTGCGCTTCGTCATACAGAGCTTTCGAAAGATAGCTAAAGCCAACCTT
>Ga0160423_10002330_pt1 | contig 15852 bp, 10 predicted proteins | sample CRUFie14St8metaG_FD_108191 | JGI IMG/M metagenome (GOLD analysis project Ga0160423, IMG submission 108191) | Marine microbial communities from the Costa Rica Dome - CRUD Field 142mm St8 metaG | ecosystem: Environmental > Aquatic > Marine > Oceanic > Photic zone | place: Costa Rica: the Eastern... | reverse complement strand
TGTGCAATTCCCAAGACCTCCAGAATGATGCTGACTCTCTCCCTCTTGTCCTTGTCGGTCATGGCCCTTGGCAGCCGCAGGACCGCGGTGTAGTACAGGGTCTCAAAGACCGTGAGACCCTCGAACATGATGTCCTCCTGACTGACGAAGCCCAGCTGTCTCTTGAAGGCCTTGTCGGTAGGCTTGTGCTGGTCGTTGTACAAGATCTCTCCCGTGTGCCTGGCGTGGTTCCTTCCCGCCAGGAGAGAGACGAAGGTCGTCTTACCCGACCCGCTGGGGCCCATGATGGCAACAACCTCTCCCGGGTTCACCACGCCCGTGATGCTGTGCAGGATCTGCCTCTCCGGGGCCACCTCCCTCTTGCCGGAGACCCTCGAAGCGCATGCCTTGGCGACCTTCTTCACCGTGGACACGAAGCCGGGGATCTGAAACATCGCGGGAACGTAGCAGCACACGTCGTTGAACGCGAGGTGCATCGGAACTTTTGGTTTTGGCATGAAGCTCGAGCTGCTCCTGTTCGCGGGGGCCTCCCTCGCGGCCTTCAAGTCCACCCCGACGTCCTGCAGCTCCACCACGGCGTGTTCCGCCGCAGGGGGCTCGTCCGACGCGAGACTCTTCCTTCCCTTTGCCATCCTCGACCTCTCTTTAAGCGAATCTTCCCTCTCTCGTTCGTTTGGGTGAGGTAGCGGTCACCTCGGTTCCTCGCCGCGCGCCCTTTTTTGAGGTCTTCTGAGGCCCATCGGTTACAGAGGCGCGCCCCGGCCACGAAATCCGCCAGAATCATCGATGAGAATTTTTTTGGAGCATTCTGAAAATTGAGATTTGGATAGACCTCCATCCACACGGGAGCGGGGCGTCCAGTCACAGGAGTGACGCAAGCAACAACTCACGAAGCGGGAAGGCGCTTGAAGACTTGGGAAGACGGAGAGAGAGGGAGCGAGGGAGAGGACATGGAGGGTTGCATGCGCGCCTGCAGGAGCGCGCGCGAGGCCCGAGGCCCGAGGCTTTGCGGTCGCTCGAGACGAGCGGAGGTGGGGAGGTCGCGGGCCGTGCCGAAGGCAAACAACAGAATCGCGCGGGGCCTTTGGAGGGGTAGGGTCTCGCTGCCCCCTCTCTGCGCGTCCGCGCCCGAGGTCGAGCCGCAGGAGGCCGCGAAGGAGGCCGATTCCGCCCCGAGCATCATCGACGACCTGAAGCAGACGGCCATGAGCTTGCACACCAAGGACCAGGCCGCGAGCGGCGGCCAGAAGGCGAAGAAGCGCCCGGAGTTCAAGCCGACGAGGTCGGGGTACCTGCGCTACCTCGTGGACTCCCGCGCGGTCTTCTCGACGATGGAGGACATCGTGCAACGCAAGGCCGAGCTCGCTGGGCTCAAGGAAAACGGCCTGGAGAGGTCAGGGGCACTCGACAGGGACATCGCATTCCTCGAGTCCCAAGGCGTGTCTCCCGCCGCGGTCGAGGGCGACGAGTCCCCGGGGTCCGAGTACGCCGCCTACCTCAGGGATCTCGCGGACGCCAACCTCCCCGGCTTCGTTTGCCACTACTACAACACCTACTTTGCGCACACCGCAGGCGGCAGGATGATTGGCAAGGCGGTCTCGGACAAGATTCTCGATGGCGCGAAGCTTGACTTTTACCATGACTACCCGGAGGCCGTGTCCAAGCTGTCGAGGCGCGTGAAGGAGGGCCTCGAGGGCGTCGCCTCTGACTGGTCGGAGGACGAGAGGCAGAGCTGCGTCTCTGAGACGGGAAAAGCCTTCAAGTACGCAGGGCTAGTGATGAGGCAGATGACCATCGCGGAGGAGGAGTGAGTGAGTGGTGCGGGCGGGTGGTTCTCACGATGCCGGTCGGAAGCCGAGGGAAAGGGCGCGCGAGACTCCGTACACACCACCCGTGTTTTACTCCTATTTTGACTCCTATTTTGACAATCAAATCAATATATACAAGCAAGGTCTCTTTTTTCTTCGCCGCCGCACTTTTTGTATCCTACGGCGCCATCAGAACTTGATGACCGTGCACTCGCTGAAGCGCTGCTCCGACGGGCAGTACGGGCACTTGAAGGGCTTGCTGTTGCTCTTGTTGAGCTTGGTGACCGACTGCTTGGACAGGACGTGCCCGCACCTTAGCATCATTGGAGGGTCATCCCGAGACGCCTGGTCCCTGGAGATAGGGCACGCAAAGATGGAGTAGAAGGTGAATTCGTGGCCGAGGTCGATCTCCACGGGGAGCTGCTCCATGGACGTCCAGTCCTGCTTGTTTCCCATGACGGTGGCGAACTTGGCCAGCGTTGGGATGGCGAGGGCCCCCGCCGCGCTGGCCACCAGAAGCGGGCTCTCACACGCTTGGCCCATCGCGTTGCAGCACTCCCTCATGAAGCTCTGCTGGATTCCCTCCCAGTGCGTCTCCGACAGCAACCCCCGGTAAGGCGACCTGCGGATGTCGTTGTGGTACAACAGGCACCCCATGAGCTGCCTGATCTCGAGCATGTGCGTGGAAGCAAACTGGCTGAGGTTCGCCCTGGCGTACTCAAGCGCGGCCTTGCAACCCCGGGACGTCAGCAGGTGGATGAACTGCATGCTGTGGAGCTTGAACTCCAGCGGAGACGACGTCCTGTTCCCGGAGGTCTCCCCCGCCGAGGACTCCCTCCTCTGCCTCACCCACTCCAGGGCCGGGAGGAGGTTGTGGTTTCTGAGCTCGCTCACCACGGCATGCATGTCCAAGAACGCGCGCTTCAGGTCTGCGGAGACTGACACCTTGGCCTCGTCGCAGAAGGTCTGTCCGAGCTCGGGCTGGCCCTCGCGAAAGAAGTGGTTCGCAACCACCTGGTCCAGGAGGCCCTCGTCCAGCTTCGTCTCCCGGTTCCCAAAGTCCTCAGGCTTGAAGTGCTTGTCGATGGACTTGCCAAGCCGGCTCACCGAGCCGTAGAACTCCTTCTGCCTGTCCTCGATCTGCGTGGGCAGCTCCAGCTCGGTCAGCTTGTCACGGAGCTCACGCATGAGCGCCCGCTTCTCCGCCCGCGTCGAGGCGCCCTCCACCTTCTCCCGCGTCTTTCGGATCTCCTCCTCCTACGGGCAACGCGAGAGGAACGTGAGTCGAGGGTCGCGGGGAACATGGTGGGAGCAGACGGGAGCTCGAGGGTCAGCGCGAGGTAGGGCGGAAGGTGCGGTTGTCCCGGTCGGTGGGCTTACCATCTGGCTGAGGTGCGCGGCCGTTTTCGTGGAGCACGTGCGCTGCTTCTTCGACACGCGGTCGATGTCCCGTATGGCGGAGAAAAGAGCCTCCCTCATGGCGCCTTTCTCTTCTTCTTCCCCCTCCCCTCCCCGGCGCTCCTGGACCCCACCGTTCGCCCGCGACAACACGTCCCACGCGTTTCTGCCCCTTCTGCCCTTGCGAGAGGAACCGCAAATCGCTTTGCGTCGCGAAACCAGGGGTAATAAATTGATGGGGTGGGGTGCATTTTCGGTAAACCGCTTCATGGTTGAAACCAACCTGCACGACACTTAGACTTTCGTGCCATCGGAACCACGTACCTTACCGTGGTAGCCAAGGTCTCGATCCTCTCTTCCTTTAGGGAGGCATTCGACAACACAACCCCTGAACCCACAACTTTTTTTTTATGTCGGTCTGTCTCCTAATACCTCTACTCTCTCCCCAAAACGAAGGAGAGGAGCACCCACGCACCGAAAAGAGCAACACAATCACTAGAATCACTAGAGGAGAAAAACACTTTTTGAATTAGATCACAAGGTTACAACAAATCGTTGGAGAGCGAAGGCCTCTTCACCCTGAGGCCGCCACGACCTCCTCAAAGCTCCCTGCACTGCACCACCTTTTTCTCGTACTCGGCCCGATGCAGATCGGGCACGTCTTGTCCTTCCTCCGCCTGGCCTTGGCGGCCACCTCGCCCCAGTCCGTGGCCCTGTAGCTTCTCGCGGGTCACTCATGCTCCCCCTCATCCGCGCTCACTTTGCAAACCCGAGGTACACGCTAGTTATGGAAGCCGGGAGGATCATGGTGCGCCCCTCGGAGTCTTGGACGAGGTCGAAGGCCACCACCCCACCGTTGGAGATCTTCTTCTTCTTGGCAACGTGCTGCAGCCCGTGGGGCAGGTGCATCCTGAAGAACCAACGAAAGTAGAGCGAGTGACCGGAGACGACGATCTTGGTCTCCTCCTGCGAGAAAGTCCAGCGCACAAACTCCCTTATCCTCTCCAAACCTCTCTGACTCGGCTTCTTGTTTCCCTTGTTTCCCTTGGGGTTGAAGCATTTCTCGGCGTCCAGGCAGCTCAGCCGGCCGCCCCTGCGATCCGGGGGGCGAGAGATGCGTCAGTTTAGCGTGACGGATTGGCAACTAAGCATCGGGTCGCGCGCAGGCTCTGCGCTTGCATGGGGTAATGAGGGGCTCACATGATCTGCTGGACTCCGCCGGGGGTCGAGAGGGAGATCGTGTCCACGTTGCTCGAAATTTCCTGAGACGGCGGCGGAGAGATTGTCAGCAGCCCGCGCTAAGCCAGGAGGATTAGGGGAAGGGGCGGGTGGCACGAACCTGCAGGCAAGAGAGCACCTCCACCTTCTCTCCGGTCCTCTCGAGCCTGTCCTGCAGGGCGAGGGCCACCGTATTCATCGACCTGCGGAGGTTGGACGTCACAATCCTCGTCCCTTTGCTCTCGCCGCACTGGAGCTCCCTGGCGAGGCTCAGGGACCGCGCCAGCGCGCTCTGAGGAGGCAGGGACCTGGACCCCTCCTGAGCGGACTGGGATCTGAGGTAGCGGCACACGTCCAGGGCCTCCTTCTCGCCCCTGTCGCCTAGAGGCGAGTCCACAAAGAGCGAGTCGCCCAGCGTCATCCGGTGCAGCTCCAGCAGCAGGCCCCTCGCCACACGGAAGAGGAACCCTGGGCCAAAACCGCGGTTAAACATCTCGTTCCAACACGACTCGCCGTGCCTGATGAACACGATGGTCTTCGTCACGAGCTTCGGGTCCTTGAGGTCCGTGTGCACAGCGTCCTTGACGTCCTTAAGCGAGAACGCCTTGTCCTTGGAATGGAAAAGGTAGTACGCCGCGGCGAGCCAGGCGAACTGCATGTCCACAACCCGCCTCGCCGCCGCGCTCCCGCCGACAGTCCCGAGCCACTTGGGGCCGAAGGCGAAGACCCACACCAGGATCCAAAACCCCACGAAGAGGAGACATATCCCACCTCCGAGTGTCATCTCTCCTTCTCCCCTTCCCTCCTCTCGCCTCGATCGCCCACCTCCAAAGCAACCGCCGCGCACGGACGTTTCACCCGCCCTCCCACCACCCGAATTGCCGAATTGCCTTTTCGGCCATTTCGATGTTCAGCAGCCCTCGAAAAAAGGCGGACACTTTTGGGGGGAGCGGCCATGATGGACGGAACCGGCAGCGCGAGGAGAGAGGACGTGGGGGCATCGATGCCGCCCCCTCCCCCGAGGGTGCCGAGGCTGGGTGTTCCTCTGCCGCAGACCTCAGCGCCGTGGGGGCCCAGGGTCCCGACCCCGCGGCCCGGAGCCACGCGCCGCGACTCGGGTACAAACGCCACGACGACGACCACCGCGATTCGGAGTTCGACAGAGTTCGATTTTGAGAAGGGCGTCGAGGTGGGCCACGAAGAGCACGCCGTGCCTTGTAAGAGGATCTCGAGCGAGGCCGACCTTCGTAAATTTTTGGGGTCAGCGACCTGCGGGGATTACGTTTCCTTCGTCAAGTGCTTGTGCGGCAAGCTGGCGGGCGCCAAGGTGACCGAGGTGGAGGCAGAGGGGGGCTTGTCTGAGCCCCTCGCCAAGGTGAGGGAGGCCCTGGCGGCCGTCTCCGCGATCGTGGACGAGGTGCCGCCGAGGGAGCACAACATGAGGTACGGGAACCCCGCGTTCCGGGACTGGCATGACCTGCTATGTCAGAGGGCCGAGGGCCTGGTTTCGGCCGTCCTGCCGGAGTCCCAGAGGGGCGCGTCGCGGGAGCTCGCGTACTACTTCTCGGACAGCTTCGGCAACAGGACTAGGATCGACTACGGCACGGGGCACGAGACGAACTTCTTCGTCTTCCTTTTCTGCCTCGCAAAGCTGGGCCTGGTGCGGGAGGGAGACTCCAAGGCTCTGGTCCTGTGCGTGTTCAACGACTACCTCAAGCTGATGCGCAGGATTCAGCGCACGTACGGCCTCGAGCCCGCCGGGTCGAGGGGCTGCTGGGGCCTGGACGACTACCAAATGCTGCCCTTCCTCTTTGGTGCCGCGCAGCTCGTGGGCCACCCCCTGATCAAGCCGAAGAGCGTGCACAACCCAGACTTCGTGGAGGCCTTTGCGAAGGACTTTTTGTACTTTGGGTGCGTGGAGTACGTGCTGCAGGTGAAGAAGGGGTCGCTTGGGGAGACCTCGCCGATGCTGAACGACATCAGCGCGGTGGGGAGGTGGCAGAAGGTGAGCACCGGGATGCTCAAGATGTACGAGGGGGAGGTCCTGTCCAAGCTGCCCATCGTGCAGCACCTCGGCTTTGGCAGCCTCTTCCGCTGGGAGGAGTGACGTGGCGCGGCTTTTTAGGGCGGGGGGACCTGAGCGGAGAGGCTCGCGTCTCCTCTCTCACAATTGTGATTATTTGGGAAGATAAAAAAGTAAGAAAAATATATCTATTTTTCTGTTTCCGCACAAGAGGTTGTTTCAGCGTCACGATGTCATGGACTTGCTCTCATTGACGAACTTTTTGAGATAGTTCTTGAACCGTGGCATGGCGAGGAGCTCCGCGGCGGCCAGGAACTCGTCGTGCATGGCGTGGATCTCCGCTGAGGCCGACAGGGGGATGGACCCGGTGTAGATGTAGAACAGCACCACCTTCATGACCTCCGGGGGAATGTCCAGGTCCAGCACTCCACTCTCCTTGACCGCCTGCTCCTTGAGCGTGGCCTTGAGCACCGTGGATCGAGCGGACAGGATGACCTTGTGCGCCCGGAACTCCTTTCCTCTCCTCGACTTGAGCACCACGTCGCTGTCCTCGCCGTTCTCCAGGAGCTGCTTGAAGTGGTCCATCATGGGGTTCTCCATCGCGGCCTTGGGGTACACGAGCGATCCCCACTTCGACGACGTCCGGCGGGGGGAGCTGGGGATCGAGCCTCCCGAGACGGAAGAGCCCCAGCTGCCGCCCAAGTCGCCCCCGCCATTTTGGTCTGCGGACCCCCCCGAGACCTTTTGGATAGCCTTGTCTATCGCGGCGGCGCAGATGCGCTCGTCGAGGGTGCCCAACCCGAACTCCTCGGCCATCTCCTCCGCAACGTTGGTCGCCGTGTCCCTCTTCCGGTCGAACTGGAAGGAGATGCTCCTCGCCTTCTTCTCGGGGTCTGTCCTCACAGGCATGCGGACCTTGATCTCAATGATGCCCCCCTCCCCCTCCTTGGCGGCAACCTTGAACTCCGAGCCGAATTGCCTCTCGCTCACCGTGGCCACGATCTTCTGCTGGTACGCGAGAGCAGACTCGCTGGTCACGGGCCCCTGGCTCTTTCTCATCTCTAGGGGGGACCCATTCTCGGAGGGGCCGGGGGCCTGGGAGGGGGACGCCAACTCGAGTTTGGTCGCGTTTGCGTCCAGGAAGCCCTGCATCGCCTTCACGGGGTCCGACACCTGCTGTTGCTGCTGCTGTTGCTGCTGCGCCTCCCGCAGGTCGTCCGTCGAGTGCGGGCTCGTGAACTCCGAGTACAGGCTGTCCTTTGTGTCCCTGCGAGAGTGCGGCACGCTCTCCAAACCCCCGGCCAAGAAGGGATCCTCGAGGAGCTGCCTCGCGCTCGGCCGGTCCTCCCGCCTCGCCAGGCATTTTTTAATGAAGTCGTACATGCTCGGGTTCTGGTCCTGGACCACCTCCAGGCCCCGCGGCCCGATGCCCATGCTCACCTTGCGGTAGATCTGCGCAGCGTTCTCGCACTCCTTGTAAGGAAACTGGCACGTCACCAGCTCCAGCAGGCACATCCCGAAGGCGTAGATGTCCACCAGTTCGTCGTACTGCTCCTCGTACATCTCCGGGGCCATGAACTCGGGCGTCCCCAGGACGGACATCCCCGGCTGGGCCTGCCTCAGCAGCGTGGCCAGGCCCAAGTCTCCTATCTTCACTTCGCCACTGTGGCCGTTGATGAAGATGTTGTCGCACTTGAGGTCCCTGTGGATCACAGGCGGGTCGTGCTCCTCGTGCAGGTACGCCAGGCCCTCGAGGATCTGCCTGGACCACCGCTTGATGGCCTTGGTATCCAGTTTGGTGTACTTTCTGCGAAACTGCCTCAGGGTGCCAGATGTGAAGAGCTCTGTGATGAAGACCATGTTCCCCGTGCACGCGTCCACCCAGGACTCGAAGAAGGTGATGACGTGGGGGTGCTTGAGCTCCTGGCCGATCTCGATCTCGGCCTGGAGCCTCTTCCTCTCCTCCTCGGTCAACACCCTGCCCTGAACCTGGATCTCGTTCCACGCGACCTCGCGGCCCTCCTCCTCGTCCAGGGCCTTGTAAACCTTCTTGAAGGCGCCCTCGCCGAGGAGCTCGTTGTACTTGAGGTACCTCCCGGAGGGGTCCGCGCAGATCACAGCGTTCTTGTCGTTCGGGTCCCTCCCGCCATGGCCCGAGCCCTCGCCCGGCGGGGACCGTTCAGGGTACTCACCCTGGCTGGTGGGGCTGGTGGCGAGGACGCCGCCGTCGCTCGAGATCGCCGAGGCCGCCGAGTTCGTGCGCTCCATCTTCTCCTCCCGCGCTCCGCTCGCTTCTCGTGGGATTGCTCACGGCCTCTCTCGCGCTCGCGGCGCGCTATTCCATGCTCTCTCGCGAGCGGCTGTCAAAGTCCGTGCGTCCGTGGGGGTCGATGAGTGCGTTTTGCCCCCGCCCGCCCCACTGTCCGACCTCCCGAGGTCGCGAGCGCGGGGAAAAGCCGCCCGCGCGTCGGCCCGCCGCTTCCTCTCGCGCGAGGAGGTCCGCCTCCCACCTCCGCTGCTGGGTAGGGTTCCGCGCTGCTCGGTCCCGGCGCTGCGCGCGCTCGGTCTCTCTCCTCCTCCTGCACTGTGCTGTGAACGGCTTGACCACTCGACTTTCGCCCTTTTTGCTCTTTGCAGGTCCTCGGCATCGGGGGTCCACGGGACAGTAGTAACGGCGAGTTAGTAACGGCTCCCCGATTCAAGGAAAAAACAAAATTCAAGGAAAACAGAAAACAGAAATTAAGGAAAATGGAAATTTCCCCACCCCGGGAAATGGGCCAGACCCCACCCCCCGACGGAAGATGGGAGAGGTTGTGGACTCGGGCGCTTCGACCTGCTCGTCGCCATGGTGGCGAGGTTTCGCCTGGTACCTGGGATGGGGTGGGTGGGCCAGTGTGCTTGCGAATGGGGCGTGTCCTTTCGGCCGCATACGTATGCGTGCGCGTACGGGTGCGGCATCACGGCTTTGGGAGAAGGTTCACACTTGCATCAAGCCCGTAACGAGCGGCAAGAGGGACAAGCAAAGAAGGTTTTTCAGGTCCACAGTTCTCTCGCACTCGCCGCTTGCGCCGCTGATGAAGCACCCTTGAGGTGATTTGATGATCCTCAATCTCGATCTGCATCTGCATCAGGAGGGGAGGGGAGTGAGTGGTTTTAGTGAAACCGCAAAGATTTCTGCTCGGGAATCTTGGGAATTGGACGTAGGAGAACGTTCCTACGGAGCCGCGGAAAAGGGGCGGAAAGCTGTGATCTTTGCGATCGTAAAGTGCCCGAAAGCACCTGACCAGCACCAGCACAGACGCCAGGGCCAGCAGCGAGCAGAGCACGAGGTCAAGGTCGACCAGAACCGGGACCAGAATCGTGGGAAACCAAGGCTGAGGGTGTGAGGGGGAAAGGAGTTAGACGATGCTTGTGGTGGCGGAAGAGACGAACACTCGGTAGCCTTGGGTTGGGATGGCTGGGAAGAAGGGGGAAAAGGCCCTCGGGCCAAAGGACGTGGAGGTCGAGAGTGAGAAGCAGGGACCCTTGTCCAGGGAAAAGCGGTCCCTGTCCGTGCCCGACCTCTCGGCGCTCGACATGGCCACCCTGCGCTCGACCTTCGAGGACAACACCTCGCTCAGCGTCACCCTGGACGACATCAAGGGGAGTGGGAGGCAGGGCCATGGCGCGGGGCAGCCGACCGACGGCGAGAACGGCGGCATGAGCGAGCTGCTGACCAACATGCGGGACAGTCCGAGGTTGCAGACGCAGCTGACGGGGGGCACGTCGAACACGGAGGACGACCTGGAGTCGAGGAGCGCCATGACCATCTCGGGGCTACAAGGGAAGGAGCTCGGCAAGGAGCTCAAGCGGGCTCTCACGTCCCAGTCCCGGCGCAAGCCGAACCTCACGATCGGCGGAGTGGAGGAGGAGGATGACGCGGACCACCCGAACGCCAACACCACCATCTCCGGCACGAGGGGCGAGTCCCTTGCCGCGGAGCTCAAGTTCGCCATTTCCCACCCCACCCACGGCGCTGTCCTGCACGAGGACATTGAGAGCGACAACAGCTCGGTCAGGATCCCCCACAACGACTCGGTCGAGTCGCTGGTCTCCCTGGCGGGCGACGACTTCGACTCCGCCGTGCCTCCCAGCGCGACTCGGTCGTTCAGGAGGGAGGCCAGTAAGAAGGAGGGCCCTCCGGCTCCCGCTCCGAGGGAGATCGAGTGGAAGAGGTTCAAGAGCCCCCTGATGCGCAAGATCAACAAGGAAATGAAGCACATGCACCTGCTGTGCGACGCAGTGGAGAGCAAGATGCCCCAGAACGGCAAGCACCTGAGGGACAGCATCCGAAAGACAAATCAGCTGATGAAGAAGTTGGAGCAGCACCAGGAGTACAGAGAAAGGGATCACCTGCTGATGAACAGGCTGCTGGCCATGCGCAAGAAGAAGGACCTGATCCAGAAGATGTGGAACATCACCACGCCGAACAAGAGGAGAAACTACGCGATCTACACCTCCCTGCTCACCTTCTGCCTGGGATTTCTGGTCATCTTGGGCCTCACCAAGGACTACCTGCCGCACGACGACGAGCTAGGGGAGCTAGTGACGGTGACGACGGGGGCAACCACGATCTCCGCACTGCACAGGTCGCCCATCAGGAGGGTCGAGATCGACGTGACCATCCCGCCTAGCGGCGACATTGCCGGCCTTGTCTCCAACCAGACCGCCACGCTCCCTCAGATCCTCGTCTCTGTCGAGATGCAGGACCAGGGGGATGGCGGGTGGGTCCGGTGGGCAAGACGAACAGGTGCTCGATATCTCACGAGCTCAGGCACTGCTTTTTGGTGTTCAGTGGGCTGCACCGGATCTGGGACGACGGGAACTACAGTGGCCTGCGGCTGACCTACGACCTGGGCGGGGACCCTCCTGCCTCGCTGGTGGTGCCCTTCAGCGCCGAGGTTCGCCAGTACGGCGTGCTGGGCCAGGCCAAGATCTGGATCGCCCTCTTCGTGCTCCTGAGTGCCCTCCTCCTCATCGCCTTCGAGCTCATCCACAGGACTCTGGTTGCCATGATGGGCAGCTTCATCATGCTCGCGCTCCTGCTTGCGCTTGATGAGGCCCCCGACCTGCAGAAAGTTATCCAGTGGATGGACGAGGGCGCCCTCGCCCTCCTTTTCGGCATGATGATCATCGTCGGCAAGCTCTCCAGGACCGGGCTCTTCGAGGTCATGACCGTCAAGGTCATCGGGTTCTCAAAGGGGAACAAGTGGCACATGGCGATGGTCCTGTGCGCCATGACCGCGCTCCTCTCCGCGTTCTTGGACAACGTGACGACCGTGCTTCTGCTTGCTCCGGTCACCATCACTCTTGCCAAGGTCCTCAAGATCGATCCCGTCCCGATCCTGATCTCTCTCACCATCTTCAGCAACATCGGCGGCGCGGCCACCATGATCGGTGACCCACCCAACATCATCGTTGGCAACGCCCTCTCCGACCACATCATGTTCATGGACTTTATCTACGTTTTGATGCCCATCATCTGCATCATGTCGCTTCCCTGCATGGCGCTGCTGAGGGTGATCTACGGCGGCAAGCTGGCCGGAATGGTGGACAAGGAGACCTACTCCAACGCGGTCAGATTGAAGAAGAGATACAGGATCACGGACAGGCACCTGCTGACGGAGAGCCTCATCGTGCTGGGCACGGTGATCTTCGGGTTCCTCCTGCACCCGGTCCACCACGTGGAGCCTGCCTGGATCGCCCTCTTTGGCGCGGTGATCCTGATGGTGTTCTCGTCTCCGCACCACATCCACGCCGACCTCGAGATGGTGGAGTGGGAGACGCTCCTGTTCTTCGCCGCCCTGTTCGCCATGATCGAGGCCATGGGAGAAGTTGGCCTGATCAGGGAGATCGGCAACCTGCTCACGTCCATCATCGGCGCCGTCGATGAGGAGAGCAGGACGGGGTTTGCCATCTTCCTCCTCACCTCGGTCAGCGCGGTGGTCTCGGCATTCCTGGACAACATTCCCTACACCGCCACCATGGTACCGGTCATCAAGCAGCTGTCGGAGTCCGACCTCGGCCTCAACCTCGAGCCCCTCGCCTGGTCACTGTGCCTAGGGGCCTGCCTCGGCGGCAACGGGTCTCTCATCGGTGCGAGTGCCAACATCGTGGTCGCTGGCGTGGCCGACAGGGAGGGCCACCACATCACCTTCAAGGATTTCTTTCGAGTGGGTTTCCCCATCATGTGCCTCTCCGTCGTCTTCGGGATCGTGTACCTCGAGCTGCTGTACGCATTGTAATCATCAAATATCATCTCTATTCTTACCTGATGCACCACCTTGGCCCGTCCCCCCTCCGTTCCGCCCACTCCAATCATCAAAACGCATCTGGATCATCTGGATCCCGCCGGCCCAGGGCCCGGGACTCCCAGTGACCTGACGGCGCCCTTCGACGGGGAAGGGGTGGGGGGCGCTCTCGCGCGCGACGGGACCCGGCGCCATGGCGGACCGCATGGGCCAAGCGAAGCTGCCGCGGGCGACGCGGGTGAAGAGCAAGCAGGCCGCAGACAGGCAGGTGAGTCATTTTCGCCAAACCGAAGGCGAAGACGACGACGACGAGGACGAGGACGCCTCCGTGCCTTGCCCCCGCTCGACCCTGACCCCATTCTGACTCACCCACTCACGTCTCTCCTCCCATTACCGCTGAGCAGATCACCGCCGAGCAGCTTATACGTGAGGCCAAGGATCGCCAGGAAGATGATTACAGGGCCGCCCCGCGGCAAAAGATCGTGGACCAGGAGGAGCTCGACGAGTATCGCTTGGGGAAGCGGAAGGAGTTCGAGGACTTAGTGCGGAAGGTGAGATGGAACATCAGCGCATGGTGCAAGTACGCGAAATGGGAGGACTCGCAGAACGACTTGGCGAGGGCGAGGTCGGTTTACGAGAGGGCGCTCGAGGTGTCGCACAGGAACGTCACGCTTTGGCTCAAGTACGCCGAGATGGAAATGCGGCACAAGAATGTGAACCACGCAAGGAACGTGTGGGACAGGGCGTGCACGCTCCTCCCTCGGATAGATCAGCTGTGGTGAGTCCCCCCTCCCCTTCTCTCTCTCTCTTTCTCTCTCTTGTAGTTCTGCCGTCCGCCAGCAGTCAGCCGCCAAACGCCAAACGCAAAACAAAGCACCCAAAGTGTAAGGAAGGATGAGTTCTCTGTTTGTCCTTCAATAAGGGACGGGTGCGACAGGCAAACTTTGGTCGTACTGACTGCGCGGACGGCCGAGCTCGGCCTCCTGGAGCGACAGTAATTTTGACCTCTGGACATTCTCCCAAACTCCCACAACCAGGTACAAGTACAGCCACATGGAGGAGATGCTGGGCAACGTCGCGGGGGCTCGCCAGGTCTTCGAGCGGTGGATGAAGTGGGAGCCCGACCACCAAGGGTGGCGAGCCTACATCAAAATGGAGCTGCGGTATGACGAGGTCGACAGGGCCAGGGGGGTTTACGAGCGATACGTTAGGTGCCACCCTACGGTGAAGGCTTGGGTGAATTATGCCAAGTTCGAGGGCAAGCTCGGGGAGAGGGAGAGGGCAAGGCAGGTGTACGAGACCGCGGTCAGGGAGCTCGGGCTCGACGCCAACACCATTGACCTTTTCCAGAAGTTTGCCCAGTTTGAGGAGTTTTGCAAGGAGTTCGACCGCGCCAGGGCAATCTACAAGTACGCGCTGGACAATGTCCCCAGGAAGCAGGCCGAGGAGCTCTACTCGGACTACGTCAGGTTTGAGAAGAAGCATGGGGACAGGAACGAGATCGAGGATGTGATCTCGAGAAAGAAGAGGTTCCAGTATGAGGAGGACCTGAAAGCCAACCCCTCGGCCTACGACACTTGGTTTGACTACTTGAGACTGGAGGAGGGGAGCGGGACGCACGACCAGGTGCGGGAGCTCTACGAGAGGGCGATCTCGAATGTGCCCCCTGCGCAGGAGAAGAGGTTCTGGCGGCGGTACATCTACCTGTGGATCAACTACGCGCTTTACGAGGAGCTGGAGGCGGAGGACGCTGGCAGGACCAGGGAGGTCTACCAGCAGTGCCTCAAGTTCATCCCGCACAGGACCTTCTCCTTCTCCAAGGTGTGGATCTTGGCTGCGCAGTTCGAGGTGAGGCAGAGGAACCTGGGCGGGGCGAGGAAGACCTATGGCCGGGCGATAGGGATGGCGCCCAAGAAGAAGATCTTTGATTCGTACATCGAGATGGAGATGCAGCTGGGCAACGTGGACCGGTGTCGGGCGCTGTACGAGAAATATCTCGAGGTCATGCCCTCGAGCTGCGACGCTTGGTGCAAGTTCGCTGACCTGGAGAGGAACCTCGGGGAGACGGAGAGGACCAGGGCGATCTTCGAGCTCGCGGTGCAGCAACAGATGCTCGACAAGCCGGAGAACCTGTGGAAGATGTACATCGACTTCGAGATCGGCGAGGGTGAGAGGGAGAGGGCCAGGGACCTGTACGAGAGGCTGATGGAGAGAACGAAGCACGTCAAGGTCTGGATCTCGTTCGCGAGGTTCGAGGCCGTGCCGCTCCACAGGCTGCAGCCGCGGGAGGAGGGGGAGGAGGAGGAGGTTGGCGGCGGCAGCGAGGAGGAGGGCGCGACCTACGACATGCAGCAGCGCGCCAGGGAGATCTACCGCAGGGCCTACAAGTACTTCAGGGACCCGAACCTGGAGGCCAAGGAAGAGTGCGTCATGGTGCTCGAGGCCTGGAAGTCCTTTGAGCAGGAGAACGGGTCTAGCGATGACGTGGCTGCGGTTCAGGAAAAGATGCCCAGGCAGGTCAAGAGGCGGAGGCCCGTGCGGGACGAGCATACCGGCGAGGAGGTCGGGATGGAGGAGTACTTTGACTACCTGTTCCCAGATGAGGCGGGGGCGGCTCCGCTGCAGGCCCTGCTGGCCGCTGCTCACAAGTGGAAAAAGCGCAAGGTGGACGAGGAGTCGGGGTGACCCCAGCCGCCGCTTTTGTAAGATACGACGCATTTTTTCCCCTTTTCTTTTTCTTGTGTGCGTGTGTGTGTGCGTTTGCGCGTCGGCCAGGGGCGTTCGTCGGAAGCGAGGTGAGATCAAACATTTCAAAAGGTGCTTAGTAGGGCAGGTGCTTGGCGTAGAATCCGAGGGAGGCGTTGACGGCCCTCTGGACCCCAACCGCAGCCTTTATCTGGTCGCTCCCAGCTTCGTAGTACTTGCCAAGCCACCCGGCGGAGCGGGTCATCCACCCGTGGCTCTGATCTCCGAACTTGACCGTTTCCCAGGCAACGCCGTTGCCGGACGCGACGCCCTCCAGGGATCCGTCCGAGTAGAACGCCGGCTCGTGCCTGCTGGGCAGGACCAGAGTTGGGGATCGGATTGCTGCTGCGAGCTCCTTCTCCGATACTCC
>Ga0160423_10002329_pt1 | contig 15860 bp, 9 predicted proteins | sample CRUFie14St8metaG_FD_108191 | JGI IMG/M metagenome (GOLD analysis project Ga0160423, IMG submission 108191) | Marine microbial communities from the Costa Rica Dome - CRUD Field 142mm St8 metaG | ecosystem: Environmental > Aquatic > Marine > Oceanic > Photic zone | place: Costa Rica: the Eastern... | reverse complement strand
TTGGGGTTTGGAGAGGCAAGATCTCAGGTCCTTGGTCATCTGCTTTTGACAGCGAAAGAGATGGGTCTTGACGTGAATGTTAGAGATAACTTGATGGACAGTGGTATGGACTCCTCTTTGATGGTTGGTCTGCACAACAGTCTTGAAGACATTTTTGGTTGTGTTTTGCCCCCTTCCCTGTTGCTGGACCACGGCAGCTTGGACAGCGTGGCAAGTTTCATTACGTTGGAGATCTTTGCAGACAATGATGACTGCCATGAACAAACCTCCTCACAGGTTGAGCAGGGATTCAACCTTGATTTGGAGTCTGAAGGTAATAAGCAGCATATTCCATGTGGAACAGCAGACTTGAGGAACAAGGAGGAGAAGAAATCGAAACCCTTCATTGGAGACACTTCTACTGTGTGCATGATCTTGTACTTCTTGGGTATTTGCATACTGGCAATGAGAGTGGATAGGGTGGTTGACGGGATCTCCCTATCACTGTGGAAGCAAGAGCCCTCTCACTTTTTTCAAAGCCCAGTCCGAGTTGGTACTTACGGTGTAGAGTTCAGAGAGGGCTTCTTTGGTAGAAAACTTGATACATTTCATACCCATTTTCTTGCATGGGTTTCTGATGTTTTACCCCTGTATCTGATCACAGGTTTACTTTTGTTTGTCGCCCGCCGCATCCCATGGATCACCAGGCGGTGGAGTCCAGCTGCAGTCACCGTGGGAGTATCCTTGTTTCAGGTGTTGTCCCTTCACGGCATATCTGCCTTTTGGTCATTTGGCTCAATGTTCATCAATCTGCTGGTTTCAGAGTACACCCTTCACCTAGCAAGAAGGAAACCATCTTACGCATCTCGATGCAGGTGGTTGATCTGGGCAACAAATCTGAGTTTGATTGCTTCGAATAAAGCTGCCTTCGCCAAGTCGCAGTCTGTGCTCAATAATCTTTTGCTGCGCTGGCCCAAGTGGGTCGTATTTGGGTGGTGCCGCAAAGATGTAGACAAGTACAATCCACATAATGCCTTAAAATATTTGGTTCTGAGGCAACTGAGCTACAGTCTCGATGTGCTTGAGGAAGTGAGCAGGGAGAAAAAGAGAAAAAAGACTGGCCCCCGCAAAGACAGTCATTCCTCATTGCAGTATTGGGCATACATCTTGTATGCTCCTCTCTTCATGCATGGCCCTGTTATGCTTTACCACCATTTCAGGTCAAGCCCTGCTGCAAATGTGAAGGTGAATGCTTTGGGGATCCGCAAGAAGATTGAGAACCCGTCTCAGCGTGTGGTTTTGAGCCGAGTGGTGCACCAGTTTACCTTGACGCTGGGCAGACTGTCTTCTCCCCTTTCTAAGCTCTTTGGCCTCCTTGCTATAATTTTTGGCTCGCTCATTGCCATGCAGACATTCTACATGCCTTCAATCTTCTTTCTGAAGATCCACGACAATGTGTCACAGATTGTGCCCATGAACTTGCAAGGCTCCGAGTACTTTGTCAATTACCACATATTCACCCTTGCGGTATTTCTTCAGAGCTATGTTGTGTTTGAGCTGTGTAGGATGCTTGCCATGACCGATGAAACAGAGGCTCCGAAAGACGTTCTCCAGTCCTACCTTCGCAGCTCAGTTTCTGTTCAAACTCACTGGAACAACTTCCACGTTTCTTGGAGGCACTTCTTCATCAGGTACATCGTTATGGAGCACAAAGAAATGTTTCAGAAGGGCTATCTTATCGATTTTGTGGTTTTCATGTTCTCTGCGTTCCTGCACCTCGAAGGTATATGGTTGGCTTACTTTTTTTACAACTTCGTCATGTACCAAATCGAGAAGGTGTTGTTGATGTGGAGAAGTTTCAAGGAGGGAGATCACCTTGTGCGCGGGGTGTACCAGAGCATCCTCCTCTCCGTGAACATATTCTTCTCCCCTGCGCTCATGCTCTTTCAAGGGCCTGAGAAGGGGCAAATACATCTCTCTACCGTGGGAGTGCAGAACTTTTTTCTCTTTGGCGTTGCTTTCTTCTACTTGAACAGTGTGAGAATGAAGAAGAATCCGGACAGCTTCATTTGACGGACGTTCGGAGCTTCTTTGAGACGACAGGCAAACAACTCAAGACATGTTTACTATTTTTTAAGGCAACGATAAAGTTTATTGAAAAAAAGTTGTTGCTACAAAATTGCTACCAAAATTGCCCTCCCACTAAATGAGAAAAAGAAAGGGAGGTAAACCGAAGTTCGACGCCCTCAGCAGAACCCTCTGAGCTGCCTTGACGCCAACACCTTTTCGATGGCTAGCATGAAGGCGGCCGTGCGCATGGTAACGCCCTTCTTCTGGTGGATGTCCCAGATTTGCTCAAAAGCGCTGGTCATCTTATCCTCCAGCTTCTGGTTCACCTCTGCCTCGCTCCACTTGAACTCCTGCATGTTCTGCACCCACTCCATGTAGCTCACCGTGACACCCCCCCCATTTGCGTAGATATCGGGCAAAATTTTGATGCCTCTGTTGTTCAGAATCTCGTCCCCCTCTGGCCTCGTCGGCCCGTTGGCGGCCTCCACGATATACTTGCACTGCATTTTCCCCGCAATCTCGGCATCGATGACTGCGCCCAGCGCGGCCGGGATGAACATGTCGCACTCCATCTCGAAGATCTCATGCCCGGGCACCACGACCGTCCCGTTCTCCTTGAAGTCGACCGAGCTACTGCCGGACTGGATGTGCTCAGCGAGGGCCTCCACGTCCAACCCTCCTGGGTTGTGCAGCGCGCCGTCCACATCGCTCACGCCAACAACCTTGCCCCCGTTCTCCGCGATGAGCCTCGCGGCCCACGAGCCAACGTTTCCGAACCCTTGGACGACGAACGACTTTCCCTCGACCCCACCGGCACCGTCGGCCTCCAGCAGGTTCCTCAGGGCGAAGAAGACCCCCCTGCCGGTCGCGGCCTCCCTTCCCAAACTGCCGTGCAGGTCGATCGGCTTTCCCGTCACCACCCCGGGGGAGAACCCCATGTACTTGCTATACTCGTCGAAGAACCAAGCCATCTCCTTGGCGCCGGTGTTCATGTCGGGCGCGGGGATGTCCGTGTGGGGGCCGACCACCCCGCGGAAAGAGTGCACGAGCTTCCTCGTTAGCCTCTCCTTCTCCCTCTCGCTCAGGGTGGAGGGGTCGACCGTGACCCCGCCCTTGGCCCCGCCGAAGGGAATATCCATCACGGCCGTCTTCCACGTCATCAGCGAGGCCAAAGATCGGACGTCGTCCAGGTCACATTCCGCGTGGTACCGAATCCCGCCCTTGTAAGGTCCGCGCGCGTTGTCGTGCTGCACGCGGTACGCCTCGAAGGTCTGGACCTCGTCGCGGTCGTTCAGGATCGTCAGCTGCACGCAGAGCTCTCTTCGAGGCGTGACCAGCATCTTCTCGAAGCGCTCCGGCAGCTTGAGCTCAGCGAGCGCCTGCTGGATGTAAGTGTTTGTGTCCCTCGCATGCGAAGACAGGGCCCGGGTCGCTATCGCGGCGACCGCGGGGGTGCCGCGCACCTTTCGCAGCGCTGTCGTAAGCATAATCGATTCCGGCAGTCCCCTTCCCGCCGCCCTTTCAATCGATGTCGGGCGCCGTGCTGCACTTTTGTTCTGGTGCTGGGCCGCCTGCTGGTCGTCTCGCCTTCCCAGTGTTCTGATGCGTGACTCGAGGGGGAATCAATCCGAGTAGGATTGTGTGCGCGATGGGAGCAAGGGAAGGCAAAATGAAGGGATTTCAACTGGAAGGTGTACGAATTCAGGCCATCAAAAACTAAATCGGAAAGGGACTTTAGATCTTGAATTAACCCACGTGGCTTTCTTGCGCACCCGCGCTTTTTTTTGGTTTCTCTGCTTTCCAAAAATTCCCACTTCATACTTCCCCCAAAGGCCGTTTTTTTTTTTTGCAGATCAAGGGCTGACCCAGGCCTCGTGCGGCGTGTCCACCGTTCGTAGGGCCTGCCACACCGCGGAGTTGCACTTGATCGACCCGGTCTCGATGGGCGCCGTCCGCCCGCCCCGTCGTCAAGGATCGGCACGGAGGCCCCTTCGCCCCGGCCGTTACGGGCGCCATGAAATCCAAGATCTTGGGCACCTGGGAGGGCCAGAAAAAGAGAACTTTGGGGTGCTGGATGGGGCGGAGGCAGAGCCCAAACGGCGGGAGGCGGGGGCTCTGGGGGCCGGGCAGGGCGGTGGGTTCGACGGGGGCGACGGATCGAAGGAGCTGAGGCGCGGGCTGAGTTGATCGGAGTCGGGGAGGACGGTGCACAGGTAAGTTCAAAAATTCTGAAGCGCGCGCGCAGACCTGGTGCCCAACCTTGTGAAGGGGGGTCCTGGTTTGCTTCGGAAGGGGAGGCGCGGGGTGCGGGAGCGGGCCGCAAGGTCCAGGCCCCTCGGCGAGGCGAACGGACGCAGCGGGAATGTAAAGAGCGGAAGCTTTGTAAGTGTACTACACATGTTGGGATCAAGGGCTGACCCAGGCCTCGTGCGGCGTGTCCACCGTTCGTAGGGCCTGCCACACCGCGGAGTTGCACTTGAAGCCGCTGCCAAAGGCGATCTGCCACACCCTGTCTCCGTACTGGACCATGCCCTCGTGCTCGGACCAGGCTAGCTCGTACCAGATGGAAGCGGAGGAGGTGTTCCCGTAGTGGAAGAGGGCCTGCCTGCTGGGCCTCACCAGATCGTCGGTCAGCTTCAGGTTGTCCTGCAGGGCGTCGATAACCCCCCTGCCGCCGGCGTGCTTGTTTTTTTCGGTTGGGGTGGGAGAGAGTCGCAAAGGTCAGCGCACGAGAGCGAGGAATGCGGTGGATCTGGGATCCAGCTAGCGGGGAAGACTCACGATGCAGAAGTGGTCGAAGGCCTTCTTGAAGTCCGGGATGTAGGCCTTCTGCTTCTGCTTCAGCACCTTCCTCTGGACGAGGTTGAAGAAGAACTTGAGCTGCTCCGTGACCGGCAGCACCAGCGGGCCGAGCGTGGTAATATTAATCTTGAGGGCCTCCCCAGCGATGGCCATCAGGCTCTTGTCCAGCTTCACCCCGACCACGCCGTCCGGGTCCTCCTTCTGGAACACGCAGTTGTACGCAGCGTCGTCGGCGCCCTTGTGCGTCCTGACCACGTGCAGGAGCTGGTACTTGGCCCTCCAGTAGTCCCTTCGCTTGTTGGACAGCAGCGAAGCAGCGCCGCCGACCCTGAACAGCATGTTCGGAATCAGCATGGACTTCTGCGTTCCGAGGTAGAAGTTCTGAGTGATGTTCTCCGTGCTCACCACCAGCGCGTTGCAGTTCCTGTGGTGCTGCAGGAGGTCCTTGGCGAGGTTGACGGCAATGACCCCAGCGCTGCAGCCCATGCCCGACAGGTTGTAGGACTGGACGTTGCTCTTCATCTTGAACTTGTTGACGATCATGGCCGTCATGGACGGGGTGGGGTTGAACAGGGAGCAGTTCACGATCAGGATGTCGATGTCCTTGGGCTTGAGGCCCGTCTTGCGCAGCAGATCCTCCACCAGGGTGAAGAGGACGACCTCGGCCTCCTTCCTGGAGTTCTCAAGGGTGGCCTCCTGGGAGAAGTCAGTGATCCCGGGGGGCAGGTAGGTCCCCGTGGAGGTCACCCCGGCGTTCTTCTGGATCTTGTTCATCATGAAGTCCATCACGGACTCCATGGTCTTGCGGTCGTTGTTTCGTCCGATCCGAAACTTGGCGAGCTCGGTGAGCTGGTCGATGTCAACCCTCCAGTCCTTTGGCGGCTTGAGCACTGAGAAGTCCACGAGGTACACCGCCTGCTTCCTGGCGAAGAGGTAGGCCGCCGCCCCGAAGGCGAGCAGCGCGGACAGCCCGATGGTGTGGAGCATGCTTCCCTGGACCTGGGTCTGCACCGCCGTCTTCCAAAGGTTGCCGATCTCGCCGGACTCGGTCATCCTCAGCAACTGCACGGCCGTGGCCATCAGGCCGACGATGGTGGCGAACACAATGGCGTTGCGGGACAGGATCCTGTACCCGACGCGGACGTACTTGACGCCCACATCCGCGCGAAAGTCCGGCAGCGAGATGCGCCTGCCGACCACGGGGAGGTACCGGGAGCGGGACCCCTCACTCCCCTCGGAGTCCGAAGACTGGGAGGCCTCCGTCGACTGGTAACGCGAGCGCAGATTCATCCTCTTCCCTCTCCCGCTGGTCAGGTGGTCGGTCGTGGGGGTGTGTCTCTCTCTCTCAGCGTGCCCTTACAGCGCGCGCGTCTCGAAGACAGCCGGTAAACGACTGCGAGCGGCTTTGCCCACCGACCCCGTTCAACCCTTCAACCCACGATCCAACGCGTCCGTCCCCGTCTCGTCGCTGCGCCCGGAGTCACGGTCACCGCCCGCTCCGCAACGATGCGCCGCGCGTGATTCTAATGATTGATTCTTACACCTCGGCAGCCACCTTGAAGGGACTGGGAGGCGTTTGCGGTCCCCCCACCGAGTTTTCCGAGAGGTCGAGCGTAGAAATCGCCATTGCGGTTACGAGATTTCCTGCCGAAAACGCATAAAATCGGACGGCTCTCCCGGTCCGACGATTTTTGGGCGCTTGGACGAAAATGGCGAGGGAGGGCAAGAATTGTTCATTTTGGATGGTGACGATGATTGCGCGTTTTGTGATGGAAACGAGAAGACCAAGCTTGCTCGATTAGGGGGGGCTCGCCCGATTCAATCCGCATCCCCAGGGTCCTCCGTGAGGTACCTCCCCGACCTCCTGTCGTAGTACAGCACGCAGTCCCCGATGTGCCCCGCCGCCTTGTTCCTCACCTTCCTCACGTAGATCTGGGCTTGTCTCATGGTGGCCGGGTCGCTTGTGTCCCTGCTCCTGTGTATGACCAAGCCGTTGTCGGCCTTGTTGATGAAGTGTGCCGAGCCGCTGATGTCGTACAAGTCGGGGGCCTCCCCCTTCCAGTTCTGCAGCTGCTTGGGGTGGGCCACGAACCAGACGTGGCAGTCGTAGTGCTGAGCAAAGCGCTTGATCTTGGTGAGCATCTGGCTGACGTACTCGGTCTCCGACCTGCTGTCCGGCCTCTGGTGGTCGAGCTCGTTGTATGGGTCGATGACGAGGCCGCGGATGCCGTATCTCATGACGGCGGCCCTACCGATGTCCAGGATCCAGTCGATGTTGGGCAGCATCTCGTCCTCGTGCCTGATGAGGAAGAACCTCTCCCCGAGCCACTCCAGGCCCTGCTCGACCTCCTCCTGGGACATCCTCTTCTCGCCTCGGGCGTAGGGCGCGTCGAAGAAGGGCTTGCCCACGTGCTTCTCCAGGAGCTGCCTGCCGTGCTCCCTGGCCTTCTTCTCCATGGAGCAGAGCGCAAAGCACCACCCGGAGCTGGCCGAAATGTTGTACAGCAGGGCGTCGATCCACTCCGACTTTCCCGAGTTCGGCACCCCCGTCACGATTGTCAGCTCCCCAGGCACGACCCTGTAGTACTCATCCACGGTGGACCACCCCGTGGAGACCCCCCTCCTCTCGTCCGCGTCCTTCAGTCCATAATAGCTCAAGATGTCGTCCTGGAAGGACCTAAAGTCGAAGAGCCCGCGGATGGGGAAGGCCTCGGGCTGCTCCAGCACTCGGCGCACGCCCTCCTCCCCGTGGAGCCGGAGGGTGTCGTTGGCGTCCTTGCAGCCCTCAGGCCAGCGCAGGGACCAGCACCTCTCCTTGCCTAGGCGCCTCGCCAGCTCCTCCCCCAGGGCCTGCCCCGGCTCGTCAGAGTCCGTCCCGATCAGAATTCTCGTGGCGTGGTCCAGCTGCGCCCTGCAGTTCCACACGTAAGAGAATTTCTTGTCCTCCTCGGGGGAGGGAGGACCCTGCTCCGCAACTTTGCTGGGCGCGCCGTCAGGGACCGAGACGCAGTTCTTGAAGCCAGCCTGGGCGAGGGCGAGCTTGTCGCACTCCCCCTCCACGATGACGATGGTGGACTCGTTCGCGATGTCGTCCAGGCCGTAAAGCACCTTCTTGCAGCCCTTGACCTGCCAGAAGACCTTCTCGTCCGCAAGCCTGTACTTGATGTTCACAAGCTCGCCGTTCTCGTAGTACGGGAAGGCCACAGCGAGGGCGTTGTGGCCCTTTTGGGGGCAGTGAGTCCACTCCGCCTGGACCTGGCCGCCGTCCAGGGTCTCCCTCGTGATCCCGCGCTTGGCGAAGAACTGGAGGACCTGGGGCGGCAGCGCAGGCAGGAACTTGGGCCGCGGCTTTGAGTACGAACCCTCCTTGCCCTGGCGCAGGGGCACAAGTCCCTGGCCCGCCCCCTGGGCGGAGGACGAGGACGGCGACGGCGACGACGAGGAGCCGGCGGGGGCGCCGCTGCCGCCGCGAAACCCGCAGGAGCCCCGGAAGCAGTGGTACACGAACTCGCCGTCCTCCTTTATGGTGACGCTAAGGCTCTTTTCCTTGTCCGTGCCGCCCAGGCACTTGGGGCAGGAGGTCCGCTGGGTTCCGGGCCCGTAGTGGCCGAGGTGGATGCCCGCCTCGAGGAGGAGGTCTCTCACGGGGACGGCTGCCTTGGGGCGGTCCTGACGCTGTTGCTGCTGCTGTTGCTGCTGCCGCGGCGGAGTCCTCTGCCGCGATCCGGCGCTGTACCCGCCCTGGCGCGACCCGGTAGCCGCGCCCGGGGAGTCCGTCCGCGGAGCCCACTGGGCCTGGCTCCCGGAAGTTCTCGGGTACTGGCCCTGCCTGCGCGAGAAGGACGGCGCGTTCCCCTTGGCGGGCTGCTGCGGCCTCTGCTTCTTCCAGCCTCCGTTATTGCCCCCGGATGCCGCGGCCGCGCACCTAAAAGCCGACCTCGGCATGCCGACCGCGACTGAGCACCCGCCGAGCCCAATCCTCCCGCGCAACTCCGAGCACAGGGGTCCCGGGGTCCTGCTGCTGAGCCGGGCAAGGTCTCTCAGGGGAACGAGGGCAGCGAGGAGGCCCCGGCCGTTCATTCCGCGCAGGACCGCGCCATTCTGGAACCGTCCGCCCTCGTTACCTTCGACGCTCTCAACCCTCCCTTCTCTCGACCATCGTCTCCCGCGGGCGCACCCTCTCTCGCTACACTTTCTCCCACCAGTGCCACGCCGCTTCTGTCCCTCCCGGTCGCGTTTTCCAGAGATCCGAGCCCCCGGTCAAGGATCCCAATCAAGGATCATTTTTGTTCGTTCGCCGAAAAGTCAAGTCCAAAAATTTGTGTGAATTATAACGCCCGCGATTCGTGGTGAACGAGGGCAAATCACAAACACGAGGAAGGCGAGGCGGGACGCGGGCGAAGGGCGGAGTGATCTGCACGCGACGCGACAGATAGGCTGGTGTGCAGCACACACGGAGACTGGCCGACTGAACCCCCCCCCAAAAAAAGGGCTTGCCGGGCGGAGCTGCGAACGAATCTTTTACCATCAATCATGTCGTTCTTGAAGAAGAAGTACTCGCTCACGACGGCGCTGGCAGAGAAGTTCTCGAAGCTCTCCTCGAGGTCATCCTACGCCGAGGAGTACGTGAGCGAGGGGGAGGAGGACCTCACGCCCGAGGGGAGCAGCCTGGAACTCTCCGGGTCGTCGGCCCCGGACGCGACGTACAGGCGGGAGCTGAAGACCAAGGCGAGGTACCCCGTGACCCTGGACCTGCCACAGGTCGACGGGATCCCGCCGCTCACCTTCGTTGGCACAGGGCTGCGCTCCGAGACCTTCATGACCGTGGAGTTCTGGATCTACACGATCGGCATGTACGTGGAGCCCTCCGAGGTGCGAGGCAAGCTCGGCTCCTTCAAGTCTTGCGAGCCTGGCACCCTGCACGAGAACGAGGACTTCTGCCGGTCTCTCATCTCCATGAAGGGCGTGACCCGCGTTCTGAGGTTCGTCATCACCCTCCCCGGGCTCAAGGCCGGGATCGTGGTCTCCCAGTTCGACAAGGTCCTGCTGCCGAAAATGCAGAAGAAGGGAAAGGAGAAGGAGTACAGGTACATCATGGAGAACATGGGGAAGGCCAAGTTCCGCAAGGGCACCAAGATGTTCCTCGCTCTCTCCGGGGAGGGGGAGGTGACCTGCGTGTGCAACGGCGAGATCCTGGGCGCGGTCAAGTGCGACGAACTGTGCGAGTCCATCATGGAGATCTACTTCGGGGACGTCCCCGTGTCTGAGGACGTCAAGGAGAAGATCTGCAACGGGGTCCACGCCGCCCTTCAGGACGACTTTGAGGAGTGAGCGGGCGGAATCCTCAACTGAAGGTAGCCCCCCTCGAAATAACAATTCTTTCATATACACGAGACTACAGCGCCTCTCTGCGGGCACGTTAAATCGGTTTGCTTGTTGAACACAACTTGACCTATTCCTCCATCCCCCCCCCACCCCGACTCGGACGATGTCTCACACCTTTTGGGCTGGGACGGCGGACCGCGAGGCCAGGATGTCGAGCACGATGGCCGACCCGGGGAGGATCGAGGACGAGGGGTATTGGCTCGATCTCGCCGCCTGGGGAGGACTGGGCATCAATCGCGATCGGCCGCACGTCGAGGTCGAATCGGCGTTCTCGAGCCCGGCGGACGACACCGACGTGGCCGTGGCCCAAAAGCGCATTGTTGCGGAGGGGTATTGCCAGCTCGCGCCCGGGAAGGTCATCCCCCTAAAGGATCCCCACCACTTAGTGGAGAATCTGAGACGCGGCATCGAGTCGCTCAAGTCCGAGGGCTGGCCCGCCTCGTTCATCTTCCTGTACGACGAGGCGTGGGTCCTGGCGGGACGGATGGCAAACCTTATGAGACGGGTGTCGGGCAACGAGATCTCGTTCGACGCGCTGGCGTGGCACGTGGACCAGGACCGCGGCGAGGGCGGCTTTTCGCCCCATCGGGACAGGCAACCCGACGACGCGACGTCCACCTTCCGCGCGGACGGGATGGCCAAGTACACGACGGCGTGGGTCGCCCTGACTGACGCAAACCCCGACAACAGTTGCCTTTACGTGATCCCGAAGGCCCACGATCCCGGGTACGAGGCCGGGGACGACGAGGAGGGCGAGGAGGATCCGATGTCCCTCGCGCTGCCCACGAAGGAGTCGTACCAGCACATCAGGGCGCTCCCCACGGCGACCGGCGGGGCTCTGCTTTTCACACACCGGATCATCCACTGGGGGAGCCGCGGCAGGAAGTCGACCGAGGAGGAGGCGAGGGCGGGCACGTCCGCCCCACCGAGGTGCTCCATCTCCATCGGCTTCTCTGACCCCTCGTACGAGCGACCTTACCTCGTGGGGCAGCCAAAGCTGGGGGTCGAGGGCACCAACAAGCTCCCGGACTTCCGCTCCAGGCTGGCCCTTGTCTGCGCCCAGATGATCTCCTACTTTGAGCGCTTTCCCGTCGACAGCGTGATGCTGAGGGCGTTCTACAGGGTGTTCTGCGCCAGCAAGGACCTGTACGACGACAGGTACGCCGAGAGCACCAGGAAGGAGTTTGCGAGGGCTGTGCAGGAGCGCGAGGGGGAGAATGAGGGGGGGTCCGAGGGGGAGGACATGCTGGACGAGGCGCTCGAGATCATGCTGGAGAACGAGGCGGGGGGAGGGTTGGACTTCGAGGACGACTTCGACGACCTGGAGGCCGATGGGGCGGGGGCGGGCCCGTCTCAGCCGAAGAAGGCCAGGCATTCATAACTGGCCAGTTAACTGCATTGGAAATGTTGAGATTTTTGGGGGGGGATCCCCGGGGATTTCGATAACGGCCTTCGATTTCAACGGCACACTCGTAACGGCACGTGAGACGTCATCCGTTTCGAAGCACAGCGCCCCACAACCGCAGCGCGCCGTGGCAACCGAGGCAAGGGAGCGCTAGACAGAACGCTGTGGACTTTGGGCGGAGGGATTGACCTGCGCGGACGCGACGGAAGCGGCGACGCACGAGGGGAGAACGACGATGGCGAAGGTGTTTTGGAAGGCGACCATGAAGGAGAAGAGCGTTGTGGCCCCGGGGGTGCTGACGCGCAAGACGTCCGTCGAGAACGGGAGCGTCGAGGCGATGCCCGGCGACGCGCTTCCCGGCGGGGAGAAGAGGGCCGCGGAGTGGGCGATGCGTCGGGACGCTTCCTCGGGACGCTTCCTCGGGACGGAAAAGAAGAGAGGGGGGAAGGGTTTGAGGGACAAGCCTTGGAAGTGTACCAGCGCGTACAAGGGCGTGGTGCAGCACAAGAAGACGAAGAGGTGGGAGGGCCACATGTGGCAGAACAAGAGGCAGATCTACTTGGGGTCCTTCGCGAAGGAAGAGGAGGCGGCACGCGCTTACGACAAGGCGGCCATCTTCTTGAGAAAGCCCGAGGAGGACCTCAACTTTCCCTTAGCCGACTACGCATCCGAGGCCGAGACCCTGAGGAAAATGACCAAGGGGCAGCTCCTGGCCCAACTGCGCCGCGCCAGCACCGGGTTCTCCTGGGGGAGTACCAGATTCAGGGGGGTGAGTTACAGATCCCGCAACGGGAGATTTGAGGCTAGGATCAGCGGCGTCGTGGAGAACAAGTACACCTACCTTGGAACCTACGATAGGTAAGCCCCGAATGCGAGCGACCACCGGAACGACGGCGCGGTCTCGGAGCGCTGAAAACCTTCGGACTCTTCCCTCCCTGACACGTTGGTTTTGCCCCTCGTTCCCAAACATGAAACAAAAACATGAAAATCCAAATCATGCAGGCCCGAGGACGCGGCAGCGGCCTTTGATCGCGCAGCCATCGCCCTCAGGGGCAGGAACGCCGTCACCAATTACGACATCCAGAACTATGAGAAAGAGATCGAACAACTCACGAACCTCACGAAGCTCTCGCAATCATACAAGAGCGGTGAGGGAGGGCAAGTCATAGAGAATGAGAGATGGAGAGAGGATGTCGAAAAGAGACTGCTGTATGCCGACTTCTCACGAAACCCACAGGAGGAGGGGGAAGCAGGAGAAGCTGCAGAGTCCAAGTCCACTGAAACGGAGTAGATGTCTTGGAGATTTCAATTCGTAGTGATTTAGTACATGTACAAAGGTGTAGAGTCTCTCCCTGTCAATACATCTCGATCTCTCCTCGTTCCCTCCGTCCTTGTGTCGCTCGTAGTGGAGGCCAGGGGTGGTGCAGGACCCCGCGGCCCAGAGACCCTGGCGAGGGCACCTGGACAGTTTTGGGACAATTTTCTAAAACAACCGATTTTTAACGTCACATGCCGAAAACAAGCGATTTGAGAGTAGAAATCCCCATATAAGAAAATACATACAATCGCTTAGAATCTATCGCCAACTTCGTAACGTCGATCCGCCCCTTGAATTCAACGCCATTCTGCCAAGAATGGGTTTTGCGATCCCGATCGGCCGGGCGCGGCAACCGGTACCACAGAAGTTGTCGTCGAGCGCGATCGACGCGCGATCGCCTTGATCACCACGAACGAACGGACGAACGGAGCGATGATGAACTCGGAGTTTGGATTGGCGCCCGGGGGGGTCTCTCCGCCGCCGCCGCCGCCGTCGTCCTCGTCGTCGCTCTCGTCGAGAAGCCTGCTGTCGAGCGCCGGGGTGGGCCACAACATCCTCTTCGTGATCTCGGACGCCATGGCCAGGGACAGCGCCACGACGCTCTCCTCGGACTCCGGGGGCCGCGACGCTGCCCTCGAGGTCTGGCCGGCTATGTACGCCAGCCTCGCCGAGAGCCTCGCCGCGAGGGGCCATCAGTGCCACTTCGTCGTGTCGACCTTTTGCGAGGCGGGGAGGCGGGCGAGGGAGCAGCTCGAGGCCGCATCGCTGAGCGTGACGGCGGTTCAGGGAACTCGCGGCCGGCGGGACGGGGGGGGCGACCTTTCCTCCGCCCTGGCCGAGCTCAGGAAATCGGAGCCTGCGGCCGCTCCGGCTGCGGACGGCGTCCTCGTCCCTGACCTCGAGAACGGGCTTCGCGCCGACCCCGCCGCGATGGAGGGGAAGGAGGCCGTCTCCGCGCTCCTCGAGAGCAACTTCGTGGACGAGGCCCTCCGGCTCCTGCTGGCCTGCGCCGACTTCAGGCCCACTTTGGTCGCGTGCGGACAGAGCGCCCTGCACCTGGCGGCTCCTGCGGCCCTCAAGCACGACGCCCCGCTAATCCTCGTCGAGACGAGCGGCCCGGTGCTTGACCTCGGCTCGACGCACGCCAGGTCGACCCCGGATCTCCGAAGGTGCGACAGGGCTGTCGCGCTCCATCACTCCCTCCAGACCAGGAAGCAGCTGGAGCTGGCAAATTTGCTGGTCAAGTCTCTGGGGCTCGGCAAGCCGTTCTCCGCGGGTGAGTGGAGCCAGGTCGAGCGCAGCGCCAGGAGGCTGTACCTGGCGAGCGAGCTCGGCTTCTGCGGCGGTGGGGAGCTGGCATCCTGCTTCGACTTCCTGCCCGGGGCCCCCTCCCTTCTCGGGAGGACTACGGCCCCTGGCGACGAGACCGCGGGGGGCCCCGCCCTCGTTCCTGCCGAGCTGGACTCCCCCGACAGCTCCCACGAGCTCTCGCAGCGCTCCTCGGACCTCTCCCTGGACCAATTCCTGTCGTTTGGCGACCCCGTCGTTGGCGTTTGGATTGACGGCGAAGCCATTGCCCGACAGATGGGGGCGAGGAATTCCCACCAGGTCGGCAGGTGCGTGGCGGAGGCGGCAGACCTGGTCTTCGGGGCCCTCGCCGACCTGAACTACAAGGGACTGGTGCTGACTTGCGCCCCACGAGGATCCACCGGGGAGGTCGGGGTTGCGGTGGAGGATGGGGCCTCCCTGGGCTCCCACTGCTCTGGAGGGTCCATGGCACACGTCAGAGAGGTGGAGGTGGGGTCCGTCAGGGAGGCGGTCGAGATCCTCGGCAGGTGCAAGGCTGTCATCCACAGCGGCGCCCTGAGTTCCACGGCAGCGGTTTCCCACCTCGGCGTGCCCTCGGTGGTCATCCCAACCCCCTACTTTGCCGCAAGCGGGCGCGGCCCGTTGGGACACAAGAGGGCCCAGCTGGCGCTGCAGGAGCACCATCTGGCGTTGGCCTTGGAGGGATTTGGGACCGCCGCGGTGGCTGCTCCCTTCGGAAGCCTGTCCAGACCTGTCCTCGCCGCTCAACTAAGGCGGGCCGCTGGGGACCGCGGCATGAGCCGCCGGGCCCTGGATCTTGCCAGGAGGCTTGAGGACAAGGACGCCCTTGCGGACGCGGTGGCCATGGTCGAGGGCACTATCGCCGAGTACTGCGAGGTCCCAAGCGGAGATTCTGCAGAGGGCGCTGACCTTGCGGGCTCCTCATCCTTCTCATGCATGAGCTGCGACGAACTGCAGAGCATGGGAGTCACCACCGGGAGCGTGAAGTGCTCTCAGCACAAGTCCAGAATTCTGTACGCGCTCCAGCTGGAGTGGACCGTCAGGGAGGGTGAGGACAAGTTCCGGTTCGATAGCCTCAAGGGCCACGGCCAGCTCGCCTAGAGAGAAGCAGCAAGGCAAGAATCAAAAAGAATCTAAGAACCACACATACTGCATTTCCTTATTTATTTTCCCAGGATTCTCGTGACATACACCCCCGCCCCCAATGTCAGTATTGTGCGGCCTCGGCCTCGGCAGCAACGCTTACCCGTTCTCCGCCTTGTCCCCCCTCTCGTCCACGCTAAGGACTTTGTAACTATAGCTCCTATGCTTGGGAACAAAGGAGAAGTTCGCTGGAGTTGGCCCGAGGAGCATCTCGGAGATCTTGATCCAGTCGTCCACCTTGCTGCTGGCGAGCAGGGTCTCCAAGTCTGTCCTTCCGTAGTAGGCGGGGGGCCTCATCCCCAGGCTCTGCGGCAGGACCTCAAGCAGACCCACGGGAACGTACCTGTGCAGGAAGGAGAGCCACTCTAGCATGTACCTCCTCGTGGTCTCCACCCCCTTCGAGTCAGACCCCCAGTGCTCCAGACCGTT
>Ga0160423_10002327_pt1 | contig 15884 bp, 14 predicted proteins | sample CRUFie14St8metaG_FD_108191 | JGI IMG/M metagenome (GOLD analysis project Ga0160423, IMG submission 108191) | Marine microbial communities from the Costa Rica Dome - CRUD Field 142mm St8 metaG | ecosystem: Environmental > Aquatic > Marine > Oceanic > Photic zone | place: Costa Rica: the Eastern... | reverse complement strand
GTGGGAAAAGTTGCCGTTGCAGGCGCAACGGCTGTCTCTAATTTAATGATTGATATCAGACAAAAACTTACGGAGCTGGCAAACTCCAGTATTTCGCAAGCTCAAAGGACAATTATTCAGCGGGATTTTACGGAGTTGGTATCTCAGGCGGCCAACTTTGTTTCGAATGCAACCTACAACGGATTTGAACTTTTGACATCAGGTGCTAGTACTGTTAATACGCTAGCAAATTTGGCAGGTGGGCAATTGTCGCTCACAGCCCAGGGAAATGTTAAATTATTTATAAATAGCTTGGCCGGAGCGACTACTACTACGGCGGTGAATGCCCAAAGTGTAATCGTTGGACAATTCACTGACTTGGAGACATCCGTAGCGCAAGCGCTGGGTACTCTTGGTGCGGAGGTCCGCGCGCTTGATCTCCAAACAGGTTTCCTGGAGGAGCTGCGCGACACAACCACAATCGGGCTGGGTAATATAGTGGATGCTGATTTGGCCAGAGAGTCAGCAAAGCTTACATCACAACAAATTCAACAGGAGCTATCGGTTCAAACATTATCGATTGCGAACACGAGACCTAATACAATTCTTTCTCTGTTTCGCGGTTAATCTCTAAATAATACTTATTAGGATAGTGGAGGGCAGATCATATGTCCTCCTCTCTCCTAAAACAAAAAAAAATAAATATAATTAAGCCTCTGTAAACATTGATAAAAATAGTATTGAAAAAGCTCTGCCAAGTCGCAGTTTAGCTTTCTTGACACTTTTTTTGTTGACAGTTTCGGAAATGCGTCCCTATTTTAAGGAGCGAAGTGGTAAAAACCTCTGTCGTGTTTGGGCAAAAAGCCCGCTAACCTTAGAATAAAGGGACCGATAAATGGTAGCATTCAATTCTATATATACGAATCCGGCGGCATATACCGCGCTTCAAAGCTTAAATAAAATCAATAGAAACTTAGACATCTCACAAAATAGGGTGGCATCCGGCCTGCGTGTCGCGAGCGCTCTAGACAATGCATCTTCTTTCTCTATTGCCCAAGGGATAAGAGGCGAGATTGCAGCAATAGACTCCGTTCAATCTAACATTGCTAAAGTTAAGGGTATCGTCGATTACACCCTTGCCGCTGCGGAAGGAATATCTGATTTGACAGGTCAACTTAGGGCGAAGTTTCAGGAAATGGCCAGCCAGTCGTCTACAGCTAATCAGCGGGCGGCTATTGGTGTTGAAATTCAAGAACTTGTTTCGCAAGCAAGAGGACTTGCTAAACAGGCTGCCAATAAAGACGAGCACGCTGGCAGCCTTGTAGATTTGTTTTCCGTAGCAGGGGGTGGAGCTAATTTAACTGTCGCAACGAACATAATTTTTGGCGCGGCATCGGCGGCAGCTGCTTCTAGCACCATCGTGGTTACGAAAGCGGAAACGGCAGCGCTTTTTACACATTTGAATTCTTTCTCAACCCAAGGTGATTCAGCAAATGCCACCACTGCTCGAGCAAACTCAATATTGACCGGTCAGTTCGCCACTTATGAGCTAGCTGTGGCAACAGCTCTAGGAAAACTGGCTGGAAAATCACGACAGCTTGAAGGCCAGCAAGACTTTCTGATAAAGCTGAAGGCGACGAGGAATGAAATAATTGGTGGTTATGTTGATACTGACTTGGCAACTGAATCCGCGCGACTTACAGCATTGCAGGTTCAGCAACAGCTCGCAGTTCAGGCAATCGGTATTGCTAATCAGAGACCGCAGTCGCTTCTTGGTCTTTTCAGATAACTGCACATCCTTAGGGTGGGGTATCTTTCCCACCCTAAGTTTTACTATGTGTTCAATTTATCATATCGCCAAACTTGAACCAATAATTAAGGAATACTTTTTTGAACAATTAGCAAGTATGTTGTGCGACGACAAAGGGTGATTCGATGTTGAAAATGAGGGTGCGGTCATTCGCAGATCAAAAAGACGTTTTGCAACTTGCCTTGAAAATATAGACCCACGCCTTGTAACCGTCGGTAACTTCTGGGCCTGTTTTTTTGAAAAATAAACTTCATTTTCTTATAGAAAGAATTAATAATATCGTATAAATAATTAATAATAATACATTTTTTAAAAAAAAATAAAAATATTTCTTAAATAAAATTCGCTCGAATATAACGACAAATATCAAAAGTATTTTTTTCAAAAAAAATTTGAGCTATGTGCCCCATAACACAGGAACTAAAGTCAACAGCTTTTATTTGACAACGATTCGTCAAATGCGTGAAAATAAAACATCCATAGTACGACTGGACCGCGATGCCTCTTAAGATAAACGTTAAGTCGGGTGAAAAGTTTGTTGTTAACGGTGCCGTGATGGTTGCCGGAAGCAAAGGCGCCTCTTTGGTGCTACAGAACGAAGCCACAATTTTACTAGGTAAAGACGTGATGCAGGAGAAAGAGGCTACCACACCCTCCCGCCGTATTTATTTCTCCATTTTGGTAATGTACTTGGATCAAGAGAATGTGAAGAACTATCGTGATGCGTTTATGTCTTATGTTGAGGATTTTATGGACGCGACGACGTTTGCTGAGGTCCGGCGTACCTTGCTCCATATCGTTGAAGATGTTAACAGTGGGAATTATTATCGAGCAATGAAGACTTGCAAGGTTCTCATGAACTACGAGGACGAAATGTTGAAAGTGGGCAAAAAAGCTGCCCAGTTAGAGGCTACAGATGTCGGGGATTGACGCATATAAAAAAGCCCTTAACCAAACTGCCTCTTCAAGGAATGCGGAATACAGGTTGCTCGCGCAGGTTACCGCTGCATTAATAGATGCGCAAGAAACACCAGGTGATATGAAAAACAATCCAGCTAAAATGCAAAAGCTGGCCGAAGCTCTTAACTGGAATAATGAGGTATGGTCAGCGTTTATGGAAGATTGCCGAAGTGAGAATAATAAATTACCTGAAAAATTGCGGGGTGGGATATTAAGTTTAGGGCTATGGGTTGGTAAAGAGACTCAAGCTGCAATGAATGGCGATGTGAGCCTCGATGCTTTGATATCGGTGAATCGTGATATAATGAAAGGCCTCGACGACGCAACTACTACAAAAACCGTTTCGGATAAGTAGTGTACTACATTAGCTAGCAAGCAAAAAATCTTTTCTAGCGAATAAGATATTTTTGTCATATTTCTGCTAAGATTGAATTGAATATGGACGATACAGGTTCTACCCAATCCCAAGATATTGATTATGGACAAAAGGACTTCGAGAAAGCGCTCGATTTACATGAGGCAAACAATTTTGATGAAGCGGCGTCGATATATAAAAAACTTCTCCAAATCAATCCTCTGAATAGTTTAGTACTTAACTCTTACGGAACACTATTATACCAACAAGGAAATGTGTTGAATGCGCTTCAACTCATAAAAAAGTCCATCATTTTAAATCCAAAGGTTTCAATTTTTTACAATAGAATGGGTGTCGTCGAAAGGACGCGAGGTGATATCGATGGCGCTTGTAAAATGTTTGAGCGTGCTCTCTCAATAGAAGAACAATATGAGGCTAATTTAAATTTATGCGAGACATACCTTGAGCAAAGCCATCCCGAGGCCGCAATTGAGCCTGGGCGCCGTGCTTTAGCTCTTGCTGTAAATAAGTTTGTAGGCCATTTGCGGCTAGCTACGGCCCTTCGACTTGTAGGTAAATTTAATGACGCACTTGCAGAGGGTGAAGAAGCTAAATCTTTTAATCCACTTTCGCCTTATCCTTACATAGAATTAACTATGTCTAATATAGGAGCTGAAAAGGGAGAGGCCGCCTTGGATGCAGTCGTGAAAGGGCTTGTCCTAGCTCCCGATCTGGTAGAAAGCTATTTTAACTTGCTGGGTTCACTGAATATCTGGTCGGAATGCGAGGGGCAGAAGCTTCAATTCAGTGCGGAGCCACGAAATCTTGCAATAAAAGGGTTGGATATTCCATTTTGGGGTCGATGCGCTATTGTTGCAAATCGACAGAATCCGTTAATTTGGTTCTGGCATGGCGTAAACTGCGGTCGATCCAACTTATTGGAAGAGGGGCTGTCTAGTCTAAAGCGTTCGATTTTAATTGAGCCAGAGCACGGTAATAGATATCAGGCAATTTCCCTGGTTTTTCAGAGAAACGGTGCCCTAAAGGAGGCAAACTTTTTTGCCAGAGCTACGAAGTGTCTTCTCTCTAATCTTGGCGTCAGCCCCCACATTCTCTGGGAAACGTGTTTTGCTCTCGGACAGGAAGAGAAGGGCTGGAAACACTGGGATAGACGTTTTGAGTATGATGGTGCGGTGGAAAGACAAGGCTTGCCAAAAAAGAGATGGCCGCTCACCGAAAAAATTGATGGAAAATTGTTAGTATGTTCTGAGCAAGGGGTTGGTGATGAAATTTTATATCTAAGTTGTTTGCCCGATCTTTTAAAACAGCACAAAGCTATTGTTATTGAGTGTGATGAAAGGTGGGGACCAATCTTTAGACGGAGTTTCCCAGAGATAATCGTTGTGCCACGGCAAGTTAAGTCTGTTGGTGGTAATAGTTTATGCTATGACTACAGGGAAATCACAAGAAAATATAAAATTGGTGCTTATGTGTTATGCGGAGATTTACCAAAAATATTTAGATACGATTTTCAAACACCGAAGAACGAGAGCGGGTTTTTAAGATCAAATCCCCAAAGAAGACAAACTTATATTAACCATCTTGATAAGTGTCCGGGGCAAATAATCGTGGGTGTTTGCTGGAAAAGTGGTTTTGCACCAAATTGGCCATCGATATATCCACGTTTAGGCGACTTATTAGAATGTTTGCCAGACGATAAAAACTTACGTTTAATCAGCCTTCAATATGGTCAAAATGATTTGGAAACTCCTTCAGAAAGTGAAAACACAGCTAGATTAGAGGAAATACCTGATTTGGACCAGGTAGAGGATTTAGAGGGGGTCGCCGCCCTTATCAGTTCTTTAGATCTTGTTATTTCAGCAAGTACTACTGTTCTGCATCTTGCATGTGCCTTAGGTGTGAAAACAATTTCAACTTACTATCCGAATTTTAGATCTACTAGGGGTGCGGATCCGATGTTCGAGAATTGTTATCCTATGTTAGATGCCGGTGAAGTTTTCTGTTCAAGAAAAGTTGCAGAAAGAATTGGAAAAACCGTGCGCGAGTATTTATCTTCAGGAAAAGTTAAGAGCTTTAAAAGTGTTTGATAAGGTAGGAAATTAATTCCTGACGGTTGAATTTTAAATTTTTCTGTAAAATTTTGTAGAGAAAAGTAAAGCAAAAACAATATGTTAGTGTTTACTTGGCGAAGTTGGCCCGATCCTTGCTAGATATCTGCCAAGTCAATTAAAATAAATAGTTGATGAGTTGTGACAAGTTTTGCATGGTATAGTCGAAGGTAAGAACAAAAAGTTTTAGGCAGTCACTTCTGCCTCACAAGAAAGTGAGAAGGAAAAGATAAATGTCAAATAGCATCATAACAAACCCAGAAGCGTTTGTCGCTCTGCGTAATCTTGAACGGACCAACGAAAAGTTGTCTAAGACCCAGGAGAGATTGTCTACTGGTCTAAAGGTCACGAGCGCTACCGATGATGCATCTAACTTTGCTATCGCGCAAGGTGTGCGCGGAGACGTGAGGGCCCTTGGTGCTATTACTCAAGGTTTAAATAACTCTAAGGGTATTGGTGAGATCGCCCTTGCTGGTGTCACCGCGATTTCAGATCTTCTACAGGACATAAGACAAAAACTTACCGAGTTAGCTAATGGCGGTCTTACAACGGCTCAAAGGGTCATTGTTAAGGCAGATTTTGATAAATTGATGTCACAGGCGTATGGCTTTGTAAGTAATTCGAATTTTAATGGAAGAAATTTACTGATTAGCGATGCGACAAACGTTAACACTATTTCAAATTTAAATGGAACTAACCTCACCCTAACAGCCCGATCTGGCTCTGGCAGTGGTGTAACGCATTTAATAAGAAGTTTGGCTGCGGCAACGCTAGGTACCACTGGCGCAGCATCGGATTCTGTAAATGCGCAAAGCGTAATTGTCGCTCAGTATACCGCCCTCGAGACGGAAATAAACACCTCTCTTGGGGCATTGGGGGCTGAGATACGAGCCCTGAAATTCCAAACAGACTTTTTAACCACAGTAAACGACTCTACTGAAATTGGCTTAGGTAATATTGTGGACGCAGATTTGGCGCGTGAGTCCGCTGAACTGACCGCTTTGCAAGTTAGACAGCAGCTTGGCGTGCAAGTCTTGGGAATAGCCAACCAGCAGCCACAAATTCTTCTCAACTTGCTTGGTAATTAGCCTTAAAACTACGTTAGTAACATAACCCAGAGTTAGGAATATTTAATGAAGGGGTACGCCGCCTACGCTAAAGTTAAGCCTACCAAGGAGGGCTATAGAGACCTTGAGTATAAGGTTCTGGGAACGGTAACTGGTGCTCTTATAAAAGCTAATGAGCAGGGTGCGGAGCTGTCAGATAAGTTTAACGCTGTTCTTTGGAATGAGAAAGTATGGAACGCGTTTCGTTGTGACCTGAGTTCACCAGAAAACCAATTGCCCGATGAATTAAAAGCATCGCTTATTAGTCTTGCAATATGGGTCAGCAAAGAAACTAACCGGGTTATGGATCACTTGGCTGATCTAGATGGTTTAATAAGCATTAATCGGCAGGTAATGGCTGGATTGGCTCCAAAAGATTAAAATTTTTTGAAAAGGCTAAAATGATGTCTTAATTTCCTCTGCAATTTCTTCTATCACAACCTTCCATGAGTCTGAGTGCCCTCGATATTTGCATGTCATACGAGGTGTCCAAGGCTGTGTGTCTGTGCCGAGGCAAGTCCAGTCCGGGTGAAGGTTTAGTCCATAACACATAGTTCCAACCGCGCCAGCCATAGAAATTACTGCAGTCATTGGTCCAATAACGATATCGCATTCACTTATTAGAGCTGCTACCCTGTCTAATTCATTAAATAAGTCAATATTAGGTGGTCGGAATATATTCACGTTAAAGTCTTCTTCAGCAGCTTGAAGTTGTTGCTCGCAATCCGTGTATTGTAAATTTATAAAAGTCGCGTTTTTTAAAGAGAAAATTGGGCCTAATTCATTTAGATCAGGAAAGTAATTATCGTATGTTTTGCTAGGTAGGGCGGTTTGCCAGCAAAAACCAATCTTAAGTTCTGATCTTATTTCCTCGAAGATTTTTTTCCAGTGGGCTCGCTCATTTTCATCTGGCACAATGTAGGCGGGATTAAAATTAAAATGGTTAATTGATTGCCTAAAATGTAGTGGTAAGTCGCCAAGAGGGCAGTGGGCAGCTGCATTGAGTTTTTCAACAGTTTTGCTGTAATTTACAATAACATGGCCGTCTACTTTTCGTTCTAGTTTTTCAATGAAGTTCAATCTAGGAAAACTTCGTGAAAATAATGGAATTAGGCGAGCGTCAGTTTCTATAAAGCATGGTGTTTTAAGTTTATTCGATAAATCTTCGAAGCAGTTTGCAAATCTTAGTTCATCGCCTATCCCTTGTTCTTGGAATATAAATAAGGTGCCATTATTTATATCTTTTCCATCCCATTCAGGGGGTAGCCCTAACCGTTCAATATACATCTCTGGCTTTAAGTGCCGGCATTTTGCGGCAACCCAGCCATTTTTGAGATCACCATTTGCCAGCAAACCGAGCGCGTGGTTCCATTGTATGGCAACATCAGTTGGCTCAGAAACCAACGCCCTTTGATACCAGATAAAAGCGTCAAACTTTTTTTCGGCTACCAAATTCCAAAATCCAAAGTTATTTAGAGCACTTTTGGCATCGGGTTTAAGTATCAAGCTTTTTTGCAAGTTGTGGTAAGCACGTTTCCCTGTTGCTATTCTAGATTTGAAGAAATAAACCTCTGGATGATCAATTTTTTGCTGCAGGATGACGTTTAAAACTTTGCTAGTTAAATCTCTCTGTCCAGCCTGAAGCAAGGCGCCCGCAAGTTTTACTTTCCATTCCAACTGGTCGGGGTTTAGCGTTACCGCTTTGTTCAAAAGTTCAACTGCTTCTAGAGCGATTTTTTCGCGTTCCTCATCATCGTTGCTTTGTTCTAGGATTTCGTCTCTAGAGAATAATTGCCCGAGGTTGAACAACGCGTCTGCATTTGATGAATTTAGGTCTATCGATTTCCTAAAAGCTAGCTCGGCTTCTGCCATTTTGCTCAAGGCAAGTAGGGCACATCCATAGTGGTTATGAGCCTGGCTATCTTCGGGTTTTAGTTCAATGGCATCTTTCAAATACCGTTCGGCCTGTTCATTATTTTCTAACTGGTAATAGGCAACACCAAGAAAATGAACTGCATTTGGCTCTTTTGGGGATGCTTTCAAGGCTTTAAGGTAATAATTTCTTGCAATTTCTATTTTTCCAGCATTCTGGCATTCGAGACCGTTTGCAATGAGTTTTTCAATGTCTTGAGGTGATATTTGGCTCGATTCCTGCATAAAAGTTCCTTAATAATTTCACCGAGATAACGCCACAAAAAGGCATAAGAGCGGCAAAAGCATTTAACAGTTAAATACACTGTTTCTTGGAATAACGCATGAGCTTTTAGCATTGAATTTCCAATAAATATAATGGATGGGCTTTCTCCTAAAGTTGGCCCCATTTTTGCATTACTACGTTTAATGATGTTTTGTAACTCATACTCTTAATTATAAAAGGTTTACACATGTCGTTAACCACGTCCTTACTACATGCCCGGTCGGGAATGATTGCCGCGCAATCTGGCCTAGACGTGGTATCGCGCAACATAGCTAACGCTGAAACTGAGGGATATACCAAAAAATCTCATAATCAAGAAAACTTGGTCATAGGTGGTGTTGGGCGCGGGGTAAAGACGAATGAGGTCACCCGAAAGGTAAATGACAATCTACTGCGAGAGTTAAGGGATCAAAATGCTTCCATAGAAAAATTAGACGTTTTGGATGAATTCTTAGGACGCCTGGAGTTAGAGTTCGGCAAACCAGGTGATAAAAAATCTATTGCCGATAAAATGACAGCATTAAAAAGTGCTTTTCAAACCCTTTCCGCAGCACCAGAAAGTTCGGCTAGTGCTATTGCATTGGTAACGGCAGCCGATGATTTGGCTAGGTCTTTTAATAGTTTCAGTATCCTAATACAAGATCTTAGAGCAGAGGCTGATAATAGAATTTCTGATTTTATAGATTCTACAAATACTGATTTGGGTCTAATAAAGGACTTAAATACTCAGATTGGGCAACGAAATGCTGCCGAAAAATCGACAGCCGATTTAGAGGACAGGCGAGATCAATTGCTTTTAAGCATTAACAAAAATATCAGTATTGGTTCATTCAAAAGATCAAATGATCGATTAACAATCTCGACTGCCGATGGAAGACTCATGTTGGATGACACCCAGATACCGCTGGCTTTCAACGCAACCTCTTCATTTGTGGCGTCGACGACGGGAAATGGTGTAACTTTGGGTGGGGTTGATATCACGGCAAACATTAAAACAAGAGACGGTGTCGTATCCGGATTGTTAACGCTAAGAGATACAGTATTACCCCAATTCCAAACTAAGCTCGACGATTTAGCTCTTGAGATTGCAAAACAGCTAGATGTTGTCGACGTTGGTGGTGGGGCTAGTGAGGCTTTAAACCTCTTCACAGACTCTTCTGGAAACGCGCCAGCAGCTTTTACTCCAGCAGATAATTTTACGGCTGGTTTCGCAGGCAATATTCAAGTGCGGGCCGCCTTAAAAACAAGTCCAACCCTTGTAACTGATCCGGCAGGGGGATACACGACTCTTGGTAAATCAGATAATAAGCTCCAGCTCGCTATTATCGCATTATTTGAGGGGCAAACCGCTCTTTCACAAGCGCCGACAATTAATAATACAATTGAGGGTTTCGCTTCAGCACTCGTAGGAGATGTCGCCACCAGCAAAGCGGAATACGAAACGCAGCTAAAATTCCAAACGGTTTTCCGAGATCAAGTTCGAGATCGGGTTGAAAATGAAAGCGGCGTAAATACGGATGAAGAATTAACAAATTTAATTACTTTAGAAGCAGCTTTTGGTGCATCGGCAAGAGTACTAAATGCTGTGCAACGGGCGTTTGACGAAGTAATTAATATACTCTGAGTGATGGTGAGGTTATCCAATGAGAATTTCAAATATAACTCAATTCAACAGGCTTCAATCGAGCCTTAGAGAGCTGAATGCTGGATTGGCGATAGCCGAAGAACAAATTAGTACGGGTAAGCGTGCCACGAGGTTTTCGGGCTTAACCGGAAACGATGCTAGAATATCGATCGAATTGCGCACTTCTATATCTACCAGGGAGACGTACATTGATAGCATTAATTCAACCAAACTGAGAGCTGAGGTTGCCAATGCCGCCTTATTGGAAATGCAAACGCTGGCAACGGACCTAAGGGTAGAATTAATCAAACAAACGCAAGATCTATATAAAGAAAACCTGCCTATCATGAACGAGTTTGCAAAAACGCAAATCGACAGGCTTGCTAATTTATTAAATTCGCAAGTTGCTGGCGTGTTTGTCTTCTCGGGACCAGCCTCTAATAAACCGCCAATAGCTGACCCAGATGCGATAAGAACTAATTTTTCGAGTACTGTGAATACTGTTGTTGACGCAGTAACTAATACTGCGGCGACAATTCAAGGTAGTTCTGATACTCAATTCAATGATAAAATTGGCACACTTGCAGACAATAACCCCTTTTCGGCGAATGCTGTTGATAAAGAAGTCCGGGTATCACATGCCAATCATGGCTTAAAGGTCGGCGATAAAATTACTTTTAATGCCGCCACCACTTTTGCCGGTGGTGTAGATATGAATGATACCTTCTCTGTGATAGAAATTCTCAATGCAAATAGTTACAAGGTTGAGGCTAAAACTCAGCCTGATGCGATTGTTAATGGTGGTGGAGCTGGGGTGACGTATATCGCGAATGGTTTTAACGGGCTAGGAAGTCTCGCCCCAGAAACTGAAGTTACTATCAATGCTGGAGCTGGGCTCAATGTATCGTATGGTGAATTGGGTAATCAGGAAACATTTGCGAATCTTTTTGAAACGTTAAATATATTTGCAAATGTTCAAGTGGCTGCTGGGGCGAACGAAGCACAAAAACAAGCTAATGAGGCTGAATATAGGACATTGGTTGACAACGCGCGTACTGTTGTTGAGCAAGCATTCGACGATATTAATAGAATGGTAGCAGACTTGGGAGGAGACTTATCAAGATTGGAATCTGCCAAAGAAACTCATAAAAATGAAATTGAGCTCATAACCAAGCAGCTAGATGATGTTGAAAATATCGACTCTTTTGAAGCCATTAATCGTTTTCAGGCCCTTAGATCACAGATAGAGGCGTCATATCAGATAACTGCAGCTTCTAGAGGCTTTTCTTTGCTAAACTTCCTTTAAAAAGTTGAGGTTTAAAAAAACTAAAAATCTAGTAGACAAGAGTGTAAAAACATGTTATCGGTTCCTTGTAAGCTACGGTAAAATACCGTCGTCGTCACTTTTTTTACTCCAGAACGGAGGGAGACGTGGATACAGTAAAATTAAATACCAGTCCGCCACCGGTTGCAGAACAGTCAAGTAGGCAAACCGCGTCGGCACAAGGCACTTCCCAGCTTCAGGAAACTAGTCAGAAACGAAGTACAGCGGGGTTGTTCATCACGCCGGTCATCCAGTTTGATTCTGAAACCCTCGCGGTTATTTTCAGGGTTAGGGATGGTCTTTCAGGTGAAGTGAAACAGGAATATCCTCAAGAAAGTGTAGCCAAGGGACGTCAGGCCGATGCAGAGGCGACGGCACAACGGGGCGAAACTCCACCAACTTTTGTACCAAACAAAGTCCAGGACATAGCAGTTCCGACAGTTGATGCATCCAATAATGGCGGCGTTCAAGTCAGCCTTGTTTCAAATGGAGAAGAGACACAATCAAATGGCAACGCTCCGGGAGGAGTAGCTACATCAACTGCTGGAGTAGCCAAAGGACTTGGCAATACTTAACGCGTGTTGTCTGGTAAATGGATTTACAAGATAAACGTGCTGAAGGTACATAGTAAGATTATATGAGCTGGCAACTATAGGTGCGCCGGCTTAAAGTCGTTGGGCAATCGCCCAACTAAAAATTGTTATGCTTCCGATCAATGTATGGTATTTACAATTAACTGGGGTTACTAAGTTTATTTATCAACTTTACCGATGTTGAGGTGGTTATGGCCGATAGTGATAAAGAAAAAGTTGAGCAGTTAATTCAGGATGGATTGGCGCACCACGACGCCGGCGAAGTTGAGCAAGCTAGAGATGCTTATTTACAAGCACTAGAATTAGAACCAGAAAATGCCAAGACGTTAGACCTAGCGGGTCTCCTTTGTATGCAGTGCGGTGAACCGACTGCAGCCGAGGAGTTTTATTCATCCGCGGTTAAAATAGAGCCAGATAACACGCGCTTTTTGCTTCACTTAGGCATTCTTCATCTTGAGCAAAATGAATTTAGTAAATCAGAGGAAGTACTTAGAAAAGTAATAGAACTCGACCCCGATCATTCAGATGCAAGATTATATATCGCTTTGGGTAAAAGAGCCGGCGGTGAACGAGAGGACGCAGTAGCACTGCTTGAGGCTGCCGAAGAATTAGATAGACAAAACGCTAATTATAAAAAATGGTTGGGTTTGCTCTCATTAGAAATGGGCGACCTGGTCATTGCGCTTGAATACACAAATCGCTCCATCGAGCTAGACCCCCTAGATATCTCGGTTTACAGTCAGTTAGGCGCCATACTTAATGAAATGGACGACTTTGATCTTGCGGTAAAATCATATACTGCGGGTTTAAAAGTTGACCCAGATGATATGCGATGCCGAGCAGGATTGGCATCAACTTTTATAAAACTTGGAAAACTAGATGAGGCAAAACGAGAAATAATTGAAGCAAATAAAAAGGGAGGTGAAGAACACCCAATGGTTCTTTCAGTCTCAGCATTGGTAGACTCCTTGTCGGGACAAAAACAGGAAGCGTTGGACAAAATTGAACGTGTCTTAACCACTGAAAGCAGTAGTTTGGATATTCTTCTTTTGGCCCACCAACTGATGGTTAATCTAGAGGAAGATGAAAAGGCAGAGGAAATATTGGAAACTATGCAAAGTCTTGCGCCAGATGATGCTCGCGTAATGACTGCTCTACTTGCTTAGTTATCGTGAATTAGCTCTTTATTTTGTCGAAAATTAAATTTTTTAAAACTAGGCGTTAGCGTAGGCTTTATATCCCTGCGGCCGTGATTTGAAAGCTGGTGCAGCATGGGCCTGTATCCCACGCTCCTTTTTCACAGCGTCAATAACAATTTTAATAACGCTCTCAGTTGCATCGTGAGATCCTCTGAGGACAATCATATTTTCCGACAATATACCTCTAAATTTTTTATATAATTTGCGCAAATCCTCGCGCTCTTCTTCGTTTAAGCAATTAACTGAGTCTCTCTGTTCCTGAAGTCGTTTTTGCGCGTCTTCATAAACCCGCGATAGATGAAGCTTGCGTGATTGGATTGATTCTAGTTCATCAAAATCTTTATCATTTAAAATACTGGTTTCTTTCATTAAAAGCTCCATTAAATGCGTCATGCTATCAACGAAGTTTTCTACAATTAATCGAGCTTCAGTCATTTTTTACCTCCTGCATTGTAGAAAGCTGACGTGTGATTGATTTAGCTAATCCAATTCCTCCTGCCTTAGATGCTGCCTTACCATACTCTTGGATCAGGAAGTCTCTAAATATTGCTTCGCCATTTCCTCCACCCATCAATCCATCCGTTTTTAGTCCCTTGAACATATGGCCGAACATTTGTGATAAAAACATACCCTCAAACTGCCTAGCAACCGTCTGAATTTTCTCGTCTGAAAGAGATGTTTTAGATAAACTCGCGGGGGTAGGATAGTTGTTCAGTTTATTTAAAACCGTTCCTGCCAAGTTATTTTGGATCGTATTCACATTAGTACCTTTCTAGAGCAATTCTATTTCTGCCTGTAATGCACCAGCTGCTTTTATAGCCTGTAAGATAGAAATCATGTCGCGTGGCCCAATTCCAAGTGCATTAAGGCCATCAACTAGTTCTTGTAATGTAACGCTATTAGATAAGACACTAAGTCGCTTATCTTCGTCCTCGTCAATCTCGATCTGTGTTCTTGGAACGGTTACTGTTTCTCCTTCTTCAGAGAACGGAAGTGGTTGTGATACCTGTGGCGTTTCTGTTATACGGATCGTCAGGTTTCCCTGTGCAATTGCAACAGTACTTATTCGGACATTTTCTCCCATAACGATTATGCCGGTTTGTTCGTCTATTACCACTTTCGCCGAGATATCGGGGGTTACCCGAAGTTGTTCTATATCAGTAATAAGTGCGACCATTTTGCCTCGATAATTATCAGGAACGACAAGTGCTACTGTCGCAGAGTCTCGAGACTGAGCGATTGGCCCTCCAACAAAACTATTTATCGCTTGAGCGATCCTCCTAGCGGTAGTGAAATCGGGGTTTCTCAACGATATTCTTAGTGTGTCCAACCCCTGCAAATCAAACGATATTTCACGTTCTATGATTGCTCCACTGGCAATTCTTCCATTAGTTGGAACACCCTTGCTAATTTCTGCGCCTGCGCCTCCGGCTGAAACACCACCAACAGCAACCGGTCCTTGTGCTACAGCATAAACTTCCCCATCCGCACCAACTAGCGGAGTAACTAATAATGTCCCACCCAAAAGACTATCAGCGTCACCTATTGCACTCAACGATAAGTCGATTCGCGTGCCTTGTTTGGCAAATGGCGGAAGTGTGGCTGTTACCATTACAGCTGCTACGTTATCGGTTTTTAGAGAGTCATCACGTGCATTTACCCCTAATCTCTCGAGCATACCTACTAGGCTTTCTCTTGTGAAAATGGATGAACTCAGAGTATCACCTGTTCCATTGAGGCCGACGACCAAACCGTAACCGATTAGCATATTTTCTCGTACGCCTTCGAAATCAACAATATCTTTTATTCGGGTTTGTGCATCCAGGGCTTTAATATCAAAGACAATAAAAACAAAGAGAATCGGCAGAAATCTTGATGTTTTTCGTATTGCTGTCGAAGAAAATTTTAGAAAGTCCATCATAATGGGTACACCTAGGTTCATTAAGTCTCTATACATTTTTCGCTAACTCATTCTATGCTAAATTTGTGCCAGTTTCATTACAGAGAGACGTTTTACCTATCATTGGTTATTAATTTCTTTTCGCTTTCGAGCTCATTCGTTGTCAAAAGTGTTAAGCCATCCTGGGATTTCTTGTTTAAATTTTTTTTTTAAAAAAACAAGAGCAACGGAAACCAGTATGATGTCACCAGCTTCATGTTATACTCACCAAATTGAATAGTTATTGGATAGAAACTGAGAAATGAAAGTTGATCCAGCTCGACGCACCAATGTGTCAAATACCAAAAGATCAAAGGGTACAGTTCAAAGCACGGATTTAGCTTTCACAAGTGTGCTAGATGCTGAACTAAGGACCGAGCAATCGACCGCCAACCTCAAAGTATCGACAGTAGATGCGCTGTCGCCTGTTGAATTAGAAAGGGCGGATTCCGACAATAAGCATGCTAGTTCTCGAGCCACCCTAATCTTAGACCGACTAGAAGATATTAGGCAAGGCCTTCTGATCGGCGCAATTTCCAAACCTAGATTGGAAGAGCTGGCTGGAACAATAAAAGAAACACGGGATTCTGCGTTGAATCCAGAGATGAGCGATATTTTGGACGAAATCGAATTAAGGGCAAAGGTAGAATTAGCAAAACTTGAAGGTAG
>Ga0160423_10002326_pt1 | contig 15884 bp, 12 predicted proteins | sample CRUFie14St8metaG_FD_108191 | JGI IMG/M metagenome (GOLD analysis project Ga0160423, IMG submission 108191) | Marine microbial communities from the Costa Rica Dome - CRUD Field 142mm St8 metaG | ecosystem: Environmental > Aquatic > Marine > Oceanic > Photic zone | place: Costa Rica: the Eastern... | reverse complement strand
TGCTACCGCCCGGCGGCAGCCGCAATGGTCTCGACTGCGCGCTGTGGGATTTACAGGCCAAACAGACCGCAGGTGGGATCAGCGCGCTGACAGGTATCACCCTGACGCCACTGAACACGCTGTTTACCTTGTCACTTGATGACCCCGACGCGATGGCGCGACGAGCTCATGAAGCGCCCGATCTAAAGCGACTCAAACTCAAATTAAATGCGCAGGTGCCACTTGATTGTTTACAGGCTGTTCGCGAGGCGCGCCCCGATGCGCAACTGGTCATCGATGCCAATGGCAGTTGGACGCCAGAGTTGGTGATGGCGTCGGGCGACACTTTGGCGCGGTTCAAAGTGGCGCTGCTAGAGCAGCCTTTGCCGCTGGGAGAAGATGGCGCGCTTGAAAAGCTGCGTTATCCAGTCCCGCTTTGTGCCGATGAATCCTGCCAAAGCAGTGCCGATCTTGAAGCGGTGGCAGATCGGTATGATGCGATCAACATTAAGCTCGATAAATGCGGCGGCCTAACGGACGCGTTGGTGATACGGGAGTGGTGTCAGCAGAATGAGAAGTTGGTCATGGTGGGCAACATGCTGGGATCATCACTGGCCATGGCGCCAGCTTTGGTAGCAGCGCAGGGTGCCGATTTCGTCGATCTCGATGGGCCGATGTGGCAGCAGTCTGATGTCGAGCCGTCTTTAAAGATCGACCGTGGCCGCATTCAGCCTCCCCAGAGTCACCTCTGGGGCTGACAGCAAGATTGTCCTGTTTCTTAGGGGCTGTCTCCGCCCGTTTCCGGTTCAGGCGCCATGACTACCCGCAGCTGTGGATACTTGGGAACCGCCAGACTAGGCGGGCCGATGCTGGCGGCTGCATAGGGTAGTCGAGTTGCTGCGCCTCTTACGGCGGCCGGCACTACAAAACAATTGCGGTTGCTTGCTGGATTCAAATCCTGTGCTAGCGCGTGACGCGTCATCGCAGATACCGATGCCGTATGGCGCGCGACGTTATCTCCCCAGATGATTTCGGTAGCAGGCCCGCAACGAGCGGTGGGTTGGAAGATGAAGGAATGCACAGCCGCCAGCTCGCTATCCGATGACTCTTGTGAGCGTCCGCGTAGCACTGTACCCGAGAGGCGGAGCGCGATGCTAAAGACGTTTGCGGCGACGCACTCTATCCAGTAGTGAGACTCGGGGTTATTTCCGCCGTCGATTAATAAAGTGGCTGTCAATTGGTCAGGCACAGGCACCATCAAATTACACCGTGTAAGAACCTCCTCCACATCTTCCTGAGAAGGGCGGGTGAGCCAACGGAGCTCCTCCTGAATTTGCAGCCAAGCTGTGAATCGGGTCTCAAAAACCAGAGTCAGGCTGGGATTCAGGCGCAACCTGCGCTGTCTGCGATGTTGCGTTGCAAGCCGCAGCAGGTCAGCACGCTCGTGCTCGTAGTCCTCTTTGCTCAGTAGGTCAGAGGCGGTCAGCTTTGACCCGTCAGCGTACATTTTTTGGGCTAGTCGAAGTGATCGCGTCATCTGAGCACCTGTGGAAATATTTTTAATATAGTATTGATAATCATTCTCATTCGCAATAATGTGTTCAGGCGATGGGATGTCAGTGCCCTGTGCAATGGCCCTAGGGCCTGTGGCGTGCCCCGCAATCCACTAGAGGATCGAGAAGGATGAAGAGATGAGTATTTTGGTTGGGAAAGAAGCTCCCGGTTTCATATCTCAGGCAGTGCTGGCCAACGGGGAGGTCGTGGATGACTTCGACCTGAGCAAATTCATTGCCGACAAATACGCTGCGGTATTTTTTTATCCACTTGATTTCACCTTCGTTTGCCCGTCGGAGATCATCGCGTTTGCCCATCGAACGGAGGCGCTTGCCGCTCTCGGCTGTGAGGTTGTAGCGATTAGTACGGATTCACACTTCACTCATAGTGCTTGGCGCAACACACCGGTAGAGCAAGGTGGTGTGGGTTCCGTGCCATTTCCGATGGTCGCGGACATGACGCGTGAAATCACGTCCGCCTATGGGGTTTTGTCAGAGCCCGGGAACTCCTATTACCCAGCAGGGGTCGCGATGCGCGCGACATTTGTGATCGATCAGCAGGGGATTGTCCGGCACCAGATCGTTAACGACGAGCCCTTGGGGCGTAGCGTAGATGAAGTGATCAGAATTGTAGACGCGCTGCAATTTTTCGAGGAACACGGTCAAGTATGTCCGGCGGGCTGGAATAAGGGCGATGCCGGCATGGAGACGACTTCGTCGGGAGTTGCCAGTTACCTATCTGAGCACGCGGATGCGCTATAGATCGTTTTGAATGAATCATTGCGGGGGCAAATGATGTACGACACAGACAATTTTTGGAGAGGGGTCGGTTACGTACTGCTCGCCTCAACTGCATCGGCAGTGCCGGTGATCGTGTTGGTCAGTGGGGTTGGGGAGTTTTTCTGGTGAGCCAGAAGCGCGACCCGGGGAACGCAGATTGCTTTTGTGATAAGCACTGGAGCGCTATGTGCGGGTGTGGCTTGTTCAACGCGAGAGTGTGGCTGGGTTGCCTGCAATCCGGGATCGAGTTGGTGAAGGCTCATCGGCTCGCTGACGCCGAGCCGGAGTTGGTCAAAGCTTTCGTGGCGGGCAAGCTGTTTTTCCGTGAGCACGAGGTGACGACAGACGCTATTAGTGTGTTGGCAGATACGACTTCGGTACTCCACTTGTGCTTAAAACAGCGCAGTGACTTCGATTTAGCGACAGAGGTGGTCACGTCGACGGCCCATACGCTGTCACGAGTGATGCATAGTAAGAGCCTGCGACGAGAAGCGATGCAAGCCTGCAGTCATCTCCTGAAACTGAATGAGATTCCGCAACAAGTGCCCGCTGCCGCGCAGCTGGTGATGGCTCGCTACGTTCAGAGTCCGGATGCCGTCGCACATTGAAGCTCGAGAGATTGTGGTCTTGTAGCAATACAACCTGATTTTTTTGACGTACCACATCTATTAGCGTTGGGGTTATTAAGTAGCTGCTTACTGGGTTTTTTCCGTCATGAACAAACAGCATATTCTGAAATTATTTGCCGGATTGGTTGCGGTAAGCGGACTTCAGGCCGCGTCATTGTCGATTGCGGATCAGCAGACCCCGCTAGACGAGGACGTGGCCCCTCGGCAGTACACCTTCTCCTGGATGTTCACTGAAGCAGGCACCATGAAGCCGCGCGGCGGCACGACCTCAGGGCCCCAAGTTCAGTTAGATCGCCGCACGTCTGAGGCATTTTCCAATCTGCAGGCTCCGAAGCTAGACGTCAAAGAGCGCGATCGGCGCGCGATTTTAGCGATGGCGGGCGACTACCGCACCAGCTTTGATTTTATCGAGACGGTGGGCTTCACAGAGGGCTACCAGCCCAGAGCGCCCTATCAGAGCTGGGGCACCGAGCGCGTATACGTAGTGGCAAATGAGCCTGAGTTTGTCAGTTTGCAGCACATTATCGTCATGCACTTTGTAGACGATGATGGATTCGAGTCTGACGCCATGGTGGTCAAGCACTGGCGCCAAGATTGGCAGTACGAGGATGCAGAGGTACACGATTTTCAAGGGCGTGGTGCCTTTCTTCGCCGAACACTCGACCCAGCCAGCCGCGAGGGCGCCTGGACCCAGACGGTCTATCAGGTGGACGACTCGCCGCGGTATGAAGCGGCAGGGCGCTGGATTCACGCACCGGGTGTGTCTTACTGGCAATCAGATGACCGGCGCAGGCCGCTTCCGAGACGCGAATTCAGTGTTCGCGATGACTACGAAGCGTTGTACGGTTCGCATCGCATCACGATTACGCCAGCAGGATGGACGCAGGAAGAGGATGCCTTGAAACTGGTGCTGGATGAGAACAATCGACCCTCGAGCTCGCAGCCTTATCTGGCCAGGGAAGCAGGCCTGTCTCGCTACGACCGCGTGCTCAACTATGATTTCAGCGCCGGTGACGATTATTGGCAGGACACGGGCGTGTTCTGGTCGCGGGTGCGTCAGTACTGGAACGCCCTATATAAAGCAGAGTCTGAGTTCAGCTTTGTTAAGTCTGTAGAGGGCATGCCGATGTTCATGGCCCTGTTTGGTATGGCCGAGGAGAAGTTTGAATCGGTAGCCGATATGGATGAGGCGATCGCTGCGCTACTGGCCCCTTACGTTACCATCGCGCCGCTCACTGATAGCTGAAATTTGAACCGCTAACCCCCCCAAGTCCCATAGTGCTGTAGCTGTGCGAGAAAGAAGCAAAACCTGTGACTCCTGTTCCGCTGAGACACCGACCTTGTATCGGTGTCGCTCTAATCGGCTCAAGAACTGGAAGTTTTTCTGCAGGCGCTGCACCGAGCGCTTAAAAGCCGAACGCCCCGACAGCTACCAGTATGGTGGCACCTGGAAGCGCTTCAAAAGCTGACCGTTACCCGTTTGAGTCCGCGCTGAGTTTTTCACCCCAGATCGCGCTTAAAGGTTTGCCCTAAACGCGGCTCAGCGCCATCAGAGAGCGGCCAGCTGAAAATCGTTGTGACGTCCGCCTAAACACCCTCAAGAACTTCGTTACACTCCGGTTATGGATATGATCATCATGGCATTGCCGGTGTTCGCGCTGCTGGTGCTGGCGGAGGTGCTCTACACCCGCTCGCAGGGCCGCAATGCCTATGCGCTCAAGGACTTTGGTGGCTCGATGTCGCAGCTGGGCATCAATAGTCTGGTTCGGCTCGCCATCGGCGGTGCGCTCATCAGCCTGCACTTTTTTCTGTACCAGTTTCGCGTGTTCGAGGTGCCCAACGCCGTTTGGGGGTGGGTGCTCACCTTTGTCGTGATCGATTTTGTTTTTTACTGGTACCACCGGGCTCAGCACCGGATGAGATTTATGTGGTGCGCCCACGTGGTGCATCACTCGAGCGAGCACATGAATCTTGGTACCGCGCTCAGACAGTCGCCCACTGGGCCTTTCACGCGGGCGCTGTTTTACTGGCCGCTGCCGCTACTCGGTTTCCATCCGCTGATGGTGGCGGGCGCTGGCGCGGTGGCGACAATATATGCGTTCTTCACCCACACCGAAGTCGTGAACAAACTGTCGGCGCCGCTTGAGTGGTTATTGGTCACACCTTCACATCATCGCGCACACCATGGCTCGAACCCCGAATACGTAGATCGGAATTACGGCAACGTGCTCATTGTGTGGGATCGGCTGTTTGGCACCTTCGAGCCCGAGGTGGCGCCAGTGCGCTACGGGCTACTGACCAATATCAATACTTACAACCCGCTGCGAATTGCCTTCACCGAGTGGGTGCGACTGTTCAAGGATTCTTTTCGGGCGCGATCACTACGGCAGCTGGGGCAGCTCTGGTTTCGACCGCCCCGCAGTCAGCCGGTGCTCGCCGAGCCAAATTAGCCGCCGGCCTGCTGCTCGGCGATCCACGCCTCGATCGACTCCTCGAGCATCGGCAAGGTGATGCTGCCCATGCCCACCACGCGGTCGTGAAAGCCGCGCATATCGAAGTCTTCACCCAGCGTGGTCTCTGCCAGCGTGCGCAGCCTGCGAATCTCGAGCATGCCGAGCATGTAGGAGGTGGCCTGGGCGGGCCACGAGATGTAGCGGTCCACTTCGTTCTGAATGTCCACCGGCGCCCAGCCCGAGTTGGCCATCATGTAGTCCACTGCCTGTTGACGGGTCCAGCCCATGGTGTGGAGGCCGCTATCCATCACTAAGCGTGAGGCGCGGGCGATTTGGTCCGAGTACAAACCAATACGGTCCAGCGGCGTGGGGTAAAGGCCCAGTTCGTCGGCCAGCCGCTCTGAATAAAGCGCCCAGCCCTCGCCATAGCCCGAATTCCACAGATAACGGGCCAGCGGATGCTGTTCATCACCTAGCTCCAGCGCGATCGCGCCCTGGAGGTGGTGCCCGGGAAAGGTCTCGTGGTGCAGCGTGGCCAACTGGTTTGAGCGTGAGCGCCCGGTCGGATCGGTGACGGCGATGTAGAAAATGCCGGGTCGGGTGCCATCCTCTGACGACGAGTGGTACTCGCCCGAACCACTCTCCGCAAACTCGGGGTAGGGTTTGACCAGCACGTCGGCCTTGGGCAATACGCCGAAGGCCTTCGGCATCGCTGCCTTCACAGCGTCCAGCGCATCGGTGGAGTACTTGAGTACGGCTGCCTCGGTGTCAAAGGTAAAGGCAGGGTCCTCGTTTACGCGGCGCAGGAATTCCGATACGTCGCCGCCGCCAAAATGTTCATCTAGCGTGACCTGAATCTCCTCGCGAATGCTGGCGACCTGCTCGAGCCCTACCGCATGAATCACTGCGGCGGGCACAGCCACGGTTACAAAGGAGCGCACCAGTGTGGGATAGCACGCCTCGCCGTCGGGGTTACCCAACACGGCCAACGTCTCGCGTGCCCGGCCCAGATATTCGTTCTCAATAAAGTCGGCGTAGCGGATGAGTGCCGGGGTAATCTCCTCGTTATAGATCTGCGCCACCGCCGATTGAAAGTTGGGGTCGTCACTGCGGGCGGCGGGGCCTAAAAAAATACTGTCGGGGCCAATCAGTGACCGAACTTGATCAGGCACAGCCTCGACCGTCACGCGCGGGGCGCTATAACCGAGCCGCAAGCCCTCACGCAAATTGCCAATCTCATTGTCGATATAGGTGGGCACCGCGCCAAGTCGGGCAAGCGCTTGCGCCCGCAGCTCGATGGTCTCAAGAGGCTGAATATCAAACACAAAGGGCAACCAGGTGTGCCAGCTGGTGGTGGTGCTCGCGCCCCAGAGCTCATCGCGACAAATACGCGTGGCGGCGGCGCCCTCAAGCTGCTCTTTTAGCAAACCATGCGTCACCCAGTCGCGACTGCCGATCTCTGCAGGCGCCCCAATGCGTTCCAGCTCTGCCAGCCAGGTGTCCTCTTTTGCCTGCCATGCAGCGATGCCGGCCAGAGAGTTATCGGGCATACGGTCGTGACGGGCCCCCTCGATCGAATAATAGGTGCCCATGAGTGCATCGGATGCCATCAGCTCATCGAGGTACTCGTCGGCGAGCTGCTCAATTGCGCTGGGTGAAGGCGGGGTGTTGTCGCAGGCGGCAAGCACCAGTGCGATAGCGCCTGCGCTCAGGCCGCGCTGAATCAGTGTAGATGTGTTCATAGCAATCAGTTTACTGGACCCGGTTCTGCCCGTGACAAAAAGAGATGATACGGCTCAGCTCGGCCAGTGATTTGCCGCTCTGCTCCCGAAGGTCGTTAAAGTACGCCTGAGCTGCCTTGAGTGCCCGCTGGCTGGTACGACCCCCGTCGACAATGCCGTGACTGCGCAGGAACCCCTCGACATCCTGAGTGAACAAAAACGTATCTACACCAATCGTGCGCAGCGCAAAGGGCCCCGTATTACCGCCCAATCGGCTGCCGTGCTTTTTCAAATAGATCCACAGGCCAATGACATCGTCGCTGGGCCAGCCTGCAATGAATTCCCCGAAGGACTGCCTCTCACGGCGCTCGGTGTCGTCGATCATCATGGCGTTTTCACGGACGGTTTTAACCTTGCTGAAATTGCGGATGATCGCCGGGTCTTTGGCCTTTCGCTCCAACATGTCGTTGGGCATCATCAATAGCCGCTCAACGTCGAACTCCCAGAACACCTCTTCGAACTGAGGCCACTTTTTATCGACAACACGCCATACAAAACCCGACTGAAAAATCTTTCGGGTGAACTCAGCGAGGTAACGGTCCGAGCCTAGCTTTTTGAGCTGCGCTTTGCTCTTGGTTTTGGGCAGCAGCGCTTTGAGAGCCTTTTCACCACCTTTGCGCTCGCAGGCATGGTCGTAGAGATAGCTGTAGTCGGGTAACGCCATAGGGGTAGTGTAGCTCCCGTCGCCACAGGCGTCTTGGGGCGAGGCAGCAGGCTAGACGCTACTGATTAGCGGCTACCGCTCAGGAAACCATCATCCTTCTAATGCCGTAAAGCCCTCATCTGCGGGCCTCTGATAATAGCGCCCGCCCTCTAATGATTTCGGAGCGACCATGTTGGAACTCATCGTGACGACGTGCCTCTTTTTAGCGGTCACCTCACTGGTTTATTACCACGTGGGTGTGGGCAACATCCTCAACAGCTACCGGCTGTGGTTCGGCGAAGGGTATTGGGTGAACTACAACGTGGTGGAGGCGGTCTCATGGCTCGCCAAGGCGGAGGTGATTTTGCCGGGACTCATTTGTCAGAAAGAAATCTGGCAACTGCACATTATTACGCTGTTCACCTCGGCGCTCCTTATCTGGGTGTCTGAGCGCAAGCTGCTGCCGACCATGGTGGCGTTCAATACGCTGTGGATTGGCTTATCCAGTGTGGTCATTGTGCGTAATATCATCTGACAGTAAGGGATCTGACCATCGGGGTACTGGATAACGTTGCTACCCGTGCCACAATAATGGCGTCCACGCAGCAGGTAGGGGAGCGCTGCAGATGATGAAACGCGCCGTGGTGTTGCTCGCTATGAGCCTGTTGAGTGGCTTTGTCAGTGCTCTGGCCTGGAGCGATGGTCTTGCTATTACCAACGCGCGCATCTTCACCGGGGCCACCCCCGAGTGGGCGGAGGCCGCCAAAATCGAGGACGGCACCTTTACCTACGTTGGCACTGCGGAAGGTTTACAAAGCCATATTGAGCAAGGCACGCGAGTATTTGATTTGCAGGGCAAGGTGGTGCTGCCCGGGCTGATTGATGCACACACCCACCCGGGCTATGTGGCCAGCGCCACCGAGATTGTCGCGTTGCCGCATACAGGCGCGCTGGATGATGTGTTCGCGGCGCTCGATGACCACGTGAAATCCGACACCGGTGATGACTTCATCATTGGCGGTTACTGGAACACCGCACTTTTTGACGAGAAAGGCCCCACCAAAGAAGCGCTGGATGCGGTGGTGCCTGACCGCCCGGTGATGCTTTATGACTGGTCGGGCCACAGCCAGTGGATGAACTCTAAAGCCCTAGAGGCGCTGGGCATTACCCGCGATACGCCCGACCCGGTACCGGGGCTTTCTTTTTTCTATCGCGATGAAGACGGTAACCCCACCGGCTGGGCCAAGGAATTTGCCGTGCGCCAGCAAATGCAGGCATTGGGGCTCGGTGGGCAGTTCAATGCCGACAAGCTGCTCGGGTTTTTAACCTATCTGAGATCGATGGGGGTCACGACCCTCTATGACGCGGGTAATAGCGGCATGGGCGGGGGCATCTATGAGGCGGTGGCCGAGCTCGACCGGGAAGGGAGGCTACCCATCCGCTACGAGGGGAGCTACCACGTGATTCTGCCCAACCAGTTCGATCAGGCACTCGATACGCTCAAACGATGGCAGGCTGATTACGGCGGCGGTCGCCTCAATATCAACACCCTGAAAATCCATTTCGACGGCATGAGCGAGATCAGTACCAGTGGTGTGATGGAGCCCTTTATCGATAGCAGCAACGACAACCGCGGCGGTATCATCATGTCGGAGGCCGCGCTGCGCGATCTGATCCTCGAGCTCGAGCAGGACGCGATTAACCTGCACATCCACTCCATGGGGGATCGCTCGACCCACACCATCTTAAACGCCGTAGAGGCCGCCAACGCGAGTCTGGGGGTTAGACGGCAAAGTCGCATCACGCTCTGCCATCTGGGTTTGGTACAGGATGACGACTTTGAGCGGTTCGCTGAGTTGGACGTGGTGGCCAGCTTCACGCCCCAGTGGCACGGCGGCTGGATTGACGGTGCGCAGTACACACTTGGCGAAGAGCGGTTTAACAAGATGTTTCGGGTGCAGCCGTTACTCGATGACGGCGCGCGGGTGACCTACTCCAGCGACATTGTGAGCGAGATGGAGTGGCAGACCCACCGCGCCAACCCCTTCTTTGGAATGGATATTGGCCACAACCGCATCGAGCCGGAGTGGGGCCCCGCCGCGCCAGTGCGTCCGCCCGCCTCAGAGCGGCTGGACCGTAAAGATCTGGTCATTGGATACACCCGCGACGCGGCGTATCAGTTGGGGCTAGAGGACAAGCTTGGGTCTATAGAGGTGGGCAAAACTGCTGATCTGGTGGTGCTGGGTCAAAACCTGTTTGAGATCGCCGCGCTACAGATTAAATCTGTGTTGCCTAGAGCGGTGATCATGGACGGCGCGGTCGTCTCGGGGAGCCTCGAGGCCTTTGTTGCGCAGTAAGTGCTGAACTCAAGCGTGGCCCCCACACGGTCAGTCCAGTCGGCCATAATGCGCGCCCGTCTTGCTGCTATTCGCCGGTAAGGCACTTATGACTACATCACCCACCCTCGGCATGGAGCGGTATGCGAGGCTATCAGTTCTCAGAAGACAGTCCTACGAGCAGCTTTTTGCTGCTGGGCAAGCTGTGGCAGCGACTGTCGCCGATACTGGGTGCCAATCGCCAGCGGGTAGGGCTTGCGCTCTTGAGCCTGCTCGCTGCCAAGGCGGGCTTACTGTGCATCCCCTTCTTGTTGAAAGCTCTGGTCGACGGGCTCGACACCAATGCAGACCAACTAGCGTTGCAGGTAGTGCTGCTGCTGGTAGTGGCGTATGGCGCCGCGCGCTTCAGCAACACCCTATTTGGCGAGCTGAGGGATACGCTTTTTGGCCGCGTCACGGAAAAGGCCATGCACAGCATTGGCCTGCAAACCTTTCGCCATGTGCACAGCCTCGATGTTGACCACCACCTGAACCGGCGCACGGGGGGGCTCGCCCGGGATATTGAGCGCGGCACCAACGGCATCAGCTTTTTGCTGCGGTTCTTTATTTTTAACATTGCGCCCACGCTTTTTGAGATCGCGATGGTGGCGATACTGCTACTCATTAATTATGGCGCCGAGTATGCCGGCGTGATTGTGGTGTCGGTGCTGTTGTACGGCAGCTTTTCTTTTCGGGCTACGAGCTGGCGCACCCAGTACGTCCGCGAGGTCAACGCCGCCGACTCCGAGAGCAACACCCGCGCGGTCGACAGTCTGCTCAATTATGAGACGGTTAAATACTTTAATAACGAGGCCTTCGAGGCGGAGCGCTACGACGCCTCGCTCGACGTCTGGGAGCAGGCGCGCCGTAAGAACCGCTTGTCGCTCTTTGCCCTGAACGGCGGGCAGGCGCTCATCATTGCCGCCAGTCAAACCCTGATGCTCGGCATGGCCGCGGTGTCGGTGAACCGGGGCACCATGACGCTGGGCGATTTCATACTGGTGAACCAGTTCATGCTACAGCTCTTTATGCCGCTCGGGTTTCTGGGGTTTGTGTATCGCGAGATCAAAGGTGCGATGGCCAATATTGAGAGGCTGTTTGGCGTACTCGAGCAGGCCCCTTCGTTAGCGCCCGCGCCCACAGACAAAACTTTGTCGGTCACAGAGGGGCGAATCCGGTTTGCCGACGTGGATTTTGCCTACGCGCCGGGCAACCCGGTGTTGCGGGCGTTCAACATGACGATTGCGGGGGGTGAGACGGTGGCGCTGGTGGGCGCCAGCGGGGCGGGCAAGTCGACCCTGAGTAAGCTGTTATTCCGGTTTTATGACCCTACCGAGGGTGCCGTTGAAATTGATGGCACCAACATTCGCTCGGTGAGCCTGGATTCAGTGCGCCGGGCCATCGCCGTGGTACCTCAGGACTGCGTGCTCTTTAACGACACGCTGCGCGAGAATATTCGCTACGGGCGGCCGAGTGCGACTGATGAGGAAGTTGCGCAGGCTATTGAGGCCGCCTATTTAGGGGATGTGATTGAGCGGCTCCCCGATGGGCTCGAGAGCATTGTGGGCGAGCGCGGGCTGAAGCTCTCGGGCGGCGAGCGCCAGCGGTTATCGATTGCCCGGGCAGTGCTCAAGGATGCGCCGATTCTGGTCTTTGACGAGGCTACCTCGAGCCTCGATAGCCACTCCGAACAGGCGGTGATGAGCGCCTTCCGGGCGCTCGCAGGCCGACACACGGCGCTGGTCATTGCCCACCGACTCTCGACGGTGGTGGATGCCGATCGCATTGTGGTGATTGAGCACGGCGCGGTGGTGGAAGAGGGCAGCCATCACGACCTATTGGAAGCCAATGGAAAGTACGCCGAACTCTGGCGCATCCAGCGCGAGCAGAAGACTGAAGCGTAGGGCAGGGACAGAGCTTACCGTGAACACAAGCGCGTGATTATTCTCGAGGACATTGCACTGCGCCGGGGCCAGAAGCTCCTGTTCTCGGGTGCGTCGGCCACACTCCAGCCCGGCCAAAAGATCGCGCTCATTGGCGACAACGGCTGTGGTAAATCGAGCTTGTTTGCCCTGCTGCTTGAGGAGTTACAGGCTGATGCCGGCGATATTCGCGGCCTCAAGGGCCTGCGCATCTCTCACATGGCGCAGGAGACCGAGACCAGCGACCTCACCGCTCGTGAATATGTGATTGCCGGTGACGCCGCGCTGTTTCAGACGCTGGAGGATCTGGCCCGCGCCGATGCCGCGGGAGATTACGAGCAATCGGCTACGCTACACCAGCGCATGGAGGAGCTCGACGGCTACAGCGCCGAGCGACGCGCTGAGCAGTTGTTGTTGGGGCTGGGCTTTCAGCGCGAGAAAATGGACGCGCCGATGTCGGCGTTCTCGGGGGGCTGGCGCATCCGACTGAGCTTGGCCCGTGCGCTGATGGCGCCCTCTGATCTCATGCTGCTCGATGAGCCCACCAACCACCTCGATCTCGACACCACGCTGTGGCTACAAACGTGGCTCCAGGCTTACCGCGGCACGCTCTTGATGATCTCCCACGACCGCGACTTTATCGATGCTACCTGTGAGCGTACGTTGGAGATCGCCCGGCAGGCGCTGAGCGCCTACCAGGGTGGCTACTCGGACTATGAACGCCAGCGCGCCGAGCAGATGGCCCAACAGCAGGCGCAATACGAGAAGCAACAGCGCCGCATTGCGGATATTGAGGACTTCGTGCGCCGGTTCCGCGCCAAGGCCACCAAGGCACGCCAGGCGCAGTCGCGGTTGAAAGAGCTCGAGCGCATGCAGAAGGTGGCGCAGGCGCACATTGACTCGCCCTTCAGCTTTAACTTCCCGCCGCCGGGGAAGGTAAGCGATCCGCTGCTGACATTAAGCGATGCCTCATTGGGCCGCGGTGAGCATCAGGTGCTATCCAAGGTGTCGGTATCACTGAGCCCTGGGGATCGCGTTGGGCTCTTGGGTAAAAACGGCGCCGGTAAAACCACGCTTTTAAAAAGCCTGACCGGCGAGCTGCTGCTGATGGGTGGCGAGCGCACCGAAGGTGCGCATTTGCAAATCGGTTATTTCGATCAGCAGCAGCTGGAGGTGCTCGACCTCGACGCCAGCCCGTTTTTACACCTGCAGCGGCTCTCACCCAAAGCACGGGATCAAGAGATCCTCGACTTTCTGGGAGGCTTTGATTTCAGGGGGGATCGCGCAAAGGAGGCCATCCGGCCGTTCTCGGGGGGCGAAAAGGCGCGCTTGGCGCTCGCCCATGTAGTGTGGCAGGCACCCAACGTGCTGATACTCGATGAACCCACCAACCACTTGGATCTCGATATGCGCCATGCCCTTGAGGTGGCGCTACAGGACTACGCCGGAGCCATTGTGCTGGTGAGTCACGACCGGCATCTGCTGCGCAATTCGGTAGAGCAGTTGCTGTTGGTGAATGACGGCACGGTTGAAGATTACGCCGGTGACATCGAGGCCTATGAAAAATGGGTGCTCTCAGCCAACCCAAGTGATGCGCCCAAACCTGCAGCACAAGTAACTGCTGCATCGGAAGATGCTGGGGACCGTAAAGCACGGCGTCAGGCCAATGCCGACCGCCGTGCCCAATTACAGCCCGTGAAAAAAGCGATTCGCCAACTCGAAACAAAAATGGAGAAGGGCCAGCAGGCACTCGACGCCCTGCAAACCCAACTCGCTGATGGGGACCTCTACACCCAGAGCGCCGGCGATGAGTTAGCTGAACTTCTCAAGCAGGAAGGGCAGCTCAAACGTGAGTTAGAAGACATCGAGAGTGAATGGCTAGCGAAGCAGGAAGAGCTAGAGGTGCTGGAGCCGGGTGCGGCCTAAGCGTTGCCAATGTCTGAACCGTCAGCCCTCGTAAGCGACAATTTGATCAGCGGCAACCAAGCCCAAATCCAAACCCACCTGATAAAAGCTGGTAACCGAGAAAGGACTGATCTCGGTACAGGTATGGGCAACGGTGATTTCCCCGCAGATTCGGTTGCAGGCGGCTTTGGTGACCTCCTGTAGTAGCACGAAGTCACGGCAGTAGTTTTGCAGTGCGTCTCTTCCCTCTCGTTCACGTTGCTGATTTTTCTCGGTTAACGCGGTATCGACCGCCTGCTCCAGCGAGCGTGTCACGCCTGGCCGTCCATTCTCCAGAGGCCTGATGAGAGCTGAATAGGGTATTTCCAACACTACCCCGTGATGGTCGGCATTGGGTTTGTGATAGTCGGCAACATCGGGCTCCAGAAAAGCCATGGCACGAGGGACACCCAATTCGTCGGCAACGCACCGCGTAATGGCGGAGATGCCGCGCTCTTCAATCGGGTCGCCCTGCGTAACCAGAAGCACGGGTTTCGCTGGGGGCTGTGCGCGCCACCGATCACGCAGTTGCGAGACGATCTGCATTGCGACAGGTTCCGGGGCCCGGGGGTCATAGCCCCCCATACCCTCGATGATCAGCGGGTGGTATTGCGCCAGTGCATCAATCACGCTGGTGTCGGAGGGTGCAGTCATGGCCCGGGTTGCTGGAACGCTTGCTCGGCGTCTCTAATCGCTGCCAAAAACGCCTCGCCGTATTTCACCAGCTTGCGCTCGCCTACTCCGTAGAGCTTCGAGAAGTCGGCCAGCGTTTTTGGCACTACCGAGCACATCTCCACCAAGGTGCTGTCATGAAAAATCACGTAGGGCGGCACGCCCTGTTCCTCGGCGAGCTCGCGCCGGCAGTCTCGCAGTGCTTCCCATAGGCCCACATTGATGTCCTCGGGGAGTGGGGTCTTGGTTTGCCGCTTGGCGACCTTTTGCTTCTGATCCAGCCGCAGCGCAATCTCACACCCACCGCGCAGCAGCGGGCGGCACTTTTCCTGAAGTTTGAGTGCGCCAAAGCCTTGCAGGTCGACCGATAAATAGCCTCTGCCCACGAGCTGCCTGAAGACCGAGCGCCACTGGTTTTTATCTAGCGCATCACCCACACCGAAGGTAGGCAGATGGTGGTGCTCGAACTGCCAGATCTTGTCGGTCTCTTTTCCTTTGAGTACATCGATTAAGTGATTCACCCCGAAGCGCTCGCCGGTGCGGGCCACGGCACTCAGTGCCATGCGGCAGGCTTCGGTGGCGTCCCAGGTTTGCGCGGGTTCCAGGCAGCCATCGCAGTTACCGCAGGGCTCGGGGTAGGTCTCGCCGAAGTAGGCGAGCAGTGCCTGGCGCCGGCAGCTGGTGATTTCGCACAGGCCGAGCATGGCGTTCAGTCGGTGCTGCTCGATGCGCTTGTGCTGCTCGCTGCCCTGTGAGCTCTGCATCATTTGCCGCAGTTTGATCACATCCTGCAAGCCATAAATCATCCACGCATTGGCCGGTGCGCCGTCGCGGCCCGCGCGCCCCGTCTCTTGGTAATAGGCCTCAATGGTCTTGGGTAAATCGAGGTGCGCCACAAAGCGCACGTCGGGTTTATCAATCCCCATGCCAAAGGCAATGGTGGCCACCATCACGATCGCCTCCTCGCGAAGAAAGCGCGCTTGGTGCGCCGCTCGTTCTTCAGCCGGGAGCCCGGCGTGGTAGGGCAGGGCGGTAAAGCCCTGCGTGGCCAGCCAGCTGGCGGTCTCCTCGGTTTTTTTGCGCGACAGGCAGTACACAATGCCCGCATCGTTCGGGTGCTCGGCCTTCAAAAACGCCAGCAGCTGCTGCCGGG
>Ga0160423_10002325_pt1 | contig 15891 bp, 14 predicted proteins | sample CRUFie14St8metaG_FD_108191 | JGI IMG/M metagenome (GOLD analysis project Ga0160423, IMG submission 108191) | Marine microbial communities from the Costa Rica Dome - CRUD Field 142mm St8 metaG | ecosystem: Environmental > Aquatic > Marine > Oceanic > Photic zone | place: Costa Rica: the Eastern... | reverse complement strand
GCCTATGACCAGTGACGATATCGACCTCGCCATCAGCGCGCTAAAAGATACGCTGGCTGAGCTGAAACCCTATATCGAAAGAGCACACCCGCATCTATTGGTCGCATAGATCCGTAGTTATTTAAATCAACTAAGGCACCACCATGAGCCATTTACTTTTCGACATTAAAGATCACATCGCTACTCTAACTTTCAACCAGCCAGACAAACGCAATGCCTACAGCCCAGAAATGGCGGTTAAGTTGACTCAATATTTGCGCGAATGCGATAAAAACCCAGAGGTAAGAGTGGTCATCATCACTGGGGCAGGAGACGCATTTTGTGTCGGTCTGGATCTCAACGACGTACGCGAGCGCGGTGAGCAAGGCCAAGACGATGAAACCCACGGCCACCCTACTCAACGAGTGCTGCGCACCTATCCCTATCAGATCTCCAAGCCGGTTATTTGCGCCATCAATGGCGCCGCAGGCGGCTTCGGCGCGGCCTACCCACTAACCTGCGATATTCGCCTTGCTGCCAGTGAAGCGAATATCGCTTTTTCTTTCGTAAAATGGGGCCTTATTCCAGAGATGGGCACAACTTGGTTGCTGCCAAGATTGATCGGCATCGAGAAAACCTCCGATCTCTTATTGACTGGCCGGAAGGTATCTGGGGATGAAGCGGCCGCTATGGGTCTGGTGTTGCGCGCTGTACCTCGCGCAGAACTCATGGACGAGGCGCGCAATTTAGCATCAGAGATCGCTGCTGGCTCCTCACCTACTGCGGTGTCCGTGGTTAAACAGATGACCTGGGGGCGGATGCAGGACGACGGCGAATTGTATCGCGCCATCTACGAAGACGATGACGCGATCGCCTGGGCAATTCATGGCCCTGATGCCGCCGAGGGCAACAAAGCCTTTTTCGAAAAGCGCCCCGCAGACTGGGTGGCTGTTGACCCAACTGCACTGCCCCACTTCGGCAAACGCAACGCCAATCCATTTGGAAACAGTTAACGGGTTAGCGCAGCAAGGACCAGTCGGGCTCGGATTCTGGATGACTTAGCGGCCCATGGGCATTGCGTACCACGCGACGCTGCTCATCTAACCAATGCTTCCAATCGGTGCATGGCACCAGCTCATCTTGCCGTTGTTGCTGGTGCGCTTGCAGCATCTCGCGAAGTTGCGCCTCTAAGGCACCTGCTTGACCGGCCAAATTATGCATTTGCAACGGATCTTCATAGAGGTCGTATAACTCAACTTTGCCGCTCAGCCATTGAGCATAGGTATATTGTTGGGTTCGTACACCACGCCACTCTGCACCGTTCTGAAACCAATCAAACCATTTCGAAAAATTCATAATAAACGCGCTGTCATCTGCAGCGCTATGCGCCCATTGCCCAGATAGATCAGTGCCTTCGATACTCCGTGGAACCGGTATACCAGCCAATCCGCACAGAGTCGGAAAAAAATCCACCATATTGGTCATGCGCTGACTTACCCCAGGCTCAATCACACCGGGATAGCGCAGCAGCGCCGGTATGCGGATAGAGTTTTCATATGGATTCTTCTTAGACCACGGATTAACCCCCTGGCCACCGCCCTGAGTTCCGTGATCTGAGGCGAACAACACAATGGTGTTATCCGCCAGTCCGTTTAGCTCAAGATAGTCCAACAAACGCCCTAACATGTCGTCCACCGCAAGGATCATGGCGAGATAATGGCGGTACATATCGAGCGACGCGCTTTGTAAGTGCTCAGGCACATTGGCGGGTAATTGCAGGGTTTTTGGCAAGCGCTCGTAGCAATGATCCGGCGCAAATTTAAACGGCGTGTAATGCGGTGGATGGGGCGACAAGAACAATAAAAACGGATCGGCGCCGGCATTGTCCATAAATTCAAAACCGTAATTCAGCAACCCGTCGGTCTCGTATCCTTCCCAGCGTTCATAGTTCCAGTCGTCTTTGTGCACGAAACCGTCAAAGTAGACCATATGTTGGTTGTAGGCACGCCAGTAGTCGAAACCCAAGCGATCACGCCCTTCAGGAACCCAGTCTGGATGCTGGGGCATTCGATCTAATGCTGGCCACAGACCGGTATGCAAATGCCATTTTCCAACCCAGGCGGTTTTATATCCCGCACGCCCAAAGGCATCGCCAATAGAAATTTCCGAATGGCGAGTACGGGTGGTATTGATTAAATGGCCAGTGGTTTGCGGATAGCGGCCGGTCAACAGCATGGCCCGAGCAGGTGTACACACTGGACAATTCGAAATCGCGTTTTCCAAAACCAAGCTATCGGCCGCTAACCGATCAATGTTCGGCGTTTCAATTTGCTGCTCACCAAACATCGGCAGTGATAGCGCCCGCAACTGATCAGGAAAAAGCACCACTACATTTGGCTGCGGGTTATTTGCTTGGTTCATGCCCTAATTCCTCACGTTGCGTCGCGCAGGGAGTGCCAACTTGGCCGCCTCCGACAACGGTTATATCGCACTTTGTGTCAATACCCCACTATCCTTGTGCGCCAGTTTAACGACACAATGGGTTAACGCTTCCAAGGCTGAGCCACTAAACCTAAATGCAGAAAATTTACCGTGACTTTAAAGCGCTGTCGTTACTGTCCATCTCAATGCTGTTGATGTCGTGTGCCCAACCGCGCATCAACTGCCCACTGAACCCAAATATCGCTGATCCAGCGTCGACCACCGCGCCTATCCATGACCCTAGCCTAATTAAAGCCCCGGGCGGCTACTTCGTTTACTCCTCAAGTCACTTGGGTAGCTTTTATCAGTCCGATAATCTCGAACAGTGGCGCTATGCGGGCCAGGTATTCGAGGCTCTGCCGGATTGGTTAGTAGCGCAAATTCCCCAAGCTGATCATATTGGAGCCCCAGATCTGGCTTTTTACCAAGGGCGCTACCTGTATTTTTATCAATCGCACATATCCAATACCTGTAACGCCGCCACAGGCCTTGCCAGCAACAAAAGTCTGGATCCGGCGAGTGCAGACTATCAATGGGTTGATCACGGTCTAGTGTTGCGCTCTACGCCCCATTACTCCGATATCGAAATCTACTGCGGCAATGAAAACGCAACGTTTAACGCCATCGACGCGCACTTTTTTGTCGATCCTGAACAAACCCCCTGGTTAGTATTTGGCTCGACTATCGGCGGGATTAAGTTAATTGAACTCGATCCGCTGACGCTAAAGCCATTGCCGAACGCCGAGTTCACAACATTAGCGCAGCGCTTTTTGCTGCAGGATGATCCGATTATCGAAGCGCCTCATCTGCTGTATCGCGACGGTTACTATTACCTGTTTGTGTCTTTTAACCACTGCTGTCTCGGTGCCGATACTCAGTATCAGGTGCGCGTTGGACGTTCACGCAACATTGATGGCCCCTACTTTGACGCCCAGCATTGGCCGCTCTATCTGGGCGGCGGCACGCCGCTCATTACTAACGACGGCAACTATATGGGCACCGGCCACAGCGACCTCTTTAGCGAAAACGGCCAGGATTGGTTAGTGCATCATGCTAAACGGCCTGACGAGGATTACCGAGCTTATCTGCATATTCGTCAAATGCGTTGGTTACCCGACGGTTGGCCAACGCTATGTGCTGAAGCCAGCTGAGCGATCCATGATCAACCTAGGAGCGAAACCTGCTATGTTTTCCATGCTGCAGATACAAGGTGGCTGTCATGGTTAACCCTCCGAATCAAGCTGATATCGTCATCATCGGTGGCGGGATTGTTGGTTGTTCAGTGGCCTATCACCTTACCGAACTGGGTCTAAGCGATGTGCTGTTGTTTGAGCGTAAGCAACTGACCTGCGGTACCACCTGGCATGCAGCCGGCCTGGTGGGCCAATTACGCGCGTCGCAGAATATGACCCGCCTAGCTCAATACTCCACCGAGCTATTTGCCGCTCTTGCGGCGGAGACTGGCCAGGAGACCGGCTACCAAGCTACTGGTTCGATGACCCTCGCGCTGAATGCCGAACGACTGGAGGAGTTAAAGCGCCAAGCAACCATGGCCAATGCATTCGATGTGACTTGCGAACTGATCGGCGCCGATTTTGTCAGAGAACGATGGCCCGGCATTGACACCGACGATGTCCTCGGTGGCGTTTACCTGCCCGGCGACGGGCAAACCAACCCTGTCGATACCACGTTGGCGTTGGCCAAGGGTGCGCGCAACCGTGGCGCCCAGATTTTTGAACAAACGCCAGTACAACGACTTGCCATAGAAAATAGAAAAGTTGTGGGCGTTTATCTAGAGGACGGTTGTCTCGTGCGCGCCCGCCAGGTGGTAATCACCGGCGGCATGTGGTCCCGGGAGTTTGCCAGTCAGCATGATATTCACCTTCCATTGCACGCAGCCGAGCACTTTTATCTGGTTACTGAGCCGCTGCCTAGCTTTACCAGCATGCGCCCTACCTTGCGAGTACCGGATGAACAGGTTTACTACAAATACGATGCCGGTAAATTGCTGCTTGGGTTCTTCGAGCGCCAGGCTAAACCATGGGGCATGGATGGTATTCCAACCGACTTTTGCTTTGACGCCCTGCCTGACGATCTCGCACATATCGAACCGATGCTGGAGCAGGCCACACGACGATTTCCTGAACTAGCCGACACAGGCATCCAATTGTTTTTTAACGGGCCTGAGAGTTTCACCGTTGACGATCGCTATCTGCTCGGCGAAACACCGGAAGTGAGCAATCTTTTTGTGGCCTGCGGCTTCAATTCCATTGGTATTCAGTCGTCGGGCGGTGCCGGTAAGGTTCTTGCGGAATGGATGCGCGACGGCAAACCACCCATGGATCTTTGGGACGTCGACGTCCGACGCACCTTTGCGTTTCAGACTGAGGCCCACTTTCTCCGCGAACGCACCCAAGAGACCCTGGGATTACTCTACGCCATGCATTGGCCGCATCAGCAATATACGACCAGTAGAAATGTACGGCTAAGCCCCTTGCACCAAACTTTATTGGATCAAGGCGCCGTAATGGGTGAACTGGCCGGCTGGGAACGACCAAATTGGTACGCATTTGCGGGCCAAGATAACTACCAATACACCTACCACAAACCAAATTGGTTTGATGCCTGCCAACACGAGTGTATGGCTGTAATGAATGATGTCGCATTATTCGACCAAAGCAGCTATCCGATCTTTTGGATTGACGGCGAAGAAGCGTTGGCTTGTATGCAGCATATTTGCGCCAATCAAATGGATGTAGAAATTGGCCAGATCGTTTATACCCAATGGCTGAACGAAGACGCAGGGATCGAAGCAGACGTCACCGTTACTCGTACCGCAGAACAAACATTTATGGTTGTGGGGCCCTGCGCCAGCGAGCGCCGCGATGCCACATGGCTACATCGCCACGCTGAGCAATTTAATTGCAGCGTACGGCAGGATCAGGACACTACCATCATCGGCGTAATGGGCCCCAAATCCACCGCACTGCTGGCGCGGTTGCTGAATGGTAGCGAGGCAATCGAACAACTCGCCTATTATCAATCACAACAATATAAATCTGCTGAAATTAACGTGCGCGCCAATCGCTTAAGCTATGTTGGCGAACGTGGTTACGAACTGTATTTGCCACGCAAGCATGCAGTCAGCTTGTGGCAACAACTGATGAGTAACGGTGCCGATCTCGGTGTCACTCCGGCCGGATTCCATGCGATGAATGCGTGCCGTATGGAAAAAGGCTATCGACACTGGGGACACGATATTTACGACCACATCACCCCTACTCAAGCCGGCTTGGGTTTCGCGATCGCCAAACAGAAAGACAACTTTATCGGCAAAGCTGCGCTAAAAAATCAGCGCGGCCCAATGACGAGAAGACTCGTCCACCTTGCAATCACCAGCAGCAATGCACCCTTTATGATCCACGACGAGCCGGTATACCGAGACGGCGAGGCCGTGGGGCTTACCACCTCTGCAGCCTGGGGCCATCGAGTCGACAAAAGCCTTGCTATTGCTGAATTAACCCATGCCCAGGGGGTGACCCGAGAATGGCTGAGCGAGGGGTATTTTGAGGTCGAGGTCGCACTGCAGCGTTATCCTGTTCGCGTGCAAATCGCGCCATTCTATGACCCGAAATCTGCACGCATGAAAGACTAGCTAGCCCAATCGATTGATGCCAAATCGTCTGCCGCACTCGCGATAATTACCAAGCCTAACTGCGCGGTATGAGGCAGCTGGGTCCAAGGGGTCAGTTGGGTGTCCGTACCGACCCGCTGCACCTCAATAATCCCCGCGTCGGTTGCGACAAGACCTTTAACCCGTTGTACCGACCCAGGCAAATCTTCCAGACGCTGGGTTAAGTCGGCTAAGGAAACAGGCAACTGACTTTGCCAAGTCCGAGTAAAAAAGCTTGGCGCCAGATTGGGGGGAATAGACTGTCCATGGTTGCTCTCACTACCCCACCCCAGCACCACTTCCATGGCGTCCTGATCGTCGGCATCAATACTAGGTTGCAATGTTTGCAGGCGAAAATCTGGATTTAATGCAGATTTGCTAATAACAATCAGATCGGCCTGCTGCACCTGAGCGGCAACCAAGGTACCAACGTATTTATCTTTACACCGCTGCTGGTGGTTTAGCGCATCCACCAGCACCACTGATGCGTGGGGGTAGTAGCCCGGATAATGACACTGTACCCGTGCTTTCTGCGGCTCTGCCACACCACTGCACTCCAGCAGCACACGCTCTATGGCACTACTCTTAAGCGTCTCCAAAGCGGACGTTAAGTCATCAGCAATGCTGCAACACACACAACCATTCGCTAGGCCGATAACTTGATCGCTCTTAGAACCGCTGCGGATCAGTTGTTCATCGACATTGATATCGCCGAAATCATTGACCAATACCGCGGTACGGCTCGGTAAGCCGTCGCTATTCAAAAGCCTATTTATAAACGTCGTCTTACCAGCCCCTAAGTAGCCGCCTATCAATGTAATGGGTTTCTCAGTAAACATCTTAATCATCAAGCCAGCGGGAAGATCTTGCCTTCGAACACCGTTGCGCAAATATTAATGTCGCGCAGATCCAACGGGTCGCAGGTCAGAGGATCCTCGTCCAAGACAGTAAAGTCCGCGCGCTTACCCGCACGAATACTACCGGTGATATCAGCCATGCCTATGACATGGGCGGCATTCAGAGTAATGGCCTGCAGGGCTTGCTGCGCAGTAATGGCTTCAGTAGCGCCCATCACGTTACCCACATGATTAACACGGTTCACAGCAACCCACATGCTGTTTAGGGGTTCTGCTGGAGCCATGGTGAAGTCCGAATGCACCGTAGTGTTAATACCAGCCCTAAAACAACTACCAAGTCGAGCCATCTGCGATGCGCGTTCGTAGCCAATGCCATTTTGCGTATAGCTGTCTGACAACTCATGCAAATAGTAAACATTGGCCGACACCTGAGCGCCCAGGGCTTGTATCTGACGAATCTGCTCAGGCGTACTAAAGCCGAAGTGTTCAAGAGTAAAACCGTGATTAAAGCGCGGCTTTTCTTCCTGCATTTTTTGCAGGATATCCAAGGTTAGTTGCAGCCCCAGATCGCCAGTGACATGCACATGGATCTGATAGCCTGCATGCCAATAAGCTCTTATGTGCTGTTCAAGTATCTCAGGGGTGGTCAGCCACTCACCATGGTGACCGTCTATGTAGCCCGGCTCTTGTAACTGTGCGAGCTGACTGAAAAATGCGCCATCGCTAAACAATTTGATATGCCGGCCAAAGTGCAGACGATGGCTATTGCGCTGCAATAGCGCCTCAGCCAGTTCAGGGCCTTGCTGGGGCGGCACACCGCCCCTGGTCAAAACTGTGCCATGAGCTACTAAGCGAGTGCGAAACGGTACATCGTCGCCTTCCAAGTGCTGGCTAAGTGCCTCAGCTTCAGCGCTGAAATTAAACATACCTGTGGCCAGATCACCGATTGTTGTATGACCACCGTGGTGCACTACTTGTTTCAGTCGCTTTAGACCGGCAGCGTATTTCTCGGGCGCTAGAATCCACGGATTCAATCGGTTAATGGCGTACCCTAGTCCCCCTTCAAAAAACCAGCCGCGCTCAATATCAATCTGCATCCCCGGCTTTATTTCGGCTGCGACCACGCCGACCATCTCCATAGCTGCGGCATTCATATACAACTCATGAAAAGAACGGTGCCAGACCACCGTAGGTTTATCACCGACGATCTCTTCAATACGCGCACGACTCATGGGGCCATGCCAAAGTTGGTGATAGCCCCAGATAAATAGTGGCTCGTCCACAGATTTTTTGGCGCTCAACGCGCCCATACGGCGATCAAAACCCTCGGCATCTGTTACCGGTTCAACTTCGCCCCAAGGTAATTTCCAGCGCATAGCGGTGATGAATTCCATTGGCAATAACACCGCCGCCATACTCGGGTGCAGGTGCGGGTCGATGAACCCGGGACAGATCACCTTCTCGGCAAACTGATCCTCCACCACATACTCTTCATGGCGCAGCCATGGCTCCATGTGTTCAGGCTCACCCACCTCAACAATCATGCCGTCCCGAACCAACACCGCAGTCGCACGCGGCAGCGACTCATTCATCGTGATGATTGAACGGGCCTTATATAATGTAAGCATGGTGTCTCCTTAACGATTACCGCGGCTAGGTGGCCAGGTAGCCGCCATCTACCGGCACGCTGGCACCGGTTATATATCCCGCATCGTCGGACAACAAGAAAGCAATGGTCGCGCCATACTCTTCCAAAGACTTGCCTGCTCGATGAATTGGCAACCAGGCTTTGGGGCGCGGTAGTTGCGCTGGCGGAGTCGTGGCCTTAGCCCGATCCTCCGCAGCATGCGCGGCTAGCCGAGTACCCTGAACTGCAGCAGGCTGAATGGCGTTGGCACGAATTCCATATTGACCATAATCCACTGCAATCTGCTTAACCAATCCAAGCACCCCATGTTTCGACACCGTATATGACGCTGCAGCCCCGCCGGCGCCCACCACCGAACCCGCAATCGACGATGTCACCACAAACGAACCACCACCAGTCATCATGTGCGGCAAGCTGTGTTTAGCGCAAAGAAATGGCCCGGTCAGATTTACACCCAAAACAAATTGCCAGTCCGTCATCGTTGTTTCATGAATCCAACCGCTGCCAGCAGTGCCGGCATTTGCAACCATGCCCCAGAGGCTGCCGAATTCATCTAGGGTCGTTTGCACCAGCCCCTGCACCTGATCTTCGACTGCCACATCGCAGGCTACTGCGATCGCCACACCACCGTCGGCAACGATCTCTTGGACAACGCTTTGAGCAAGTTCAATACGAATGTCAGCCACCGTGACCAGCGCCCCTTCTTGAGCTGCACGTAAACAGGCGCCACGGCCAATACCGCTGCCACCCCCAGTCACTACCACCACACGGTCTTGTAAACGCTTAGCCACCCTAAACCTCCATTACTTTGTATTTGCCGGACGAGGGAAGTACTCCATGTTCTGAAATGCAAATGACAACTCGCGCTTGGCGAAACGCCACCCGTCTGGGGTCAGTACAAATGCGTCGGTATAGTGGCCCACCGCAGCCGGCGAAAATGAATTAATAGGGCCCGAATCTAAACTGGCATCACCAAAGTGGCGATAAAGTGTTAAGTAAGTAACACCCGAGGCATGCTCAGCATCTTGAACATCTATAAGCGTATTAGTGAGCACATGTCGCGAGCGCAACTTATCTGAGCGTAGCGCCATAGCAGCAGCAATCGCCTCTTGCCCCTGCAGCTTGCCGCCCACCGCGAGAATGCCGGTTTCACCAAACAACGCCGCGAACTCGGCATAGCGCCGCGTATCTATGTATACAGCATACGCAACGGACAAACGTTCACACTCCGCACGAATAGCACGAATTTCATCGTTGCTGAGACTCATAGCCCACCTCCTAAATCACAGGAGAGCATGTGATTACCGCCCCATGATGTCAAAACCAGTCGCCAGCCTAAATTCCCTTGCCATGCCGCCATAAATTCCCGCCTAGTGCTGGCAGGAGATCGATTCGGGCTGGTATCGTGAGCCACTGAAATTTTTCGGAGCAGAATTATGCGCACATGGAAAACTCTATTCGGTCTGGCGGCCGCGTTGTTCACTTGCGCCGGTTGCAGTAGCCAACCTGCATCCACAACCTCGGGCGAGGCCGATGCAACGACCAAATCGGCACCAACTCAAGCGGCCGCTAGAGCGTGGCAGGAAGTCTTACCCGGCGGTGAATCCATCTGCTCAGATGGTAGCGCCTACAAATTTCTAACCCGCCAAGGCGATCCAAGTAAATTAGTCGTCTACCTGCAAGGCGGCGGTGCCTGTTGGTTTCGCGGCAACTGCGATCCTGCGATGAAGCCGACCTATAATATCAACCTGGCACAGTTACGCGGCTACCAAACTGGCATATTCAATCTGGACAATCCAAGCAATCCGTTCAAAGACCACACTGTGGTCTTCGCGCCATACTGCAGCGGCGATGTACATATCGGTGCTAGCGATACCGAATATCCGGGACTAGAACCGGATCAGCCACCGCTGACTATCTACCACCGAGGCCGCGCTAATATGCAAACTGTGCTCGATTGGACATACGCAAATGTCACCGAACCCGAGACAATTTTCGTGACCGGCTCCTCAGCAGGCGCCATCCCCTCACCATTCTATGCTTCGCTAATCGCTGATCACTACACTGACGCAACGGTAACACAGCTCGGCGACGGTGCTGGCGGCTACCGCCGCATGAATAGCGATGCACGACCCCACGAAGCCTGGGGCACCTTTCGCTTTATCACCGAAGAGGCTGGGTTCGAAGGATTGGACAGCGACACAATGAATTACGAATCTCTGTACATCGCCGCGGCGCAGCGCCATCCCAATATACAATTTGCAGAATACGATGCCGCCCAGGACAGTGTGCAAAAACGTTTCCTTGCCTTATCCGGCCAACAAGACGTCGATCTGTTAGCCGCGCTAACCGCCAATCAATCGGATATTCGAGCTCAGGCAGACAATTTTCGCAGTTTCATTGCCGGCGGCGAATCCCATACCGTACTTGGCCGACCTGAGTTTTATACTTTTGCCGCCGACGGCACCAGCATCCGCGACTGGGTTGCTGCGCTAGCGAACAGTGAGGAAGTGGAGGACGTACGCTGCGTAAACTGCGATCAGGATGGCTATATTGACTAGCCATAACGCCGACCCCACCTAATTAGGGCAATAGAGCCAAGTAGAGTTGGCAAATCGCGCTTTTGCCGGACCCAATCTGCCATTATTCAGGTCCCAGTACCCCAGCGTGACATAGTCGCAAAGGACAGCGATACTGTCGCTGAGGGTGCTGACTATGGAGGGGGTTGGCTTGGGCGTCTCTGATCTCGAGCATACCGCGACCTATATCGACACCGAGCTGGCAATGCGGTCCATGCATGATAATTATGAACCAAGCCTACCAATCCACTGGGCAATGGGCCGGTTCTTCGAGCATCGCGGCCTATTGCAATAATGCGCGCCGCAAACTAGCAAAAGAACAAGACGGTACAGTAGAGGATCCAGGCGCCGCTCTATTGAGGGCGATTTCTGATACCCCAAAATCAATTCAAACAGAGCAATGAGTTATGAAGATAGGCATTAACGGTTCAGGCATGGTGCAAAAAGCGTCGGTGCAAGCGATAACTGATCATGCTGCTGCGGCTGAGGCTCAGGGTTTCGCCCATTATTGGCTTGCCGAACATCCAACAGGTGGACTCGATGCACTTACTACTCTTGCCTTGGTCGGCCAAACAGTTACCTCAATCGAGCTCGGCACAGCAATTGTGCCAACTTTTCCGCGTCACCCGCTGACGCTGGCAGGTCAGAGCCTCACGGTAGCCGATGCTGTTGGTGAACGACTTACACTGGGCATCGGTCTCTCTCATGCGCCAATGCTGGCGCAATTGGGTATTGGCTTCGACAAGCCCATTCGCCACCTGCGCGAATACCTGAATGTGTTGATGCCGTTATTACGCGAGGGCAGCGTAGAGTTTAACGGCGAGACACTAAGCTGCTCGGGACAGTTGTTTCAAAAACCGCGACAACAGATTCCGGTACTAGTAGCGGCCCTAGGCCCACAGGCCTTGGCAGTGACTGGACAGTGGGCTGACGGCACCACTTTGGCTTGGGTTGGCCCCAAGACAATTCGCGAGCACATTGTGCCACGGCTCAATGAAGCGGCGGCGGCACACCAACGTCCAACACCGCGAGTGGTGGCAACCTTGCCCATATGCGTCACTGACCAGCCACAAAATGTGCGTGATTCCATCGGCAAGGGCCTGAGCATGTATGGTCGCTTGCCCTCCTACAAAGCTATGTTCGAACGCGAGGGCGCGAATGGACCTGCAGACGTAGCCGTGGTGGGCAGCCGTGCTGAAGTCGCTGACCAAGTTGCCGCCCTCGCCGAGGCCGGAGTCACCGACTTTGCACCCTCAGAGTACTGTCTACAACGTGACGAATGGCAAAACACCCGCGAATTGCTGGTCGAACTTGCCGGCGCCAACAACGCCTAACTTCATCCATCGATCAGAGGAAATACTATGAAAACTCCTACCGCACTAGATCTACCAGCCGTTGATCCGCTTCCCGAGAGCACTGAGAAATACTTCAGAATCTGTCAGGAAAAGCTTGGAATGGTGCCCCATGTGCTACAAGCCCATGCCTTTGATATCGCCAAACTCAATGCCTTCACCAGCTTCTATAACGAACTCATGTTAGCTGACAGTGGTTTGAGTAAGCTGGAACGGGAGATGATCGCGGTTGTGGTGTCGTCAATAAACCGTTGTTTCTATTGCTTAACGGCCCACGGCGCTGCGGTGCGGGAATTGTCTGGTAATCCAATACTGGGCGAGCAATTGGTTATGAATTATCGCACCGCAGAACTTGAGCCGCGCCAGCGCGCCATGCTCGACTTTACCGCGCTGCTCACGAGCGCCAGCTATACCGTCGAAGAGCATGATCGCCAAACGTTACGCGATGTTGGTTTTAGCGACCGCGACATTTGGGACATCATCAACGTTGCTGCGTTCTTTAATATGACCAATCGCGTCGCCAGCGGTACCGCAATGGTCCCCAATGACGAATACCACAGCAACACCCGGTAATGTCAAAACAGCAGTAACTGGCGGCAATCAGCGTGTCGCCCAAACCGCACACGGTAAACTCTTAGGCTTGCTGAATTACTCGCGCACCGCCCAATAGGTGCGCATCCCGAGTGTGATCAACCTTCGCAACGAATCTGGCATTCCTGCTGATACCATGCTGGGACGGATTATCTTCAAAAACACTCTTCGCACTGTTTTCAAAGACCAGTCGACCATCCCCAAGCTTGCCATCGTCCATCACTCGCAGCACAGGGTCGGCGTGACAGCGAGCAATGTCCTCAGAAGCCATATCATGGACAACAGCGCCGCGCCAATGAAGTCCAACTGCTGCATGATAAGTCAGCGCAATCATAGGCCTGACTCCATCCGACTCATTGGGCATACCGCGGTGCCACATTCTAGGGTCGCGGAAACAAATACCGCCGGCCGGAATTTCCATACGCGAGGCCGGACCCCAACTGTCCACCAGTTCAGGGTGATTACTGAGGCGCTCACCTAGAGGCCATTTCGTAACTTCGGTTTCGCGATGGGTGCCTGGATAAATCTCCGTCGCGCCATTCGCAACCGTGATGTCCTGAAAGGCAACAGAACAAGACAAAGTTGTCGCTCGCGGAGGCCAACTCTCTCCACATTTCGCGGCCTGTTCCTCAGACCGCCAAGAAAATGGTCGATCAAAGTGCAGTGGCTGAAACGTACTACCGGGCATGTTGACATTGCCATTATAAAAACCGAGCCACGCCCCCTCCCCCAACACCGCAGCAACAATCGACTCGATGATTGGATTGGCAAGTAAGTCTGCTCGCACATAGGGAGCAGAACGCCGCAATCCTAATTGGAGATGCCCCCTGCCCGTATGTTTTTCATGCGGAGTCATGTCGTTATTCGCTCTGACCTGCAAGGCGTCTTCCAACACCGAATCCATCAGCAGCGCCTGACTCTCTTGGGAGATCAGACCAGCCACCACTGCATAGCCACGATCCTGAATATCCTGCCGAATTTGCTGCAGCGTCTGAGGATCGAGTTCGCCCCGATCAAGATCACTCTGGATACACTCGTAAATCATTCTTTTTCCTTGGTCTTAACCAATCCGCGACACCGCAGCCTGAAGCTCAATTGAAGTATTAGCCGCCCTATCGCTGCCAAACAGCGAGCACCAGGGCAGCGCCCAAATATTTCATAACATCATTGCACTGACGGATGATCGTGCAAGTCTGGCGATAGCCCAGCACCCATCAAATCGATGAAATTATCGCGATAAAACCGCTGTTGATTCGCGGCACTCACGTCAGTCAGCGCATCGTTGAAGCGCTTCAGCGGATTACGACCGCCCTCCACGTGGGGAAAGTCCGAGGAGAACAAGCAGACCTCAGGGCCCGTATTCTCGATAATCCAGCCGGTAGGCTCGTGGGGATACGGCGTTACCCTAAATTGCCTACGAATTATCTCACTGGGCTTGGCCGAAAGGTTTTGTAGTCGCGTCTCGCCTTTTTTGAACGCCTCGGTGCCAGAATCCATAAAGCGCATCCAACTGGGCAACCAACTAGCACCCAGTTCTATGGCTGCGAACTTTAGTCTTTGATGCCGGTCAAATACGCCATCCGCGACCAATACCGCCAGTGTTTGCCAGAGCGACAATGGAATCGACATATAACTGGTTGAGGTAAAGTTTTCCGCTCCGCCATGGAAGTCCAATACCTGTTTTCCACCGGTTTGGTGGTAGTCGGTGTTCATTTTGTGCTCACCACCAACATGAAACACTATGGGTATCTGGGCTTCTTCGGCGATCGCCCAAAGTGGCTCCAAGTCTCTATGACTGGGGCTATGCCCAGGTGGACACCGGGACGGAATGACTAATGCCTTACAGCCCATTTTTAGTGCCTCGGTGGCAATCCTCGGCGCTTCATGCGTGTCCACTAAGGGCACATAACCTGTTGCCAGCAGACGTCGATCAACGCTGCAAAAGTCCGCCATCATGCGGTTGTGAGCGCGCGCCACGGCGCACGCCAGCGCATTGGTACGACCTGTTTCCAAGCCATAGTTGTCCAGTGCGTCTGAGGTAAATACGAGTTGGCTCGTGAACCCCAAATAATCTAGCGTCTGGGGGCGGTCTTCTTTTGCAAATGCCCCGATGGCTTGGTGACCCCGACGCAACATAATCTCCTCTTCAGCGCCTGATCGAAACTCAGGATCGCGGTGCAAGGCCTTTATCTCATCGATCCAGCTTTGATCTTGTTGGCGCATGAAGGGCTGAAATTGCTGCTGAAATTTAGCTTCAATAAATTCGCAAATGGTGTCTGGAAACTCCATGACATGGGAATCCGCATCATGAATCGTACGATTTTCTACATAAGGCATTTCAGCACTCCCCGGTTTTCTTCACTGTGCCGTACAGCACACTGTTCGTGCCACTTAAAAACCTCTTATACTTTCTTGGTATAATTCATAAAATATTGTTTTTGATTTATATTTTTTAAATCCATGAGGGCAAATGTACCCGCCCATTAGGCGTTTGCAATGTCGCAAAAAAACCCAGTTCACCAGCCTCTACTGCGACTTCGATACCCAACTGCTGCATGAGTTGCCGATAAACTTCAGGATCAGGCGTAGTAATTAAAAACTCAACTACAGAGCAACCCCGCGGCGCATTCACCGACGGATGCGGCGACTCTTGCCAGTCAATAAAAAACGGCCACCGCGCATCGTTAAGGAACAGTAACTGCCAAGCCAACCGGACTCCTTCAGGTGTGGT
>Ga0160423_10002324_pt1 | contig 15892 bp, 24 predicted proteins | sample CRUFie14St8metaG_FD_108191 | JGI IMG/M metagenome (GOLD analysis project Ga0160423, IMG submission 108191) | Marine microbial communities from the Costa Rica Dome - CRUD Field 142mm St8 metaG | ecosystem: Environmental > Aquatic > Marine > Oceanic > Photic zone | place: Costa Rica: the Eastern... | reverse complement strand
TGTTAGCACCGTTTGTTAAATTACCGAATCTCATGCGTGAGTTAGCTATATCACAAGATATTGATCCTGATAGCTTAGTTAATGATATAAACGATGCACAAATTTATGCAAAACTATTACAGGGATTACAAAATGCTCAACAAGCAGCAGGCCAAGAAGCTGGCCCCGCTCCTCAACAACAAGGAATGGCCTCTAATGGTGGAGTATCTGGGGGAGTTGAGGGAACTGATAATACGGGGTCTGGCAACGGCACAATCGGAGTCGGAACTGCGCCAAGCGCAGGGGAAGCTGGTTTTACTGGAAACCCTCCTTCAGTTGAAGGATAACTATGAGGCAGTTGTAAAAAATGGCGAACGAACAAACTGACGAATACACCCCATTTTTCACCCCTGAAGTTATATCAGTGGACCAATACCTGTCGGGTCCAGTAGATTTTTATAGACAAACTTTAGGAACGGGTATTCAAACTACAAAAACTGATGACGAAGAAGATACAGATAAGAAAGAAGAGGATGCTAGCCCTAACATATTTGTTCCGATAGGTGCAGATGATGAAAGGGGTAGGAACATGGCAGATATGTCTACCCTTTCATTGGGTCTTGAAGATCCCGGCGATTTCAAAAGTTTTGGAGTTAATGATGTTAATGTTAATAATTTAGGTTCAGCATCAAGTATAACCGGGTATAAAGACGCAGGGATATTTACAGCACAAACTGGAGATCTTGTAGAAAGTTTTACAAAAGATTTTACTTCCAATACAGATTTCATAAAAGAAAAAGTAAGTAGTCTTAGTAACTTTATGGATATAGATATTGGAACGGGTGTTCAGATGGATAAACCTTTTGGTAAAGGTAAAACATCTATCACGGCACCTCCTGTAGTTGGTCCTTTTGTTGGACCTGTCATATCGGGTCTTGCCGCTTTTAGTGGCGCTGCTAACATGTCGATACAACGTCAAAACGCTGCTATATTTAAAGCAACAGGTGCTGGATTTATTGGAGAGTTTAAAGGGGCTATGGTTAGCCGTAAACCGGGTAGTCTCATATACAGCGGAAATATTGATAGCAAAGAGGCAATGGCTGCGCGAGAAGCTGTAGAAAAAGGATTTATTCCCGGAACACTTAAAGCGGAAACGTGGGACGCTACAACTGGAAGATGGAGTCAGGCGACGGGTCAAAAACCAATGCTCTTACAAGATGGAAGAGATATGAAAACAGCAGGGGGAACTTATAATCCAGAAACAGGTAGTTTCGTTTCTTTAGATGGAAGTAGTTCACAAATGGGCACAATGGAATCTGCTCAAGCTATGGCTGACAAAGTCGATTCTTTACTTGGCACTACGGGATTGATGAATGCTGAAGACGTAAATACAATACGCTCTCAAGTAGATACAAATTTTTTTGGTACAGTGACAGGTAAAAACTTTAACGAAAGATATACAGATGAAGTTGTAAACAGGGCAGTGACAGCAACAGGGTTGACTTCTAAACAAGTTAGAGATGTTTTAGATGGAAAAATGACCTTTGATCAGGCAAAAATTGCAAGCACCGCTAGTGGAATTACAAGTTCTAGAACAGATTTTAGCAATTTGAATCCTAGTGTAGCACTTGGTGCCCCGTACCAAGTAGGCTTTGCACGTATAGAAGACGCGGATGCTTACTTTAGTAAAGAAGCTAGGGATAAGAGAGCCGCCGACGCAAAGGCTGAACAAGCTAGGCGAGATGCAGAAAAAGCACGGGCAGCTAAAGATCCCGCTTCAGGTGGCGGCGATGGTAATTTCGGACAAGCAACTAGAGAACAGAGAGAAGGATTTTCTAGAGAGGGCGGTCCCGGCGGTGATTTTAGCGGTCTTAAATATGGCGGTCGTGTCGGTATGCAAGCTGGTGGCGAAGCTGGTTTTGTCCAACGTCCAGAGTTTGTTGGCGGTAACGAGACACCAACTGATGGACAAAGCGTTGCCGACGACAAGCCACGTGAAGTACCAGAGGGCACATTTGTAATCAACGCTGCAGCCGTAGACTTTGCCGGACGCGAAGACATAGAAAAGATGGTTCGTGAAGCCTATGCAAAGGCTGGTGATCTGGGACAAACAGGTGTTAGTCAAGAAGTAGACATTGCTGTGTCAGAGGGCGAGGTAATCATACCCCCACGCATAGCCAAGATCATTGGCTACGACAGACTGAACAAGATCAACAATCGCGGCAAGAAAGAAATCTCTCGCCGTCAAGCAGAACGTGAAAAGAAAGCTGCAAAGGGCGGCTTCATCTCCAAGAAAAAATAAGAATTTGCTGGCTACCCGCAACGCGGCCCCAGCACAACCGGAGCGGCTACCCACAGCCATGTGGCCCCGCAATATGAGGTAAATAAAATGGCAAAAGCAAGAGGCCACCGTGCCAACAAAGCAAACGACTCTTTCGGAACAATCAATAACGACGCTCTATATAAAGGTAAATACAGAGACGAAGTATATAAAGAAGAAGACGAAGAGTCAAACGTGGAAGCCCAAGAAGCTGACCCTGTAGAAGAAACAGCCACTCAGCCAGAAGAAACGGGAAGTAGTTTCGTAGAGGCCAAGAAAGAGCCAAGCGAAGACCACGACTACAAGAAGCGGTATGACGATTTGAAACGTCACTACGATTCAAAGGTATTAGAGTTCAAGGGTGAAATAGAACAACTCAAGGACATGGTTAGCAAACCTAACGCATCTATACCTAACAACGTACCCATGCCAAAGACACTGGAAGAACTTGAACAATTCAAGAACGAATACCCAGAAGTGTTTGATGTGGTGCAGACAGTTTCAATGATGCAATCCGAATCACAGGTCAAAGAATTACGTGAGGAACTAGGCACCATCAAGGAGCGGGAAAAGGAACTAGAAAAGCAAAAAGCCTATGAGCAATTGCTTCGTGCCCATCCTGACTTTGGTGAGCTAAAAGAAAATGAAACGTTTCTTTCGTGGCTTGAAGACCAACCAAGCTCAATATCGGACGGTATTTACAACAACAATACCGATGCGAAATGGGCGGCACGGGTCATAGACCTCTACAAAGCCGATAACAATATTGGCAAAAAGAAGACGACCAAAACAAACAAGACACAGGATGCGGCAGCAGCCGTGACCCGTCAACAAGCCAAAGAAGTTGCAACAAAGGAAGCAACAGGCAGAATTTGGAAATCTTCTGAAATCGCTCGACTCAAACCGTGGGAGTTTGAAAAGCTAGAAGCTGAACTCGACCAAGCACGGAATGAAGGGCGAATCGACTTAAACTCTTAAACCTCAATAAGGAAGGATCGAACTATGGCTTTCGGTACTGCTGCGGGTTATGGAAACCTGCCTTCCGGTAATTTTGCACCGGAAATTTTTAGCCAAAAAGTTCTCAAGTTCTTTCGTCGCGCTTCGGTTGTCGAAGATATTACGAATACCGACTATGCTGGCGAAATTGAAAACTTTGGCGATACGGTTCGTATCATTAAAGAACCTACCGTAACAGTTGCCTCGTATACACGTGGCTCTGTAGTGAACCCACAAGACTTGGCTGACGATCAGATTACAATGACCGTTGACCAAGCCAATGCGTTCGCATTCAAGATCGACGACATTGAAGAGCGTCATTCGCACGTAAACTTTGAAGCACTTGCCACCTCTTCAGGTGCATTTGCTCTGAAGCGTAAGTACGACAAGACTGTTCTTCAGGCTATGTCTGACGGTGCTGGCATTGCAGCTTCTGCTGTATCTGGCACAACTCTGACCACGACTGCCGCTGCTGGTACTATCGGTACTGCAAACGCACCAATCAACATTGAGACAGACGATGCTGGTATCAACCTGATGCTTGCAATGGCCCGTCTCCTTGACGATGAGTCTGTGCCAGAAGAAAACCGCTGGTTTGTTGCACCACCAATCTTCTACGAGAAGGTGTTCCAAGCTGGTAATAAGATCGCTGAAGTGCAGGTAACTGGTGATGCCACTTCCCCGCTTCGTAACGGTCTGGCAACTGTCGGCACTCTTGCTGGCTTCCGTTGCTACAAGTCAACTGCCTTGAATAGCACAGGCGGCACTGACCAAGTGACTTTGACTGACGCATCTGCAACTCTCGCAACCGACGGTTCTGAGAACGTTGTTCTTGCTGGTCACATGTCATCCACTTCTACTGCTTCGCACATTGCAAAGACAGAAGTGGTTCGTTCAACCGAATCGTTCTCCGACGTTATTCGTGGACTGCACGTTTTTGGACAGAAAGTATTACGTCCAGAAGCTATCGTTCGCGGCGTTGTAGACTTTGCGTAAGGGAGGCTGACTAATGGCTACTATTGATAGAACTCCTAATGGTGGAACTTCTGGACATCCGTCCAACGTTGCACGTCCTTACGTGATGACTTCTCAAGTCCATGACACCGCTGACGGTGGTACAGGCGGCGATATCATTCAGTTGATTGACGTTCCTGCAGATACCATGATTGTTGCTGGTGCTTTGGAAGTTTTGGAAGCACGAGGGAACTCACAGGTTACTATGGATATTGGTATCACTGGCGGTGATGTAGACTGTTTTGTTGACGGCTCTACCCTTGCTGCTGGTTTCACTCCATTCCTAGAAGCTGCTACAGGTGCATCTGGCTCTAACGCCCGTATCCTGACTTCTGCAGACACTATCGATGCTCTTATCATTGACGGTGGTTCTAGTGGTGAATCTGCTGCACGTTTCCGCATTCACGTGGTTCTTGCAGATATTTCCAAGAACCCTGTAGAATCTGCTACAGTTTCTACTGGAACATAATACTATTGGGGGCAGGGCAACTTGCCCCCTTTACAACCCGGCGAAAATATGATATAAGCAGTCCAAACAGCCGGGAGATATACCATGCTACTACAACTTTTATCTGAACAAGAAATACAATACTGTCTGGAAAACTGGGGTACTAAAGAAGATGGTGCAAAGACACAGCCCATATCAGACGGTGAAGATTTAAAAAAGAATACAGAGTCGCCTGATATGACACCCGAAGTAAGGCAACTCGTGTCAACAAGAATATACAACAACCCTTACATAGACTCGGTAGTTTGTCCAAACAGAGTATCGGTAAACTTTTACAATGAGTATGAAGAGGGTGGCTTTTACAAAAAGCATATAGATTCGTTTCGTGCCGCACCTAGAAGTAACAACATTTACTTTGACTACGGGTTTTCATTGGGTCTTAGTGATGAGTATGAGGGTGGGGAGTTTGTCCTAAATAACGATGTAGGCGAAATAAGCTACACAATCGGAAAAGGACAGATGCTTATATTCCCAATCATATACCCTCACGGTGTAAAGCCGATAACAAAAGGTTCGCGTAAAGCAATTATAGGTTGGATGTCCAGTAACGTTTCTTACGAACAAAGCTACATACTAAAAAACCTGTTTGAAATAAACGCAAGCTATTTGAAAGAAGAAAGCCCGATGGCTATCAAGTCAACGTTAGTACAAAATTATTTAGCTAAACATTGGGGTAAATGATGGCACCTAGAAAAAAAGCTACACCAAAAAAGAAAAGCTCTGGAAGTCCAAAGCCAAAAAATCCTGCACTGTACGCACGAGTAAAGGCAGAGGCTAAACGCAAGTTCGATGTATACCCAAGTGCATATGCAAATGCTTGGTTAGTTAGAACATATAAGAAACGAGGCGGTACTTACTAATGGGCAAACCACAAGGCGGTCTTACAAAATGGTTCAAAGAAGATTGGCGAGATGTAAAGACTGGCAAGAAATGTGGTCGCTCTGGTAAAGAAAAAGGTAAACGTCCGTATCCTGCTTGCAGACCAGCCAAAGTAGCTGGTCGCATAAGCAAGAAGGAAGCATCTAAAAAGACAGGACCGGGTAGAGTAAATTGGTCCGTCACGGCATCAGGCAGAAAAAGAAGCAGTGGACGCAAGGCAAAGTATAAAACATGAGTCCAGTAAAAAAACGAAAAGACCCAAAAGTTGGCACAGGTAAGAAGCCAAAGGGCACTGGTCGTCGTTTGTATACAGATGAAAATCCTCGTGATACAGTAAGCATTAAGTACGCAACTGTAGAAGATGCACGAAAAACGGTTGCAAAGGTAAAACGAATTAATAAACCGTTTGCACGAAAGATACAAATTTTAACGGTTCTTGAACAAAGAGCAAAAGCTGCTGGTAAAATGCAACAAGCTGCGATTGCTAAACGTGGTAAAGAAGCAATTAGAAAAGCTCGTAAAACTTGATAATTTTGTAGTTATCTGGTATAATTAGACAAACCTTTATGGAGAAGTCTAATGAATTATATTACGAGTAACATACCGTATTTCAAAGCTTGGGTACGCAGAGAGTATACTACTAACTTTGATCGGTATCAAGGTGAATTTCTTCACGCAATGGTGATAGCCGTCACCACACTACCCATGAAAACCCTATCGTTTCAGGTTTTGTTTACAGGGTGTGAAGAAGAAGAAAATGTACACGGCGGGGCAATGTGGGCACGAATGCCATTGACAGCCCTTGTAGGTGACACACCGTTAGAAGAATGGCCCACACCAATGCCAACGTATTTGGCGCAACCGTGGGACTGCCAATCACACCATCATTCGGTGTTTGTTTTGAACAGGGCAACCCCCTGTCCGTGGTTGGCTAAGATAGACGGTGATTTCTTTCCGGCGAAATATTACTTCACAATCGATTACACAGATACTGAAGTAGCAGATGATCCAGCCCAACACAAACAAAGCCATGTGCTAGAATTGATGGATGCTGGTGAGTGGACAGGCAACATAGTTGCACTGCCAAATAACAGAGTAAGGGTAACAAACCCTGCTTGGTTTGTAACGGGCGAAGGCCCACCGGACTTCACTCCTAGTCAGTGGGTTCACCATTCTAAACAAGACCCGAACTATGTAGAAGATACAGCACGGGTATTTGATAATCTATATGCGGAGAGCGATTATGAAGAAGATGATGAAGAAGAAGAGTAAAGGTATGGCTCGTGGTGGTCGTATGAAGTCAAAGGGTATGGCTAAAGGCGGTCGTATGAAGTCAAAGGGTATGGCTAAAGGCGGTCGTATGAAGTCAAAAGGCATGGCTCGTGGTGGTAAAGCCATGATGAAAAAGTCTAAAGGTATGGCTCGTGGCGGTAAAACAAAGGGTGGAGCAAAGGGTGGAGCAATGACTCTTGCATCAATTCGTTCTGCAGCCAAAGCAAAAGGCTACAAGTTAGTTAAGGCTTAGTCATGGCTGGACGCGGATTATACGCCAACATAGCGGCTAAAAAACGCAGAATAAAAGCTGGTAGCGGGGAGACTATGCGTAGACCCGGAAGTAAAGGTGCACCAAGTAAAGCCAACTTTAAACGTGCAGCGCAAACAGCAAGGAAAAAGTGATGGCACGTAAACGTGACAATATGCCAGCCCGTAATAAAAAGAACTTTCGTCCAACGAAAGCAGGGGCTGGCATGACTAAAGCCGGGGTTGCTGCGTATCGCCGCAAGAACCCCGGTTCTAAACTCAAGACTGCTGTAACAGGTAAAGTAAAGCCGGGAAGCAAAGATGCCAAGCGTCGTAAGTCTTTTTGTGCACGTTCTGCTGGGCAGATGAAGAAGTTCCCAAAAGCAGCAAAGAATCCTAACAGCCGCTTGCGTCAAGCAAGGAGACGATGGAAATGCTAACAGCCCTTATAGGACCAATAGCAAGTATCGCAGGGACATGGCTTGAGGGCCGTGTCGAAAAAACCAAAGCAAAAGTAAAAGCAGATGTAGCCAAAGCAGAGGCAGAGGCTGTCGTTATGCAAAAAAAAGCCACAGGTGAAATAGACTGGGATTTGAAGATGGCTGATGCTTCAGCATCCTCGTGGAAAGACGAATGGCTTGTAATTTTGTTCAGCATACCTTTAATTTTAGCCTTTATTCCGGGAATGGAAGACATTGTATCTCGTGGATTTCAACAATTGGAGCAAATGCCTGAATGGTATCAGTACAGCTTGGGCGTTATTGTTGCTGCAAGCTTTGGAACGAGAGCAGCGACGAAGTTCTTTGGAAAAAAATAGGGGGAAATACAATGGGAAGAGCAAGAAACGGAAATCAAAGGGGTACTCCTACTGGTCCTTTTGGTAGAGGAAGTGATAGGGTGTTAAAAACTGCTGGTCGCCCTACACCAAGAACTGGTGGTGGCATGAAACTGCCTACAAAAAAGGTTCGTCCACCAAAACCGACAGACACAGGCGGTCGTAAAGTTCCTAAAAAGAAGCGTCCGACACCTAAAGTATCGGATACAGGTACAGGTCTTCTGAGACGTAAGATTACTCCAGAAATGATGAGAAAAGCAAAAGCAGCAGGTCTGCGTAAACGGGCTGCTACGCAGAGAGCAAGAGCAGGAAATCGTAGGCGTCGCGGTTTAAGATGAGGCAGTGGCTAAAAGCGGTCATTGAATACAATGCTATTGCACGTCTTACGATGATTGCAAGCATAGCAATGTCTTGGCGATGTGCTGAGTGGTTTATGAACCTTGAAGACCCCACCATGCAACAAAGTGCGTTCGTTTCAGTTATTATGGGTGTGATGACTGGTATATTTGGTATCTGGATGGGTCAAGAAAACAGAGCGAAAAAACAATGAACGTAATTATCTGGTCGTTGGTACTGACTGTGTGTACACCCAACGGTCAATGTTTCAATCAAACTGTGCAGTGGTTCGATAAAGAAAACGAGTGTCTTCGTTACAAACAAATATATGAAGACATTCCAAAGGATGGTTCGTGGGCATCTGTTGAATATAAGTGTGGTATTATAGGAGCTATGGAAATATAATGTCCATGTTTAAAATGGAAAACACTGCTAATCATCCGTGGGAAGGACATAAAACTATGAAGTATAACGAGTCGCATTTCCTAGATAAACTTATTGAACATGAGGGTATGGTGCTAACTGTGTACCAAGATACACTTGGCATAGACACTATAGGTATAGGTCGTAACTTAAAAGACAGAGGTATCAGCAAAGAAGAGTTAGACCACATGGACATACCAAACATGGATACAGTATATGAACATGGTATAACTGAAGCTGATGCACGTTACCTTGCTTTGAATGATATTAAGATTGTAGAAAACGAGTTGTGTAAAGTTCACAAATGCGTGGAAGAATTAGATGCGGTTCGTCAACTCATACTCATGGACATGGCGTTTAATATGGGAGTCCCTCGCTTGTGTAAATTTAAAAAGATGTGGGCTGCGATAGAAGAACATAGGTTCGATATTGCAAGTATAGAGATGATGGATTCGCGCTGGGCAAGGCAGGTAGGCCGACGGGCTGTCATACTTTCGGATGCGATGAAGGCAGGTGAATTTTGAAAGTAGCTATGTTCTGTATCATCCTTACCGCTGAACCATCAGCATGGGAAATGGATGCCAAAGTTGTTTCAATGCATGATGCTATGTCAACATGTCACATGGCTCTCACTGAACATGGTTTTGATAAACCGAATGATAAATGTTTTTGTGTGGAGGCAGAGAATGAGTAGAGGTAGACCAGCAGAGGAAAGTGCTGAAAAAAGAAAAGCCGACGTAAATACACCTTTAAGAACAATACCAAGAACACCAAAGCCCAAAAAACCTAGTAAAGGTATATTTGTACCTGATAGACCATCAGACAAAGCTATAGAAGAATATAAGAAGGGCAATCCAATAGCGTTTACCTAATGAAACCTAACCAACGAACGAGGACAACGAATGATCGCAGAAACTCTTGCAGGTATCGCGCTTGTAAAGAGCGCAGTCGATGGTATTAAATCTGCAATAGGGACAGCGAAGGACGTTGGAGAGATTGCAGGACACATTGACAATCTCTTAACAGGTGAAAAACAAGTACAGGAACAACGGGCACGTAAATCTGGTGTTAGCTTGGGTGACCAGTTTGGTATCAAGTCCGTTGCACAAGAAATTATAGATGCACGACTTGCACAAGAACAAGTTCAACAGATGCGAACTATGATCGATTTGCGGTTTGGTCCCGGTACTTGGCAAAGCATAGTCGATGAACGAGCACGACGCATACAACAAGCAAAAGAAGCAGAGAAAGCAGCAAGAATTCAAGCAAGACGTGAACAAGAAGAATTGATGGAAAGTTTGAAACAGTCAGCGTTAGTTGGTTTAGTTGTAGCTGTTGCAGTTGGTTTGTTCTTTGCGTTTCTTGTGTTTCTCCCAAAATAACTTGACTAAACAAAGTTTTTAGATTATAATACATTCAGAGGGAGAAATTATGAAACAGCTTGCAAAGGACGCTCTAAGGTACAGATTTGAAGGGCAAAAGAAAAGTGCAGAATACATTATCACAAATTATCTTAACAATCCAGCAGCGATTGGTGAACATCCAGATTTGCTTGCGGAAATTGAAACGGCTCTTAAAGATTGGGATGAAGCGAATGGTAAACTGGAAGCGTTGGAAAATTTTGAACATGATAGATATCAGGCGTTGTTTGATTAGATATGTTGGCTGGGGTTTGCTGTATTGTGGCAAGCCCTTTAGTGCGATTGGAAATTGGTTTTGGAAAAAACACAAAAAGGTATTGGATTTAAACGACTGATACCACATCAACCAAAAAACACAATATATAAAAAAGACGACTTGGTTAAAGTTGCAAACTTACCCGGTGGTATGAAACGATATAAATTAAAAGGCAGCAAAGCACATGGCTAGTACATATTTGCAACTTGTAAACGAGGTTTTACGTGATATGAATGAGGTTGAGTTGACCTCTTCCACGTTTGCTAGTTCTCGCGGCGTTCAAACCACTGTAAAAGATTATGTGAACCGTGCGATTGCAGACATTATTAATTCCGATCTGAACTGGCCTTTTACTCATGCAAAAGGTTCTGTGGATGTAATTGCAGGTAAAGCTCTATACAGTCACGCTTCAATTGCATCAACACTTAAATACGTAGATTATGATAATATGTTCTTGCAACCAAAGAACTATATCACCAACGGTACGTATGAGGTGAATGGATCTTCAAGTATAGCAGGGTGGACAACTGTAGGCGGTTCTCCTGCTGCAAGTACAAAATTTGGCAATACACTTTTACTTACAAGTGCTGAAGCAACACAAGAAATATCAGATTTAATAGTAGGTCGTTCATACACAGTTTTAACACAAACAAGTGGTGCCACTCTTACACTTGAAATTGGGACAAGTGCGGGTGGATCTCAAACAACGTCAAAGACACTTACAATAGCTAGTGGCAACGAGGTTTTACTTACTGAGACAGCTTTTACAGCAACAGCAACAACACATTTTGTTAGCTTTACAGAAGCTGCAGGAAGTGCCGCGTTTGTAAAACTTGTTACTCTTAGTGAAAATTTAAACCCAATACCTTTAAAGTATCTTTCGTTTGAAGAATATACGGAACGTTTTAGAGAAAGAGATTCCAAAGCAGACGTGGATAAGTTTGGTGATCCTCAATATGTATACACAACGTACAATGATGAGATTGGTTTAACACCTATACCTGACACAAGTAACTTAACTCTTGAATTTGATTATTATGTAACAAACACAGCTTTGTCTGCAGCAACAGATACAAGCATCATACCCACACGGTTTGAACCCGTGATAGTATCACGAGCAAAGTATTATACCTACATGTTCCGCTCTGATACACAGACAGCACAGTTTGCTTTGAAAGAATATGAAGACAGCTTGAAACGTATGCGTGTCGAGTTGCTTAACAGAAAAGATTACATGAGAGCAGTCTAATATGCCCGATTTAGAACTTCAGGGTGTTTCCCCTCTATCATTTAACTGCGAGGGTGGACTTGTATTAAACAGATCCACCTTTATCATGCAGCCCGGACAAGCCCTTGAGTTGGAAAACTTTGAACCGGACGTTGGTGGGGGATACAAACGTTTGTTGGGGTTTAGACCTCTCGTAAATCAAATTGTGCCACAAACAAATAATTCCACTGAGGCTGTCCTTTTAACAACTAAGTTTAGTAATTTTGTACTAGCTGCTAGAGGAGAAAGAATATTTAGTTCTGCATCAACAGAATTATCAATAAAAATAGCGTCTGGCACAGCTATGACAGGGTCAGGTACAATTACAGTAGATAGCACAGAAGGGTTTAGTAGTAGCGGTACAATACAAATAAATTCAGAAATATTTACGTATACGGGTAAATCTGCAGGTGCATTTACAGGTGTAACGAGAGCAACAAGCAGCACATCAGCAGCTAATCATGCAGTCACAGACGTAGTTTCAGAAACATGGACAATTAGAGATACTGACCGAACGAATGCTGGGAGATACAATTTTGAAAAATACAATTTTGATGGCAACGATAAAATAATAGTAGTTGATCAAACAAACAACCCAACAGTATTTAACGCATCGTTAACAGCCACAGACATTTCACCATCCGGGGGAACGGGTCAATCTACACAGTTGTTAGTCGCAATAGCTTCTGGCACAGGTATGACAGGTGCTGGCACAATAACGGTAGTTGACACCTCTGCATTTAATAGTTCCGGTTCTTTGCTTATAGGGTCTGAAACATTTACATACACTGGTAAATCTGCTACCACATTTACAGGTGTTTCACGTGCAACTTCAAGCAGTGCAGCAGCAGATCATTCTGTAGGAGATATTGTCCTAGATTTGTTTCCACCAACAGTGGGCGGTGCAAAGTTTGTAGTGGCATTCAAAGAACACATGTTCTACGCTGGGATGTCAACTAATAAACAAGAAATTGTATTTAGCGTTCCTTTTGATGAAACAAGCTTTTCTGCTGCTTCTGGTGCTGGTAGTATACGAGTCGATGATGAAATAACTGGATTAAAAGTATTTAGAAGTGACTTATTTATATTTTGTAAAAACAGAATATTTAGACTATCAGGATCTTCACAAGCAGACTTTTCGATTACTCCTGTCACAAGAAACATTGGTTGTATAAACGGGTTTAGTATTCTTGAATTTGCAGGTGATCTGGTTTTTTTAGGCCCAGATGGGCTTCGCACAGTTGCTGGTACTGCTCGTATCGGTGACGTTGAGTTGGGAACAATAAGTGGCAACGTACAACAATTATTTAGAGATAATCTTGATGATGCCAGTGCGTTTGTTTCGTTGGTCATACCTGATAAAACTCAGTACAGAATATTCTTTTCAAAATCAACAGGAACAGATAGTGCAACTATAGGTGTGATTGCAGTTATGAAAGGCCAGTCGTTTGAGTTTTCTACCACGAAAGGCATACGTCCCGCTTGTGCAGATACTGTGATTGAAGACGGAGATGTAATTGTATTGCATGGTGGCTTTGACGGGTTTGTTTACAGACAAGAAAAAGGCAATACGTTTGATGGTACACTTATAAACGCAAAGTATAGAAGTCCAGACTTGAGTATGGGTGATCCGGGTGTTCGTAAACACATGCAACGTGTAAATATAAACTATGCACCGGAATCTACTATCGATGCTGACTTGTTTGTTCGATACGATTATGAATCAAACACTTCAACAAGACCTGCCGCGTATCCTTTAGATAGTACAAATGTTGCAGGTATCTATGGTACATCAATTTATGGAAGTGCTGTATACGGTGGACCCTCACAACCCATTGTTAGAAAAGCAGTAGAGGGTTCAGGGTTTGCAGTTGCTTTACGAGTGGAAGATGGGGCAACTGCAACGTCCCCATACACTTTAAAAGGGTTTCAATTAGAATTTCAAGTGGGAGCGAGAAGGTAAATGGGCGCAAATTATACACGGCAGTCCACATACACTGATGGTGATACGATCAGTGCTGCCGATACCAACGATGAATTTGACCAACTGCTTGCGGCGTTTGCAGCAAACACGGGGCATAGTCACGACGGAACAACAGGAGAAGGTGGACCCATCACCGCATTAGCCACAAACACAATCACGTTTGGAACTGGTGCGGATACGGACATAGTCATAACGTTTGATGCAAACACCAATGACGGTGTTATATCGTGGATGGAAGATGAAGATTACTTCCAGTTCTCAGACGAAATACTAATGACCGCAACAGAAAAGATTTTGTTTCGTGATACAGCTTTGTCTATAAGTTCAACTGCCGACGGACAGCTTGATATTGATGCTGATACAGAAGTTGAGATTACTGCGCCAACGGTAACAGTAAGTAATGATTTGAAACTAGACAGTGATGCCGCTGTTCTAGGTTTTGGTGCTGACAATGATGTAACTTTAACACACGTTGCTGATACAGCTTTACTGTTAAATAGTTCCCGGCAATTGCAGTTTGGTGACAGTGGAACATATATTCATCAATCAGCCGACGGTGTGCTTGATCTCGTGTCCGATACAGAGATAGAGATCAACGCTACAACAATTGACATGAATGGTGCAGCAGAACTGTCAGGCAACCTGACTCTTGGTGCTCAACTGCGTATGCCTGATAACACAGCAAACAAAATACTTGTAGCAGATGGCACCAGCTTTGAAGAAAAAGCTGTTGGTGATTTATCTTCACTTAGTAGCGTTGCCTCTGGTGACTTACTTCTTATCGTTGATGTTGATGATAGTAACAATCTGAAAAAGATAACCAGATCTGACTTAGTTACAGGTCTTGCTTCTGGAACTATGACTGATGTTGTGGATGATACTAGCCCACAGCTTGGCGGTGACTTGGACATGAATGGTCGGGACATCGTGACCACATCCAACGCAAATATTGAGTTAGCTGCTGATGGCACAGGTCATGTAGTTGTAAAAGGAAACACTAATCAAGGAGCTATAACTCTTAACTGTGAGAATAATAGTCACGGACAAAAGATTATTGCAGCAACACATAGTGCGTTAAGTAGCAATTCTGGCAACCCCTCAACTTTAACACTTCCAAGCACTGGTGATGCTAGTCAAGAATTAGTTTCCACATCTGCAACTCAAACTTTAACTAATAAAACTATTGATGCTAGTCAACTTTCTGGCACAGTTGCCAACGCACGTCTTGATGCACAACTGCAAGATGTAGCTGGTCTTGCCGTTACAGATGGTGGCTTTATTGTTGGCGACGGTTCCAACTTTGTGCTTGAGACAGGTTCTACTGCACGTGCATCTATTGGGGCAGATAACGCAAGTAACATTAGTTCAGGAACACTGGATGCTGCTAGAATGGCTGCTGCACAAACAGCTATCACGTCTGTACTAGCAACAGATTTAAAATTGGGTGAAGACGATCAGACCAAGATTGACTTTGAGACTGCGGACGAAATACACTTCTACGCTGCAAATGCTGAACAGGTATTCGTATCAGACGGTGTGTTTGGGCCACAGACAGATAGTGATGTGGATCTGGGTACAACAGGTGCAAGATTTAAAGATGCTTATGTTGATAGCGTAACGGTTACAGATGATATAACTATCGCAGGTAGGGCAGTTGGAAGCCAAGATGCTGATCAAGCCAGCACAAGTGATGGCGGTACGATCACGATGAATTTAGCAGATCATAATAATTTTGAAGTAAGTATAGGCCACACCACCACATTGACTTTTAGCAATCAAACTGTAGGGCAAACAGGATGTATTTTCTTAGATAAAACTAGCACAAGTGGTGTTCTTTTTAATACGATAGTCGCTATCAACTCATCTTCACAAACAGCTTTGTCTACTGCTGGGGTTTATATGTTGACATACATGGTAAAAGCAGCTTCAGGCGTAGGAAGCATTTTAGTTTCTGTATCAGGTGCGTTAACTGCAGATGGATAAGGATTAGCAAGCATGAGTCTATTACATGGAGTAGGTGCAGGTCTTGGTGGATCGGGTGATGCTGGTGGTGCGCTGGGTGGTGGTGGAATCTTAGGCAGTCACACCGTTAGTCAGTCTTTGCGGTTGAATGGGGTAGATGCTTATCTGAGCAGGGCTGGTTCTGATTTAGC
>Ga0160423_10002322_pt1 | contig 15903 bp, 8 predicted proteins | sample CRUFie14St8metaG_FD_108191 | JGI IMG/M metagenome (GOLD analysis project Ga0160423, IMG submission 108191) | Marine microbial communities from the Costa Rica Dome - CRUD Field 142mm St8 metaG | ecosystem: Environmental > Aquatic > Marine > Oceanic > Photic zone | place: Costa Rica: the Eastern... | reverse complement strand
CTGACTGGGGAGGCCCCTCAGGACGCGCTCCAGACGACGAGGGAAGTTCGGATTATCCAGGCGAAGGACTTTATCGTCGAGGGCTACGACGGCGAGTTCGGCACGGTGGAGGAGCTCACCAGGTGCACTCTCTTCATCAAGCACAACAGTGGGCTCGCCAAGGGCCACCCGCCGGCACCGCTGTGAGCGTAGCTAAGCTAAGTTGGCGGGCGCGCGGGTGGCAAGAGTGACGGGGAGAGTTGTTGTTTTTGTGCTGCGGGGGCGGCGTGGCCCAGACCTGGTGATGAAGAAGGGAGGGAGGGTTGAGGGTCAGCTGCTGGGCAGTTTTTGTTTGTGGGTGTTATTCGGGAGGGGGGTTGGGACCGGCGTATCGTAAAAATATATCGTGTGGTTCCAGGGACTATTCTTTTGTTACGTCGCCTTGGTTTGGGCGGAATCCATCACATCCATCTTTGGAAATGTTGGGCGTAACTTTTCCTAGCCTCGAACTGTCAGAAAAATGAGAGGAGACCCTGGAAAAAATGAAGCTCTGGGTGTAGAAAACCGCGACTCGGCCGAGCTCGGATCCAAAATTACTCGAATCCATCAACAACTGAATTATCTGCTGTGCGCAGCCTCTTTCGCGGGTCGTTGGGGGGAAGGCTTTTTCAGCCCGAACACCACTGCCTGCGTGAAGAAAAGGCGGAAGAAAACGGAGGAAGCGGGCGCGCGCGCTGCGAGGGGCGGGCCGCAAGGAAAGCAAGGTTCGGCTGGAGGTCGATCCGGAGAAGGGGTTGCCGTTTGGCATCGGTTCGCGCCCTGCGACGTGGAGCGGGCTCGCGCGATCACCAAAGGGAGGCCGCTCCTTTTTTCTTTGCAAGAAAGCGCGCGAGGCTCGTGACCGAGATCGCTTGGCTGCCGCGCCAGCGCTTTGTCTCTGCCTCTCTCTCTCTCATTTGGCCTCGACTCGGCGCGCTTAGGCTCAGAAGCCGACGAGGGCTCGGGGGCAGGTGGGGAGCGCGACGGTGACATCGAGCTTCAAGGTGAGAGCGGGCTCCGCGGCTGCAAGAAACGAGCGTGGGCGGTGGAGGGGACAGAAGAAGACCCCGGCGAGCGTCCCCTCTTTCTCGCGTGCCCCACCCTCTTTCGGTCGCTTGGCGCGTACATTTGCTGACAACCACTGCCCGCCCCCTGCCCCGCCTCGGAACCAGGTCCAGGACGCGAAACGGCTGGGGAATGCCGCGCGCCTCTGCCTGACCGCCGTGGTTTGAGAGTTACTCGAACTTTTCGCGGGGGCGAGAAACGGGAGTCCCGCCTCGAATAACGGAAGTGACCGGAGTGGGGTCGGTCCAAAGGTACGCGGCACGGCGGGGGAGTGCCCCCGAGAGCCTCGCGGGCTGCGACGCGGTCGGGAGGGAGGGAAAGGGGGCAAAAGAAGAGAGGTTACACCTCCTCACGCTGCTTTTCTTTCTCCTCCCCCTTCGACCGTTTTCGGCGAGAGAGTTAAACCCGATTGACACGTTCTCGCCCCTCGAATCTCATCCGCCGAGGACAGACAAAAGGAAAAGATCTTCGATGGACGGGGGAGACGATCAGGCGGCGAAGCCCATGAGGCTGATCGTGAAGCTGCCGAAGCTGAGCCGGGCCCAGGACCAGGGGCCCGAGTGTATGGATGTGGAGCCTGCCGCGGGGACGGCGGCAGTGGCGCGGGAGGAAGCTGACCAGGCGGCGGGGGCCCAGGGTGAGGCCAGCCCCGCTGCAGAGGGAGGCGCCGTGGCCGGCGCGCAGGCCGACGGGCAGGGAGGCGCGGTCGAGCCAATTCAGCCCACCGGCCAGCCGGCCGAGGACGAGGGTTTGCCTGCTGGGGCCAACGGCGGCAGTCTTGCCAAGCCGGAGGCGGCCGCTGAGCCGGTGCACGCTACTGACCTGGCTCCCGACAAGGCGGAGGAGGGCGCCCCGTTGGCGGTTCCTGATGCCCCTGGCCAGATCGAGGGTCAGGCTCGGGCCCAGGAAGCTCAGGCGCCGGCGGCTGGCGAGGGGCCCCCTCCAGCGGGCGCGGCCCCCCCTGTTGGCGACGGCGGGAGCCCAGGCCAGGAGGTGGTGGGCGTTCCTGAGGGGGATGCCCAGGCCAAGGCGCAGGATGGCGGGACGGCGCAGCCAGCGGCAGAGGACAAGATGGACGTCGATGTGAAGGAGGAGGGTGAGACGGGAGCAGCGGTTCCTCAACAGGGAGGGGAAGCTGGTCAGGCCGTGCTTAAGGTGGAGCAGCAGCAGGCCGCTGAGGCACCCCCGGCCGCCCCACTGCCGTCTCAGCAGCTCCAAGCTCAGGCGAACCCAGCCGTCGCGCCCAGCCAGACGGACGCCTCTTTCTACCAGGTGCTGAGGATGCAGGCCGCGCAGGCCCAGGCAGAGGCACAGGCCCAGGCTGTGCAGGCTGCCCAGCAGCAGCAGGCGCAGGGCGTAGGATCTCCGATGTCCCAAGGGAAAGTGCAGCCCGCCAATGTTCAGGTCCAGTACATGGGCATGCCGCCCCCTCTGCAGGGTATGCCAGGCCAACTGCCGACAATGCAGGTGCCGAAGGGGTTCCTGGTCCCACAGCAGATGATGGTGCAGGCGGCCCAGGCCCAGGTGCAGGCAGCCCAGGCGCAGGCCCAGGCGCTGGCTCAGGCCCAAGCTCAGCAGAAGCCCAAGGCGCTGGATAAGGATGCCAAAGCACAGAAGGTCAAGAAGGTGGCAGAGCCCAGGCGGAAGGTGCCTGGAAAGGGCCCAGCCAAGGGCAGCAAGGGCCCCAAGGAGAAGCTCACCCAAAAGGACGCCATTGAGTACCTGACCAAGGTGAAGGAAAGGTTTAAGGACAAGCCCAGCGTGTACAACAAGTTCCTTGACATCATGAAGAAGTTCAGGATGAACAAGATCGACACGCACGGCGTTGTGGAGCTCGTCAAGACCCTGTTTAAGGGCCACAAGGACCTGCTGCTCGGCTTCAACACCTTTGTTCCTAATGGGTACGAGATTAAAGTCGACCAGCCCAAGACAAAGAAGGAGAAGACTGCGGAGCTGCGCAAGAAGAATCAGAAGAAGAAGCAGCCTATCGAATTCAACCAGGCGATCAATTACGTGAACAAGATCAAGAAGAGGTTTGCCGACGATGAGCGCGTCTACAAGGCCTTCCTTGAGATCCTGAACATGTACCGCAAGGGGAAGAAGGGGATCTACCGTGTGTACGAGGAGGTTTCTGTGCTTTTTGAGGACCATCCGGACTTGCTCAAGGAGTTCACCTTCTTCTTGCCAGACTCGCAGCCTCCTCCACAGCTCACGGCCCCTGGAAATAAGAGACTCCCGGCGGCCAAGAAGGCCTCGGCCAGCAAGAGGTCGAAGACCTCTGCAAAATCAAGCAAGGACGAGGAGGACAAGAAGGTCAAGCTGTCCCTAGCTTCCCTTGGCAAGGAGTTGCAATTCTTTGAGCGCGTAAAGAGCCGTTTGAGGAGCAAGGAAGCTTACCAGGACTTCCTCAAGTGCTTGAACATCTTCAGCCAAGAGATTATCAGCAAGATGGAGCTGCAGGGCCTGGTGTACGACATTATTGGCAAGTACTCTGACCTTGTTCAAGGATTCAACGACTTTCTGTCGAGGTGCGAGAGCATGGACCTGGACTTGAGTGTGAAGAATATTCTTGGCAAGGACGGCAAGGCTCTTGAGGCGGCCAGGACCAGCGTCTCGTCCAAGGAAATGCAGCAGAAACTGAAGGCGATCTCGATGAGAGAGAAGTACAACACTAGGCCAATTTCTGACCTTGACTTCACAGGTTGCGAGCAGTGCACCCCCTCGTACCGCAAGCTGCCGGCTGACTACCCAAAGATGTCCTTCAAGGGTAGAGATAAGCACAAGAGCCCACAGCTGAAGACCATGTTTGCTGGCATGTTGAATGACCAGTGGGTGTCTCTTCCGACTGGTTCTGAGGATGCCTTCGGAAGGAATCTTCTGCGAAGGAACCAGTATGAGGAAGCGCTCTTCAGGTGCGAGGATGATAGGTTTGAACTGGAGATGTGCATCGAGTGCAATTCTGCAACGATCAAGGTGTTGGATAAGTTTGCTGAGCAGATCCCGACTCTCTCGGACGAGGCAAAGAGGTCTTTGACCTTGCCGGATGACCTCTTGGGCCCTGTTCACATTCGCAGTATCGAGAAGATTTATGCGGAGCATGGGCAGACTATTCTGGACTTGCTCAGGCGCATTCCTGGCTACTCTGTCCCCATTGTCCACAAGAGGTTGAAAGAGAAGGACGCCGAGTGGAGGCATGTCCAATCCGAGATGAACAATGTGTGGAGAAAGGTGTACGAGCAGAACTACCACAAGTCTCTTGACCACAGATCTTTCTATTTCAAGCAGATTGACAAGAAGAATCTCAGCTCCAAGGGCATTATCAGTGAGATCAAGGAGAAATCTGAGGAGAGGAAGAAGAATCAGGATATGAAGACCAAGCTGTCTAAGGCCATTGCCACTTTCCCAGACAGTGAGTGGACTGACCAGCACACTGACGTGGACATTGTGTTTGACTGCAATGACAAGGCACTGCATGATGAGATCTATGGCATCATTGCCTATGCAGCAGATGAAATGCTTTCCGCGGACCTAAGTGCAAAGGTGACCAGGTTTTGGCGTGAATTTTACGAGCCTTTCTTTGGACTAACATTGAGAGACCCGGAGGACAGGAAGAAACATGTCGCAGAAACGAATGAGGGCGTTGGGGATACTGCCATGGAAGAGAAGAACTCTGAGGATAACAGCAAGGAGGCTGAACAAAAAACGGAGGGCATGGATGTTGATTCGAGTGAGAATAATGAGGAGGAAGAGGAGGGTGTTGAGGAAGAGGAAAGTGACCCAACCTTGGAGTTCGCCAAGTGCAAACCCATTGCAGCTCACTTGGTGCCAAATGGCAAGAAGAACAAGAAAGGAAAGACTGTCTTCTATGGCAATGATGCTTTCTACGTCCTGTTCAGATTGCACAACTTCTTGTATGAGAGGCTGGCCATTGTTGAGGAGTGTGCCCAGAGCGGAGAGAATAAGTGGAATCCAAATCAGAAGGAGAGCAAGCCCACGAAGGCCTCCAAGGAGGAGCAAGCAGCAAGTGCCAAGAAGGTCCAGGCGGAGTATATGCAGCTGCTGTACAGGCTCATCGATGGCACCACCGAAAATTCTCAGTACGAAGACGAGTGCAGGCACCTCTTGGGTGCCAAAGCTTACATTTTGTTCACCGTGGACAAGCTCATCTACAAGCTTGTCAAGCAGGTTCAAAGCATCGTCACGGATGACTTGCTTCTCAAGCTCCAGGCCCTATACAACTATGAGAGGGAAAGAAACGATAACTTATTCAATGACTCTGTGTACTATGCCAACAGTCTGGTTCTGTTGAACGACGAGACCAGATTCAGGATTGGCGTCATGGAGGAGGGAAAGGTCAGTGCACAGATTTTGGATGTTGCGGTCAACAAGTGTGACATCCCAGCCGTCGCGATGGACAAGTCCTTCTCAGATTACCTCCAGAAGTATGTTGAGTACGGATCGAGTGTCAGCGCTTACGAGCCGGGAAAGATCTTCCTGACAAGGACTCTGCAGGGCATCAAGGGCAAGGGCGTTGCGGATGAGCACCTTCGAGACGAGCTGAAGAAGTTTCACGTTTCCAATGGCCTCGAGTGCAAGATTGCATGCAACACCTCCAAGTCTTCTTATGTCCTCGACACGGAGGACGTCCTGCTGCGGAAGGGTGGCATCAGGAAGAGCTCGGCGGATGGGCAGGTCAAGAAGAGGAAGGAGCGCTTTGAGAAGTGGATTGAGGCGGAGATCGAGAAGGCCTCCGAGTCTGGCGGTGACTAAAAGGAATAACGTCGTGTGATCTCTCGTGAAAAGCAAAATAGCACCTTCAAATCAAATCATCCACGAGGATCTCGGTCTCCTCTCGTTCCGCTAGGTTCCTCACTTTGACCACTCCCCTCTCCCACTCTTCCTGGCCCAGAATGATCAGCCTCCTGGCGTTTGTCCTGTCCCCGTGCTTGAACACCCACTTCATCTTCTTCTGCTCCAGCACCACGTCGACCCGCCTCCCCAACGACCTCAGCTTGCCCGCAACCTGGCCCGTGTACCTCTGCAGTGCCGGGTCTAGTGCCACCACAATGTCGTCGATCTCCGGCGAGAGCTCAGGCAACAGGCCCTTCTGCTTCAGGAGCTCCACGATTACGGCATCCCCAAACCCGAACCCAACCATGGGCTGGTCGGTGCCCCCGAAGGTGGAGAGCAGATGGTCATAACGCCCACCCCCGCAGATGGCGCGGAGCTCCCCCTCCCTGTCAAAGGCCTCGAAGACCGTGCCGCTGTAGTACGCGAGCCCCCTCACGATGGACCCGTCGAACTCTACCCAGTCCTCGATACCGCGAGCCCGGAGGATCTCCAAGAGCTCCTTGATCTCGCGCAGCACCTCGGGCTCTCCGCCCCCCTCCTGAGGAGAGAGGGCGCGCTCATAGTCCTCAAAGGTGCCCTCCGCCACAAGGCCGACGATCGTCTCTGAAACGTCTTGCGTGACGCCGAGACCGACAAGCTCCTCGCAGAGGGCCTCCCTCGGCACCTTACCCAGCTTGTCGACGCACACGCAGACCTGCGGGAAGAGGTCGTCGGCCACGCCGAGGGTTCCGATCAGGCTCTGCAGAAGCTTCCTGTTCGAGACCTTGATGTACACGTCCTCAGAGGTGAGACCCACGAGCTTGAAGAGGTCGACAATCGCGCTGATGACTTCGGCCTCCGCCTCCATGCTCGACACGCCGACGATGTCCATGTTCCACTGGTAGTGCTCCCTCCTCCTCCCCCTGGTCGTCCTCTCGTACCGCCAGCACTGTCCGATGGCGCACCACTTGGTCGGCAGCTGGAGGGCCTTGTCCTTCTGCAGGACGAGGCGGGACAGGCTCGGAGTGAGCTCCGGCCGCAGGGAAACGCGCCTCCCACCCTTATCCTCGAAGTTGTACAACTGCGTGGTGATCTCCTCCCCGGCTTTGCGAGTGTACAGCTGCTCTGACTCCAAGACGGGAAAGTCGACCTCCTCGAACCCGTAGACCCAGCTGACGTGCCTGAACTTGTCGAAAAGCCAGGTCCGCAGGCGCATCTCCTCCGGAAAGAAGTCCCTCGTCCCCCTAGGAGGCTTCAAGTCGACCATCTGGCGCGACGACGACTTCCCGAGCTCCCCGGCCGACCTCCTACCTCCCTTCTCCTTCGTCGTCGTCGTCGGTGAGCCTCCGTGCGAGGTCGAGGACGCGTCGCGCCTCACGTCGCGCCGACGGTGCAGCGCGGCGGGGGTCGAGATGCAGCCACTCTGACGCGCCCCAACCCCCCCGAAACCGCCCCTCGTCCACTGAACGATCGCGCGCATCCCTGCACTTGTTCTGGCGTTCAAGCGCCTTCCCTATCCTCATCCACAATCCTAGGCCTCGTTCCTTCTCAGTGAAATCGCGTCGCGAAACCCTTCGGCTGGGCTGGGTTTGGTGTTCGAAAAAAAGAAAGGACGCCGCGAGCGCGCAGAACTCGTGGAACTCGAGTGCGAGTGGAGCCAGGGCTTGAAAGCCTCCCGTTTCGAAGGCGCTTGGTCAGGGATCGGGCCCTCGAGGGACGCCAGTAACGTGGCGTGGACGACAAAAGACAGATCGAGGTCCTCTCTCTTTCTCTCTCTCTTTCTCGTCCTCCCAGGAGACGTAGATCGCGCGGTGAAGAGGTGCGGGGGTGCACCCTACCGGCGCGGCAGCGATACGAGTGACTCGTGACTTTGGCGCGGCAATCGAAATCGGGTAGAAAAGCGCGGTCGCCATGGAGTACGTCATGGGAATCAAGGGCAAAGGCTTTGCTATGGTGTGCACGAGCGCCACGGCAGTGCAGCAGATCATCACGATGAAGCACGACGAGGACAAGATCCTGCCTCTCGGAACTCACACGATGATGGCGACGTCGGGCGAACCCGGAGATCGCGTGCAGTTCTCTGAGTTCGTGGCGGCCAACGCCCGCCTGTACGCTCTGAGGAACAAGAGCAAGCTGAGCACCAAGGCTATCGCGAACTTCACGAGGGGGGAGCTGGCCACGGCGCTCAGGAAGGGGCCAAAATCGACCAACTTGCTGGTCGCAGGCTACGACAAGGGCAAGGGCGCCTCTTTGTACTTTTTGGACTACCTGGCCACCCTCCACAGCATGAACATTGCTGGGTACGGCTACGGGTCCTGGTTCGTGCTCTCCATGTACGACAGGATGTGGCACCCGGACCTGACGGAGGCGGAGGCTCTGGAGATGATGAGGCTGGGGATCGAGGAGGTGAAGAACCGCCTGGTGGTCGCGAGCCCGACCTACACAGTCAAAATCGTGGACGAGAACGGAATCAGGACGATTCCCCTGTAACCTAAATCTACCTCCGTGAACTCTATGTTTTGATTATTTCAACAAGATAGAAGGCATACAAGCCGAAAGCGCCCACGGCGACGATCAACGACCTCTCATAGGGGCCGGTTCCCTCCTCCCCCCACAGCCTCTGTTGCCTATGTTGGTGGTGTTACAAGAATGGTTTTACAAAACGCGGCCTTTCCCGGGCCTGCCTCCCTCACGAGTTCCCCTCCCGGTCTTCGGCTTTGCCGGCCTTTCCCGCCGCTCCCTTCCCCTGAATCGACTCCACGAACTCGTCCTTCTCCAGCAGCTCCGCGATGACCTCCTTCATGGCCTCCGTGTCCTCGTCACTGAGGCCGGCGTTGAGGGAATCCCCCGCGAGCGCGCGGAGAACGAGGTCGAAGAGGTCGCTCTCGGAGGCCTCCGTGATCGTGAGCTCCGCGACATGCTGCAGGCTCTTCGACCGGTCCAGCTCCCCGCTCGAGCTCCCCTCCGCGGCGCACGAAGGTCCGTCGAGAGACGTGCAGTGCGAGAAACCCCTCGGCACCAAAAAGTCGGTCACGAGGTTCTCCCGGGAACGCCATAGCCTCTCCGCGGGAAAGTCCAGGCGTTTGCGAAACAGGGCCTCGGGCTGGTAAACCGACGGGGCCGCGGACGCGGACGAGATCGCCACCAGCGTGGCCAGAGCCAGCAGGGCGCCCATCGCCGATGGCCCTCGCCGGGGCACCATCCCGAATTCTCATATTCGGTTCGTTTTTGCGAATCAAAGGGAGAGAGGGAGGGCAGCAGTCACATGCTTTTTTTAGAGTGATCCATCCGCGGACCACATGTACCTTGCGCGAAGGACTGTGGGATTCTGCGGGAGCTCTCGCGCGCTTCGGTGCCTCTCTGCGATGGCCGCCCCGGACTGCGGCGACGCGGTCCTCAGCAAGCGCGCGCAGCTCGTGGCCGGCAAGGGAGCGGGCGGCCACGTCGCCGAGTGGAAGGCCCTGCTGGAGGAGGCGGAGCGGCCCGTCAATGTGAACCTCACGCAAGGATTCCCCGATTTCGAGGGTTCCAGGACCGCGAGGTTTGAGGCTGCGGAGGCCATCATGAGGCTGGAGAGCCAGAGGCTTAACCAGTACTCCCCGCTCGTGGGCCTGTCGTCGTTGATGGACAGCATTGCCAACCTTTATACTCGCTTGTGGCCCAAGATAGGGGAGATGGATGCCGCGAAGAACGTCGTGGTGACAACGAGCGGCACGGAGGCCATCAGCGTCGCCATGCAGACTCTCGTGTCGCCCGGGGACGAGGTCATCCTCTTCGAGCCGTTCTTCCCGTGGTACGCGCCCGGGGTGAGGCTGGCGGGAGGGGAGGTGAAGCTCGTGCGACTGGACATGGAGGACGGCTTCGCGATCGACAGGACAAGGCTTCTGGAGGCCTTTGACCCCAAGCGGACCAAGATGATCGTCCTCAACACACCCCACAACCCCACGGGCCGTGTGCTGACCAGGGAGGAGGTCCGGTCCGTCCACGAGGTCGCGTCCACGAGCGAGATTGGGTGCGTCGTCTTCTCGGACGAGGCCTACGAGGGGCAGTGCTGGGCGCCGGGGGGTCACGAGAAAGTTCAGACGATGGTGGAGGACCTGAACGCCGAGGCTTGCGCGCGCGTCAAGTGCCTGACCATGGGAACGGCATCCAAGCTCTGCAGCCTGACGGGCTGGAGGGTGGGTTGGCTCACCGGACCCGAGGAAATCATCAAGGGGGCCAAGGCCATGCATGGCTACTCGACGTACTGCGCGCCGAGCCCCTTTCAGCACGGGATCGCCAAGGCCCTGGACGGCTTTGAGGACCTGGACCCCGACACTTGTTTCGATGGGACGGGGGCGCTGATGAGAGCGAACGCTGAGAAAGTGACATCGGCGATGAGGGCGATGGGGTTCAAGGTGTATAAGCCCGAGGGGGGCTACTTCGTCGTGGCGGACTGCTCGCCCCTGGGATTTGAGACAAACATGGAGTTCTGCAGGACCTTGCTCGACGAGTGCCAGGTCGCGGTGGCGCCCATGAACATGTTCTACGGCAGGCCACCGGAGGAGCTGAGCCCGAGCGAGAGGTGCCTCGTGAGGCTCGCCATCTGCAAGACGGAGCCGGTGATCGACGAGGCGATCACCAGGATAAAGAAGCTCAAAGCGGCAAACTAAATTTAAGTGATAAGGTTATACCATTCCCCAAAATGTGACAACAAATGTGCGCCCCAGATAGAGGGCTCAGAAGATTCTCTTGTTCGCGGAGGCGATGTACAGTGAGCATCCCATGCCCTCCCCTGCGCTGACCTCCAGATCGCACCCGTCCGGTACGAAGAAAACCTCTCCCTTGCCCACCTCGGACCCGTTCACCTCCCCCTTGCCCCCGTACACGAGCACCAGGAGCGGGCCGTCCAGGTGGGGGACAGAAGCCTTCTCCCCCTCCCCGAGGTCCACCGCGCTGATCTGGAACTCGTCGAAGGGCGGAACGTAGGCCCTGACCTTGTCAGCGACCCTCTCGCCGTCCAGAACCTCGGGCATCCCGGCCTTGTACGTCAGCATGCCGCACAGAACGTCCGTGTCCCTGAGCTTTGGGGTAAGCCCCGCTCGAACCACGTTATCCGAGGTGGCCATCACCTCCACGCAGTTTCCACTGAGGTACGCGTGCGGCTCGTTCGCCTCCAGGTAGATCGCCTGGCCGGGCTTGATCTTGATGTAGTTCAGAAAGTACGCCGCGAAGATGCCCACGTCTCCTGGGTACTGAGAGTCCAGCCTCAGGATCAGCCGCTCCTTCTCCGTGAGGTCCGTCGAGGACTGGAGCCGCCGCACGAGCCTCCCGATGAGGCCCTTGACAACCTCAGCGTCCCGGGTCATCACGGCCCTGAACGCGGACTTGAGGGCGCCCTGACGCGCCTCGGGCCTCAGCAGATCGGCGGCGAGGGCCTCGCTCTCTTCCTTTCCCACGCACTCCGCCAGCTCGGGCACGCCCACGATCGCGTCGCGGAGCTCCTCGTGGGAGACGAAGCAGGAAAGTGCCTCGAAGTCCGTGAGCGCTAGGGTCATCTCCGGTTTGTGGTTGTCGTCCTTGTACACGTGTGGCCGGTCCCTGTGGAGCTCCTCGGCGAGGGCCTTATGGGGATGGGCCTGGATCGACAGGGCGGTCTGCACCGACAGAACTTTGAAGAGGAAGGGCAGGTCGGTGCCGTACTTACCCTTGAGAACAGACCCGAGGCACGCGTCGTTCTGCGCGATCCATTCCTTCAGCGTGGCGCCTGTCGAGGACACCACGCTGGGGCCGCTCGGGTGGGTGCCCATCCACAGTTCTGCATAAGGCTTTTCCTCGCTCACCTCGGCGTCCGCGTCGCCGGAGGCATACAGCTTCGCAACCTCGGAGTCGGTGCCCTTCTTCCCCCACGCGTAGTTCTGCACGGCGCACTTCAGCTTCAGCAAGGACGTCGCCATCTTGGCGGCGTTCTCCTCGCACGTCACGTCAGCCAGCACTCCCCGCGGCCTCGCTTTTTCAGCTTTTTCATCGTCGAACGGATACCCGAACATCTGAACTTCTGGATCGAGGAAAAACTGGGGTGGGCTGTGTGGGGAAAGCAGCCGCATTCAACCGGTGCGCCTTGGTGCTGGGCAGATGCCTCGCACGAAGCGCCGCCAGGGGACTCCCCTGGGCCCACACTCGTCCCCTGCTGTCGTGAGCCGGCCCCAGGACGCGTGGGATGTCAAGCCGGACAACTCCTACGCGCCTTTTGTCCACAGTCCGCGGGGCTTGGGCCCCGAGGGAGCGGCCGGCCCCTCCCCTGCGTCGGACGATGGGCTCCTGGCGAGGGCACAGAGGCTTGGGTACGGCTCGGCCCCGCTGCATCCTTTGAGCCGCACCGTGAGGGACCTCGAGTTCGAGGAATGGATGCTCCGGTGCGACCAGGCCCAGGTATGTCTCGATCGACCGAGCTTGTCCACTTGTTCGAAGCTGCAAGGAAACACTCTGCCCCGGGATCAAAGCGAAAGCCTGACCGCGGGCAATTAAACCCTTGCTACATTCAAACCCCACGCGCGACACCGTCGGACTCCAAAGACTGGGCCGAGAGACTCTCGTTTCGACCCGGACGCTGTGCTGACGCCGCGCGAAACACAACTCCCTTTTCAGGCCTTCCGCAGCTTCAAGGGGACGCCCTTCACGTACGTGGACACCGAGCCGGGCCTGCGCGCACTGGCCGCGAAGCTCAAGCGCGAGAGGATCTTCGCCGTGGACCTCGAGAACCACTCGCTGCACTCGTACCAGGGCTTCCTTTGCCTTATGCAGATCTCCACCAGGACGGAGGACTTCATCGTGGACTGCCTCGCGCTGCGGCGGGAGATAGGACCTGCGCTCGGCGGCATCTTTGCGGACGGGACCAAGGTCAAGGTCATCCACGGCGCCAACTCGGACGTTCTGTGGCTGCAGAGGGACCTCGGAATCTACGTCGCAAACCTCTTCGACACAGGGCAGGCAGCGAGGGCCCTCAACCTGCCCAAGTTCGGTCTGGCCTTCCTGCTGCAGCACTACTGCAATTACAACACGGACAAGCGCCACCAGATGGCGGACTGGAGGGTGAGGCCACTGCCGGGCCCTCTTTCGCTTTATGCAAGGGCCGACACCCACTTCTTATTGTACATCTACGACAGGCTGAAGATGGAACTCAGCGCCAGGAGGAGCGAAGTCCTGGACTCCGTGCTGGAGGACATGCCACCCAACTACCCCAAGGACCTCGTTGGCGCGGTGCTATGGCAATCGGCCGTTATCTCGCTGCAGATGTACGAGAAGCCAGCGTTCACAGAAACTTCTTATCTTGACTACTACTACAAGCAGAGGGTGACCTTCGACCCGAAGCAGCTCGCCGTCTTTGCGGGCCTCTTCGCCTGGAGGGACGCCAAGGCCAGGGACTTGGACGAGTCCCCCGAGGCCGTGCTCGCTAGGACCCAGCTCGTGGACCTTTCCCGCGGCCCAAAGAAGACAAACTGGAACGGGCACGACGCCAAGGCCGCTGCGCTTCACGTGGCCAAGGTTTGCGCCAGGAAGGACAACTTTTCGGCGTCGCACCAAGAGGAGGTCTGCGAGGTGATCGCGTCGTCAGTGAAGCAGGACATCTCTCACGGGTCCAAGAGGGTGAGCGGGCCCAGCGCCGAACGGGGGAGGCGGGCTGCGACGGAGCCTTCTCTCACAGGTGAGGATAAATGCGAGGCCGGCCCCATGGGTCCGTCGGCCCCGCAGGGGCCGGTGGTGGCCAGAGCCCGCCAGGTTAGCGAGATGTGGGGGACTCTCGACCAGACCCGAACGAATCGGGGGGACGCGAGGGTGGACGGCGTCCTGGCGTCGTTGAAGCTGCCGTTCCTGCAGAGGGGTGATTCCGCAGCCGCCGTTGGAAAGAAGAAAAGCCCGCAAGAGGATGCGGATTCCAAGCTGAGCGCGCGGGAGGAGGGGCCCAAAGTGTCCGAGGGGGACATCAGGGCTTGGGCCGACGCTAAGGCTGCCAGCGGGGAGAATGAGAGCTCGTCGGGGAAATCGTCCAAGGCTGGGGCCCTCCCCCAGTCTTTGTCCAAGCGGTACCAGATCAGCAAGTCTCGGAACCAGAGGCCAGCGAAGCTTGACGGCTTGGGAACCAGCAAGCCGGCTTCCTTTGACTATTCTGCCGCTCGAGAGCAGCTAAAGAGCCGAAAGCAAGGCAAGAAGAGGCAGCAGAACGCCGTGGCACAGAGCTTCTACGCCATTCCGGACGAGAATCTAGTGAAACCGGCGAAGAGGAGAAAACAGCCAACGACGGGAAACAGGAGCATGACCTATAAGTAAGCGCCAGCGGCGCCATTGTAATCTAATGTATTTTTTGATTCGATTCAAGGATCTAGATCTCATCGAAGCAAGCCTTGAGGATCTCCACACAAGTGTCTATCTCACCTCGCTCGACGACGAGGGGCGGCACGAGCCTCACAACATTTCCCTCTCCAGCCGTGATGACCAGCAGTCCCCGCTCCCTGGCCTTCTCCACGATGGCCCCCGCTGGACCCTCCATCTCAATCCCGATGATCAGCCCCTTGCCCCTCACCTCCCTCACCACTTCTAGGCCCCCGAGGGCGTCCCGAAGCTTGCCCACGAGGTAGTCCCCCTTCGCGGTCACCTCATCCAGAAATCCGCCGCTCTGCAGGCGCGACATCACGTGGAGTCCCGAGGTGCACACCAGGGGCCCTCCGGCAAAAGTGGAGCCGTGATCGCCGAGGCTGATGGCCTCCGCGACCTTGTTCGTCATCAGGACCGCCCCGATTGGCAGGCCCGCCGCCAGGGGCTTGGCCAGGGTCATGATGTCGGGGCAGGCCTCCTCCCCGTACCACTGGTGCGCAAACATCTTCCCCGTCCTTCCCAGGCCGCACTGGACCTCGTCGTAGACCAGGAGGGCCCCCGCGTCGTCGCAGAGCTTCCTCAGTCCCACCAGAAAGTCCTTAGTGGACGGATTACACCCGCCCTCCCCCTGGAAGGGCTCCACAAACACGGCGCAGGTCACCCCCCTCCTGATGGCCCTCCTCGCGCTGGCCAGGTCATTGTACTCAGCAAAAGTGACCCCAGGCATCACGGGCTCGAAAGGCTCCCGATACTTGGCCTTTGACGTCAGCGCCAGCGACCCCATGGTCCTGCCGTGGAAACCCGCGGAGAATGCCACGCACTCGTAGGGCGCCCTGCTGCTGACGGGGCTGCCGAGGAGCCTCCTGGTGGCGGGGGCGTTCAGCTTGTGGTACTTTCGTGCAAACTTGATCGCGGCCTCGTTCGCCTCGGTCCCGCTGTTGACGAAGAAGGCCTTCTCTGCCCACGGCGAGGAAGCCTCGCAGAGCTCCTTGGCCAGAACGGCCGCCGGCTCCGTGCTGTACAGGTTGCTCACGTGGACCAAAGTCCTGAGCTGCTCGCCCACCACGGAGGTCCACTCCTCGTCCGAGTGCCCAAGGCAGTTCACCGCGATCCCAGACGTGAAATCCAGGTACTCCCTACCCTCCGCGTCGAAGAGCTTGCAGCCGACCCCTTTGACGAAGGACACCCCCGCCGGACGGGCACCCGCGTAGGTTCCGAGAAGAAACTCGCTCTCCAGCTGCTGGACTTTGGTCGAGCTGTGCGCCATCCTCGTGGCGCGGCGCCTCGTCGCGTGGCCCCTGAAGCCTGTGGCGGCGGGCTTCCGAGCGACGTTCCGAGCCCCCGCCGCCGTCGCCCTGGAACGGAACTCCTTCACCATGGTGGACACCATCTCGTCCTTGTACTAAAGTGCCTTCGTTTGCTTCTTTATCCAAGCGGTTCTCCAGGCGGCGATGAAGATCAAGTTTGCGATGAAGTTCTCCCGCGGGAATTGCGGGGGGGGGGGGGGGGGGGTGCTCGAGGGGGGTAGGGGGGGGGGGGTGGGGGGGGGGGGGGGGGGGGGGGGGTTTTTAAAGGGGGGTGTTGGGAAATTTTTTTTTTAAGTTGGTTTTTGGGGGTTTTCCTTCCCTCCCATTTTGG
>Ga0160423_10002320_pt1 | contig 15909 bp, 16 predicted proteins | sample CRUFie14St8metaG_FD_108191 | JGI IMG/M metagenome (GOLD analysis project Ga0160423, IMG submission 108191) | Marine microbial communities from the Costa Rica Dome - CRUD Field 142mm St8 metaG | ecosystem: Environmental > Aquatic > Marine > Oceanic > Photic zone | place: Costa Rica: the Eastern... | reverse complement strand
GACTAAAATCTATGTATTTATATTTACCATCTTCGTACACTCCAATAATTGTATTGTCTTCCGACCACACAGGTAAGATCTCTCTCATCGCTGTAAGTTTTTCTCTAGTGATACCATACAAAGCAGACCCTGCTTTCATAGCTGCGATTGGAAAGAAAGCATATGTTAATGCTTGACCTACTAATCTCTTCATACCTATTGTTTCTCTTATAGGATCTTTTACTTCAAAAAGAGCACGCATAGTTGTATTACCACCTGTTCTAAAAATTTCTGACGGGAAAGATGCAAAACTTCCAAGAGGTGATCTTCTAATTCCTTTTACAAAGTCTGAGACGTATGCATAATTAGGAACCGTTTCTCTTACAATCTTAGCTGCTTCTTTCATGATATTTAAATCGTTAGGCATTTTAACAAATGCACCATCTGCAGTTTTTAAACCAGCTGATATAGCTGACTTGTACGCTTCTTTTAATTTATGTCCTTCCGCTAAGAAGTTAATAACTCTAAATATATCATCTTCTGCAGTATATAGATCTGTTGCTACACCATATAATTTTTTAAATTTACTAGTTGTACTGTTTACTAATTTATTAAAAAATACTTCTGCTGATGTGTTTTTTTGACTAGCTAATGTAATGTCTCCTATTATTCCTTCAACTTCTCTAGCTATAATGTTTTGGTTAACTACACCTTCGTCTAATAAAAATCTATAGAGCTGCTGATTCTGTGGTGTGTTTCTATATAACAATTGTGGTTGAATAGTATTGAATGCAGTTTTTGAAAACTCAGCTAATTTCAAAGGACTAATTAAAATATTACCACTGTGCACTGTAGTAAATACTGCAGAGAAAAAATTTCGTATGTGTGTGAAGGGACCTAAAATAGTTTTAGCTGCTTGCGATATTCCTTTAGGTAATAACATAAGAGATCTGTAAGCTAACGATTTGTATATACCATTCGTATCAAATGCATCTCCCATTTTTATTGCTTCTGCCCAAGACTTAGTTGTAAACATACCATCCAATGGCGATGTATAAACGTTGTCAGATAATCTGGTTGTAAGTTTTAAAGGTTTAGATATTTCATTAAATGGTAAGTTTTTTAATGCTTCATTATATGTTCTATAAAATAAACCTCTTTCACCTTTTGCAAGAGCTATGTCGCTTTCTTTTAAAAGATTTGTATAAAAATTATCTCTTGCAACTATTTCTGCAAGATCACCCATTGTATTAAAGATAACGTTTTTAGCATCTTTATAACTTCCAAATAAACTATTAAATGCTGCAAGATCAGATTTAGTTTGTATTAGACCTCCATCTTTTGTGGCTTTAAATTTACCGCCCGCTGTAATGTTATCACCTATGTTTACAATCTGCACAGCTTTGTCATCTAATATGTTGGCTGTACCTATAGGAAATTCTGGTGTGTTCGTTAAAGGATTTTTAGTAACACGTTTTAAAATATTGTTAACAACAATCATAGCATCATCTATAGAGAAATTTTTCTCACCATTCATTCTGTGATATTTTTGAACGATTTTAGCTACGTCTCCTTTAGCTGCGTGAGTAGGTTTGAAGCCATCTATTATCCCTGTGTTCATGTCAAAAATTTTATAGTCAGTTCCTAAATTATTTTTAACTCTATCGTTTAATATTTGATTTAATTCTTTTGTAGCTACGTTAACGTTTTTATTTTTTGCTATAGTGTTTTTTAACATAGCAGTAGTATTTCTAAAATTAATTCCATCTCCAATTAGATCGTCAATAGAATTTTTATTAACACCTAAATCATTCATAGCTTTTTTAAAAGCATTTAATGATTTTGTGCTGAACCCTGGAAATACAATATTACTTTTTTTGACTACATCATCTGTAGATAATAAAAAGTTAGCAAACAATTTAGATAATGTGTTAGGATCTTGAATAGCTTCTGATGCACCGCTACTATTCTTTGATATTTTTTTTACAGATTGACTAACGTCTTTAGAAATATCATCAGCTAAAACTTTAACAGCGCTTTTCTTTCCCTCTAGTTTTTGAATACCATCAAATATTTCCTGGGCTTTATCACTTCTAGATCTAAAAGGTTTACCCACAAATTTATCTACCCATCGTTCTATTGCAGAATTACTGAACGCAAGATCCTTACCTTTGGTTGCTAACATTTTTGCAACTTTACCTGTACCGTACACAAAAGGTATAACAGGAAAAGCTAACTCAGCACCAAATTTAAATTTATTATTTAATTGTCTAAACGCATCTTCATTAGCTGTTTCTTTTTTCTCTCTATCTAAACCTGTACCAATAAAATCTAATGCGTCTATATCTCCAATAGTTCCAATGTCCTCTGCTTTCATAACGATAGCACCACCACCAAAACCACCACCAATTGTTATGGCTGCAAATTTATCAAAACCATTTGGTTTATTTAATTGTTTAGCTTTACTAGCTGCTTTAGTTAAATTAACATTGTCAACTGTTTTACCATATCGATTAGTTTTAACTGCGTTAACTAATATAGGTGCGAGTTGTCTTGCTTTCATACTCGCGTATTCAATAGTTTTTCCAGTTGCTTTCATAGCTACTTTATAGCCACCCATTAATTGTATAAAGGCTTCTGTTAAATGTCCCGCAGCTGTAGCTCTAGCTTGGTCCTCGGCTTGATTTTCTATAACACCAAAAATAGTTTTTTCAAATTCTCTGTTAAATCTTTCTGTTAAACTTTTATCAACATCAATACCATCTCCTGTTGCTGCATCGTATAATAATGTTCCAAAGTTAATTATACCTTTTGGTATTTTGATAGTACCACTGACAACAGCTCCTGTAAGAGATTCACCTAATCCCACTTCGTAATCGTCTTTATCTCCTAGTCCAACTTTTTCTACTTCTTTATATTTTATAGGTTCATCTATATCTTTTATATCTTCTTTTGCCTCTGCTTGAGCAGCTTTTGCTTCTCCAAATAAAGACACGTCTTTTGGAAGCAGTGATGAAAGTTCAGTATATTTTTTTTCTTCTGTAATTCTTTTTCTAACTTCATCTTCAGATAAACCTTCGTTTAAAAGTTCTTCTTCTCTTAATCTTTTGATTAAGCCATCAACACCTTCTTCACCGACAATACGACTATAAAGTATGCCTTCTTCTAAACCATCTTCGATTATTTTTCTTTTGTCGTCAGAAGGAATAAGAAAATCGTACCAGTTGGACTTGTCCGCCATTTCTACTCCTCATCAATAACTGAAACTACTTCAATAACTTTATTGCCTTGTTTTTTAACAAATTTAGCTTTTTCTATATCATATACAATAACACCATCTGGTAAATCAGCTAATATAGAATCTTTTATAATATCTCCTTCCGGAGTATATTCACCACTTCCGAATATATATTTGTTTCTAGATTGTGTTCCAACAAATTTAGCATAGGCTTCCGGGTTAGCTTTTTCTAAAACTTTTAAATTATCTACAATAATTCCAGCCTGTAAGCTGTCAATTCTAGGGTTACCCCTGCTATCGTTTGTAGACTTAATAATACTGTCAACAGTTGATGCATAGTCTATTGCAGCTTGATCCTCTTCACTTCTACTTTTTCTAAACTCAGGTAATGCTCTGTTTAATGCGGCTTCTTTACTTAAATTAAAAGTTTCCATTAAGTATTCTACTTTTTCTTGTAAAGCTATTTTATCTGAGTCAGATAGATCTTTGTATAGGTCTAGTGCTATTGCTTGTCTTGTTTTCCTTTGCGAGCTTAAATCTTTAAATAAATTAGCTACAGGTTCTTTTGAAGCTAACGCAAGATTACCTATTAAACTACCTCCACCTGTTTGAGTTGCAATTGCTGGTCCATACTGTAATAAAAATTGTGTTAAAGGATCATTTAAACCACCTGTGTTTCCACCAGCAGCCATAATTGTATCAATACTATCAGAAAGTTTTACACCTACGTCATCTTTTAAGTTAAGGTCATCCGCATTACTATTAGCGTATTGTCCTCTTTCAACAACATTATCCATGATGCCACCACCAACGTCACCACCTTTTCTAAACATAGGTCTTTTAAATGTATTACTCATATTATGTTAACGCTTTGTATACTCCTGCTAATGTAGCTCCAGCTCCTAGGGCTGTTTGTAATGGTGAAGGTGTAGGCGTTGATTGAGTTTGAAATTGTGCTGGGTATCCAGAAATTAATCCCATAACACCCTGACCATATTGTTGAGCTAAATTTAATGGTTGTTGTTGCTGTGCAAAAGCTAACTGTTGATCGGCAGATCTAAGAGCTTGCTCTTGTGCTTGTTGTTGTGTGCCTAACGCACCCAACGCTGAAATTTGTTGACCAAATAATGCAGGCGCTTGAGTTGCTAACTGCTGCTGTTGTTGAGCTAAAGCTTGTTGATTAGCAAACGCTTGCTGTGCAGCTGATTGAGCTTGACCAAAACCTTGTTGTAATAATTGTGCTTGAAGTGCTGCCCGGTTCCTATCGCTTGCTTGTTGATACTCTGATCTTACAACACCTTCTCTACCACCACCAAGAACACCTCTACCTACAGCTTGTGCTGCAATACTAGGAATTCCTTTTGCTGCTTGCACATCAAACTCAGCTAGTGTCGTATCAATTACGTCTTGTTGATACGGAGACATAAATTGTTGATAAGCCTGTGGACCTGTAAATTGACCTGCTTGACTAGCTTGTGTCGCTGCTGTTTGTAAGAAAGGTGCAAAGGTTCCTAATCCACCTCTTAACGCTTGAGCTTCTTGTGTGATAGCTGATGTAGGAGCAACAAATTGTCTCCCCATAGTTTGAGTTAAATCTGCACCACGTAGACCACCAATAGCTTTTTGTAAATCTGCTAAATATGTTTTACCTGCCGCTTCAATAAACGGTGCTGGTAACTGTTGTACTGTTGAAATTTCTGCCATTATACTACCTTACTCTCTAGGTTCTTCATGAGATCATACATTCTCTGAGCACCTTTATTAACACTACCACCACCTGCAGCTCTTACTGCATCAGCGGTGAATACGAATTCGTTGTTTGATAACATCGCTGGGATATCATCTGCTTTTTCTTTTACACCAACTGGTGGTATAAATCCACCTGTTTCTCTCATATCTAATTCTTTAACACCTTTAGAATTAACGTTTACAGGTAGGCCCTCGATGCCTGATGCCTGTTCCACTAACTTATCAGAGCCAAATGCACGGCCAACTCTACCACCTTCAGCCATGTTTCCTACATCAACTGTCTGATCATCAGCTCCCTCTACTAAAGCGTTTATTCTTACATCATAGTCTTCAGGAGATTCATTGTCATTTTTTGGATATAATCTTGAAAACTGTACTTTTAATTGATCATTTACTTTTGCTCTTCTAATAGCATAATCTTCATTAGGTTCATTATCTCCTTGTTCTCTTTCAGCAAGTAAACCCGTAATGACTGCACCTGCTCCACCTACCTTAAGAGCATCCATAGCTTTTGATCCACTCCCTAAATTAAGTATATTGCCAAAGAAACCTTGACCCATACCTCCGGTAAAAGGTATACCAAATTTATTAATACCAACTCCTAAAGCTAATAACCCTGCAGGAGATTTAAGAATACTTCCTATGCCTTTTACAGCTCCCTTAATACCTTTACCTATTTTTTTAACAATACTACCTAAACCGTATTGTGCTCTACCGCCATCGGCCATGAATTTTTGCATAAGTCTTTCAGCTTCTGCATCAAGAATATCCATTTCTTCAGGTGTTAATAATTTTAATTCTTTACCAAACAATTCTAATGCTAATTCGTTTCTTGAATCCATTATGTCGGGTTCTGAAGCCATCTGCATCTGTGGCTTTTCACGTCTATAATCACCTTTTAGAATGATATCTGGTGCTCCTGCTATGAATTTTTTCGATGCTTTAGTGTCTGTTAATGCCATAATATTGTCTAAATTTAGTTTGAATGGCAGGCGTACTTATCCTGAAATATCACACTTTATTTGATTTTTGTGCTATCGTCAACACCTTTGAGAGGTTGACTTCCTTGATATAAGTCATCCCAAAATCTACCACAATAAGAATATTCACCAACATGTGTAATATAGTCTTTTAAATATACATGTATTTTACCGCCCATATCGGACCATCTTTGGCAGAATCCAAAGTCTTCACCAAAGTATCTTTTAGTTTTAGGGTCGTGCAGAGTATCAAAAAGATTGTACATATTATCTTTTTTCTCTGTGTTTCCATTAATAATTGTAGGTTGATATATCTCTAGCTCAGGGTATTGTTTCATCATCTTTTCTATGACTTCTCTTTTAATTAACATACAGCCTGTAGGAGCATGAGTTACTTCTGCTACTCCATCCTCCACCTGTATTTTTGTAGGATCTTCTACTTTTAATGGAAACGTAAAACCAGCTTTCGATAGATCATCTTTGTCATTAATAGCTCTATGCTTTGTTGTCATTCTTCTCCACGTCTTATCCCAATCAAACGTTTTCATAGGGTATGGACAACCTATTACATCTTTATCTTTTTCTAACATAGTAAAGATAGTCTTAGGTTGAAAGTCTATATCTGAATCTATAAATAATAAATGTGTGTAATGATCAGCATGATTTAACATTTCAGCTACACATAAGTTTCTACCTTGTGTAACCAGTGATGATTTCATTAAAGTAAAACTTACGAGTATTTTTCTCTGCATACACTCCTGTTGAAATTTTAATACTGATTGACAATAATGCATAGACACATCGCTATGCACAGGTGTGCATACCATTATTTTATATTCAGACTTCGTTCCAATATTGATCGTGGTAACCTCGGTGTCCCCATCCGTAGATGGCTTAGTAAACCAGATGGGTTCATTGTTTGCGCCTTGCGCTTTACTACTTTTTTGCATTTACCGCTCCTTCCAAAAACCTTTTCCAAGATGTGCCTATTTTATTCCAGCCGTAATATGCCTGTGCATATGCAGACTGACACTCTAAATGATTATGTATTTCTTCTCTATGTAGACTTTCTGCAGCAGCATCTATGCCGTATGCAAACTTTTGAGCTAATAATTTTCTATTATTTTCGTAAGGTATATACATAGGAAACTCAGCACCTGTTTCAAACAAAGCTCCGTAGTTAGTAGTAATACAATACAACCCTGCAGCCATACACTCTAATAAAGATATACAGAACGTTTCTTCAAAAATACTAGGATACACATACATTTGATAATTGTGTAAATGATCTTTTATAAAATTATTTGGTTTATATCCTATATAATTAACGTTAGGTAATTGCTCTGCTTGCTTATACAGCTCTTTGTAAGCGTGATCGTTTTGATCATAAAACGCTTTACCATATACTTCTGTAGACGAATAAACATCTAAGCTTATCAAAGGATTTTTAACTAACTGCATAGCTCCCAATAATACAGACAATCCTCTCCAAGGTGTGTTTTGATGAATGATTCTTATAGGCTGACCTTTTTGATAAGGTGGAGCTTTACCTATTTTATCTATACCATTTTTAATTACTACTGATTTGTGTGTAGGTATATCAAAATGATTTCTAAACTTTTCGTATGTCCAGTGACTGTTGAATACATACCAGTCGTACTTGTCATGATTAGATTTATCTTTAAACCAAGGATGTAAATTACCTTGATCGTAAGAATTTTTTTGCCATAGGATATTTACTTTTGTAGGATGTAAAGGTATTTTTTCCGGCACCGAAGTACAGATTTGTACTTCACTTAATAATTTATGGTCGACATATTTTTGCAAATAGTCTTGTTGTAATTCTGTTCCGCCTTTAGGTTTTTGATTTATTATCATTATTATTCATCGCTTTCTGTATCATGTCTAAACCTTTCGGAGATACCTGCACAGTTACATCTTGTACTATATCAGGTCCTTCTTTCTTTTCTTTAAACACTTCGTTAGTTTTAGTATTACGCCACGTAGTTATCGTAGTGCAATCTATCTTTATTATATTATCCGTTTTCATTCTCTCTGTTTATTAAAGCATAACTTATTAGGCCTTGTATTTTATTACTGCCTGTAGCTGCTTGCACAGTTATAGCATCACCTGCTTCTAAATTCAAGCCCTGAGGTGAAGCATTAACTTGTGTCTTGGCCGCTACTTCATCCCTAAAAAATTCATATTCAGTGCTTGAATCAGATGAGTCTACAAAATTCATATTTACTAAGATACCTGATGATGCATCATTATTTGCACAGTAAATACTTTTAACTATAATAGCTCCATCAACTGGGCACGTGAGCACTGTAGTTTTGCTTGTATCGCCTTGTTTAAAACCTTGATTTTTATATTGTATGGTCATGATAAGAAATAATTAAATGCATCCTGTTCGTTTTTTAAATCTTGTTGAAAAGAAAAATTAAGTTGTTGTTGCATAGTGGCTAACGCTTCAATAATCTGTCGTTGATTCTCTGCTTCGTATTCGGGTGCAGGTTCAGGTATGTATGCTGTTACCTTAGCCATTATAGACTTGCAATTCCTCCTTGACCAAATTTTCCTCTAGCATAATCTCTGTTAGATTTTTCTTGTGCAGCAGCTGATGCTTTACCTGCATCATACGCGGCTTGGTTAAATCCTTCGTTATCACCACCTTTAAAAGTAGGTCCACCATGAATATTTACAGATTTAGTTTTCTTGAATTTTTCTTTTAAATCAGCTTTTTGTTTATCAAATTTATTTTTCATGCTAGTTAAGAAGTTAAATTCAGCTACGTTTCTTTTATTCATTTCGTTCCATGTTTTACCATACTCATTTGTATTACCTAAACTACCAAATTTTTCCTCCCATCTATCTTTAGATTTTTGAATAGACTGTTCTTTTTTTGCATAATCCTTTTCAATAGATTCTGCATAGTTACCCATAAGACTTCTAACATTTTTACCTCGCATATCTTTTAAAAGACCTGTGCTAGGATCTACATAGATACCTGGTGTTAGATTACCTTTTACATCTTTTTGCATAACAGACTCAATAAATTTTCTATCTTGATACGGAAGACTATCAAATCTATCTATACTTTTTAAAAATCTCATACCTGGTATAAAATCAACTGCACCAGAAACTATGTTTGGTACAGTTTTAGTAAGGAAGTCTTTTGCTTGAGTCATGATACCTGTTGGTCTTTGAACATAATTACTACGCTCAGCTATTCTTGGATCATCTATAGCAAATTTTTGACCACCAGACATTACAAATGGAGCTTCAAATGTTTGTCCTACTGTTGACTGTGTAATACCACTCTTAACAGGTTGTGTAGGAAAGTTAGTAGCGAATCCTGATTGTGTATTTCCAAAGTTTGTTTGTGAAGGCACCGAAAACATTTTACTAAGAGCTAAATCGTTTGCAGCTTTCATATCAACCATAGATCTAAATGGGAATTGGCTTGTAGGAAAATCACCTGTAATCGCACTTTTACGATCTAAAATAGTTGGCTCTGCTGCACCGGCTGGTGAGAAAGGATTAACAAAGTTTAACAGTCGTTGAAAAAAATTTTGATCTTGATTAGGCAGTGTTTGATTAATATTTTGTTGAGACTCTAACATCATTTTTTGAACTTCTGGATCACTATTTTGCATAGCTCCCATAGTTTTATCTGAAATATTCATTTTATATAATGACATTATCTTCTTCCATCCGGTTGTGCGTCGAGTCTAAAAGTTCCATATCTCCAAGACTCACCTATCGAGGTGTTAGCTATTTGAATCGACACCAATCTTCCTCTAGCCCTAGTATCTATCTTATCAGTGGTTGAGGTTATTGTAAAGGGTCCCAATGGTGATCCTACTGGAGAATTGTCAGGGTAATCATTTAAGAATAATGTAACCGTAGAATTACCACGTAAATATTTAAAATCAGGTATAAATCTTTTAACAGACATAAAGAACTCTCCATCACCTCTGTAGTCAACAACTCCTGTAGCTTGACCTAGAGCACTTCGTCTGGACGTAATATCCCAGTCTCCAGACTTAATAAAAGCATCGATAGATGTTGTGCCTGAACTGTTGACTTGATCATCGCCTTTTTCATGACAATAGTAAATAGATGCACCATATTTATTTGTTAAGCCACTAATAGCAGCCAAAACAGGTGTGTCTGTAGAATTATAATCTGTTGCATAAGGCTCAGGATATACACCCTGATCTTGATAACTTGATCTATCTAAAGAAGATGTTGTAAATACATTTTCTGAATAATTGTAAGTTACACATCGATCAATCTGTTCCGATCCATCTTTAGGATAAAACCAATTTATCTCTGTGTATAAAGTATTCGGCGCTGAATAAACAATATCAGATGCTCCATAGTTTATTCCTAAATTATTTCCATCTGTACTGAATATAAAGTCTTCTACTAAACACGGCAGAGATTTTACTGTACCGTCAAATACAAAAAATCCTCCCTCAGCTGACATCCACCACACAGCTCCGTTTGCATAAGATACAGCTTTGGAACCTATACAGCCACAGTTAGTACCTACTTGTCTTACAGAAAAAGTAAATGGTGGACCTACGAATTGAACTACATAGGCTGCTTGATCAGTTAATACAAAAACATAATCTTTACCCTGAATAGCAGCTACAATTTTATTACCGGTATCTAATCTGAAAGTTCCGGCTGTGTTAGTTGCTGTTGGAGCATAAGTATTTAAATCCTCTTGATTAGAGAATCTTACAAACATTGGATCTTGTGTAGTAGAATCACCAATAGTTGTTTCAGTTCCAAAATGAAATAAGTGTCTGTCCCTGTCAGATACTAGAGTTATTCTCGTAGCTGTAGGATTGTTGGTCGTGTTAAAATTTGTTGTAGTTGTGGATGCTCGAATACTTCTAGGATTAGTAGCTCCAGCGTCCCACGTAAAAGTTTTACCATTAAATATTGTAGCGACTAATACCTCTCCAAAGTTATCAAGGCTCCAGATGCCTGGATCTAGAATTACGTTACTTACCGTTCTAGCTGTTCCCCATGTTCCAGTGTTCCATTGGTAAGTTCCCCAACCATAACCTTTGGTTTGAAATGTAGGACCAACTATTTCATAAGGTTTAATAGTAGCTTGTCCCGTTGCCGTTCCGCCAGGGTTTACTGCAACTGTGGGTGCAGTAATATCAAAAGTATTGGTAGTTACATTTCTAATTTCAAAAGCTCCCTCTGTAAAAGTGGTAGCAGATGTAAATCCATTTGGTATAACAGACATACTATTAAAAGTTATGTATCGCCCTGCTTCTAAGCCGTGAGTGCTTAAGTTAACTGTTACATTAGCCGAACCTTGTGCCGTATCAAAAGTAGCTGTTCCAGATATCTGTGCTGCTAATGGAGTGATGTCATAAAAAGCTTCATCGTAGTATAAAAACAAAGCTTGAGATGTACCAATAGCTACATACCTTTCTCCTTTGAAACTGGTAAAAGCATGTTGAGCTCTAGCCGCTCCAGGCAATGTTTCTTGAGCTACAGTTAGCTGTTCCCAACCACCTATTTTTTCTGGTAGTCCATATCTAAATCTTACAAAATCTCCATCTACCCATTGACCTTCAGCCCCTGAGTCTGTTGCTTGTTTGTTAAATCCGGGTTTAAAATTAAGCTTCTGTAACATAAGCCTTGTATTATATAGAGTTTTTATTTTTTTGGTAGTATTATATTCCAGCTTAATTCGGATATCAAATCCTCTAGACTAATTATTTTCTGTTGTTTTTCTTTTAAAAACTCATGTAACTCGTCCACATCTACAATTATCCAAGAATTTATGCTTTCAAAAACTATTTTATCAGCTTTAGATTTAAATGATCCTTCTTTTCCAACTTGACCCTTAATCTTTTTTAAAGGCCTTGTATCAAATTTAAATATTTGATTAGATTTTTTAGTTATTACACCTTGGACATCCCAAAGCTCTTTTGTTTTTTGAGTTTTAGTTGCTTCTGTAACTTCAGAAAGATGATTTATAAAGCGATCCAAGAAGTCGTGTTAGGATCCCAATAAAAATTAGCATCCGCTATATTTTGTGAAATAGACGAAGCTAGCCATCTTTGATTTGGTTCATCCCAAAAAGTTGCATAGTAAAGAGTTTCGTTTTGATCGTCTGTAAATTCTCTTTGTTCCCACGTAGGCTCTGTGACTGGACATTCCCATTCACCTGTTTCTGTATTTAAAGTCCATGAATTATATGGTTGTGGATTAACAAACATATCATGTTCTGGTAAATACCACATACCTGTATCCACAGCATTTTTTCTAAACTCTTTTTCTCTGCTATATGCTTTCCATTCCCCACCTTTAAAAAAATCATGACACCATTTTTCACCATCAACATGGGTTGGGTTTTGATCTAATCTACCTGCAGCAGTTGGTGTATCTCCACCTACTACAACATTTTTTCCACAAACTTTAACTTTTTCTCCATCGTTAAATGGATGATTTTCTTCTGTTAATTTTACAAAACGTACTCTTGCCATATGTTACCTCTTAATTAATATATAATATTCTTTTTAAGAATTAATGTCAATTCTAAAGATCAAAGTCAGGTATACCTAAAAATGGTCTACCATCATATTTTTGTGAATTTTTACCACGTTTAGGATTATAATGCAAAAAGATTTGTAAACATTTTTTTCCTTTAAAAACTTCTCTCCAGTGCTCATGTTCGCAGCCTTTATATACTAAAAGATCTCCTGGTTTTAAGTCAATTTTAGTTCCGGCTTTGTCTCTTCCCCCTGTTAAATCTATATGAATAGGCCATGGATCTCCTCCTATATTTAAGGTAGCAGATAATTCACATGATTTTCTATCTATATGTCTTTTTAATTCATCTCCATTCTTATATAATCTAGTATAAGCGTATGTTTCAATCAAAGATTTTCCATATACTTTTTCTATTTTACTTTTTAATTTAGTTAAAATAGTTTCAGCTAAAGGATCACCATACGAATTGTATGTATCAGGTATTTGTTGGTCACCATAATATCCAAATAATTTAAAAAAAGGTGATATAATTTTATTTTCAAATAAAAATTTTGTAGCTCTTTCTTTCATGGTAAAATAACTATAAGTATAATCTAATATTTCAGGGCTAAGAACAGATTTTAAAACTTTATATTTAAATTTTTTCATTAAAACCTACCGCTGCTTTTGGAAAAGCTTCACAATTCCAATGTATAAATCTAAATGGTTCAACACCTAAATCTACCAAATATTCATGTGGTAAATAAGATGGAAAAAATATCATAGTACCAGGTTGTGTTTTGTATGATATTTGATCGGTTGCATAACTTAAATTATTGATATCTTTTAAAGGTAATTCTTTCATGACTTTTCCAGGGCGTGGATCATGAAAGACAGGTCTAGATGTTTTGTCACTTGCTTTTAAAAAATAAAAACCTGACATGTGACCGTTCCAATGAGTATGTATATTGTGGTGGCCTCCACCTTTTTTAGAAAATTCTTGTACCCACATTTCTGTTATAAAGACTTGATAGTCTTTTAAATCATAACCCATTTCTTCTAACAAATTATGAGATGTAGCTATTATATAATTTTGTAATTCCATAAAATCAGGGTCATTAATCATGGAGCTAGAATGATAAACCATTCCCATATCGCTTTTACAAAGTTTTTTTCTTTCAGCTATTTCTTTTTTCTTTATACTATATGCTTTTTTAATATATGGATCAGTTTTTTTATTTAAATGATTAACCATAGAAGTGTCTGTTGTGTGCCAAACTGGTGAATTAAAATAATTACTGATGTTTAATTCTTTTGGTAGATTTGCTTTCATATTATTTATAAGGATAACCTAATGACCAACTCACTAAACTATGCCTAACTCCTTTCGTAACTGGTTTAACTCTGTGCCATACAAATGAAGGAAATACAATTATACTTCCTTTCTTTCTTGTATTACATACACTTTTTTGAGTTTTTTTCAAGTTAGGGTGACCAAAAAAAGCAAACTCAAGATCACCTCCTGTATATTCTTTTTCATCTGTTAATAATAAAGTTGAAGATAATTTTCTAATTTTGTTATTAAAAAAATTATTTCTTCCTAAAAAGGGCTCTGGATGTTGATCTTGATGCCACCCATAATATTGATTAGTCTCATATTTAGTAAACTGTAATGGCTCTGTAAAATCCCATTGAAAATTCCATTTTGCATTTCTATTGGCTGCATGTATGAAAGGATGTATTTCTCTATATAACCATTTTTCAGATAAAAAAGTAATATTAGAATCTCTAATTTTTTTTATTTCTTGAATTTCTTGAGGTGAAAGCGGTCCTTTTCTTTTTTTATTACCTACTATACCTAACGTATCTTTCATTGTGGAACAATGTTTTATAATATCATCACAAATTTTTGCAGGAATTGCTGATTCAAAATACCAATAGTGATCACCTATTATCATTCTTACTTATATTCTTTCTTGCTTTAATTTAAAGCAGTATTTAAAACCTTAAAGTCCCACTAACATTAAATGTAGCTAGTTTATCTCCAGGTCCTAAAGTCGTTACTGTATTACAACCAGGACTTACAGTTACACATCCACATCCAGGGAATCTTAAGATGACAATACCGTCACCTCCTGATGATCCTCCAGATCCGTGACCGCCTCCGCCGCCTCCGCCGCCGAGTCCATCTGTGCCAGGATTAGTTTGTCCTCCATTTGCTCCGCCGCCTGGGCCGCCAGTTCCTCCAGATCCAGAACCACCTTGTCCACCTCCGCCGCCTCCGGCGTATGTGACTGGTGATCCAGTTATAGAATTTGCTCTTCCGCATCCTCCAGGGCCTCCTGAATTTCCTTGGTAATTGGATCCACTACCTTGTGCTCCGCCACCGCCTCCGGCAACTCTACACTGTAAACCTGGTCCAACTCCACCGCCACCTGGGTTTCCTTGACCGGGAACTCCAGATCCACCTGGAGTAAATCCTCCAGATCCATTCCAAGAGCCGCCTCCGCCGCCTGAGCCTCCGTCAGCGCCTACTCCAATTCCTTGAGCATGTCCACCACCACAAACAGTAACAGTTGCAAATGTACTATCTGCATTTGGTCCACCAGCACCTACTACAATACAGTGATTACCTGCATCTAATGTAATTGCTGCACAAGGTGTGCCGTAAGAAGATAGCATTCCACCACCTCCTCCGCCACCTCTGGCGTTGTTAGGACAGCCGGGACTACTACTTCCACCCCCACCTACGACTAAATAGTCAAAAGTGATTGGATCGGCTTTTCCGCCTCGGCCAAAACCGGCTTTTGATCCTGCTCCGAATGTTCCTAGTAGTGGCATAATCTTTCTCCTCCTAATTTATTACGCAAACTGTGTCTGAGACGCTAAAACTGTAAACGTCGCTGAACCAGTTTTAATAACTGTGTATGAATAAACATGTAATGAACTAGCGTTACCTGCAGATGGAGCTGCTCCACCTTGCCATTCTGGTGTTACAGATGAGCCATCAACTTGAACTGCGTTATTGTAATAAGGTGTACTACCTTGTTTTACAATGTGGGCTACAGTAATTGATTCGCCTGTGTCCATGATTGAATCTAAAGAGTTTGATCCATCACCTCTAATATTTAATGTGTAGTTAGCTGCAGCGTCAGTAGTGTAGTTTAACACCGCCTGAGTAAGTACATCGTAGTTGATTGTTCCTGTAGCTGCTATAGCCGCTGTAGTAACTTTTTCTGCAACACTTTGAATTTTACCTTGACCATTGAAAGTTGCTCTACCAACTCCTTTTGGTGTAATATTCATGTCGATGTTAGTGTCGCCACCTGTTACTGCAATTGCAGGAGCATTACCAGTTGCTGCGTTTGTGAGCTGAAATTCGTTAACTGCAGATCCAGTAGTTACAAATTTAAGTTGTTCATTACCGTTTTCGTCAATGATACCTGTAG